>ERZ1370068.7988-contig-6873_pt1 | contig 48893 bp, 65 predicted proteins | sample MGYA00561227_ERZ1370068 | MGnify/ENA primary metagenome ERZ1370068 (study PRJEB38410, sample SAMEA6850437) | metagenome | study: Metagenomic assessment of the ecological functions of the soil: analysis of the soil microbiota associated with the... | reverse complement strand
ATTGTGCTGCCAGTGGACGGCGCTTCTCGCATGTTCGCTATTGATCAACGCTGACGACCACAATAGCTGCGACGACGTCGCGACGGGTAGCAGCAGATCAGCCGCAACGGTGATGGGTTGCGCCCGGTGACAGATCACCATACACGCTTCGGAATTGAGGAATTGAAGAATGATGACCTTTCCAGGAACCGTTTCAGGTGCCAGCTATGTCGTAAAGATGATCGAATCAAGACATTTACCTGACGACAGTTTTTTGCTGGTGCAGCTTCTCGCTATTGGTGCTGCACGTTGAACCCGATGGTGGCAGACCGGTCGGACGCCGACGGCGGTAGGTTAATCAGGATGAGCTTCGGCGCAGACCTCGTTAATAACGGTGTCACTCCGAACGTTGTCGACCGATCCGGTCGATAGCTCGTCGATCACCACCCCCGTGCGCGAAGGAGTGGGCCGAGAGTGGGGGCTCCACCAGCACCGAAGGCGGCGATCGCAGATCGACCCAGCCGCAGCAGAGAGCGGCGACTATATGGCCTGGGTGGTTGTCCCGCGAATCCGGCTTCGGGATCGGCAGCGGGTAGTGAATCGACGGCATGTCGTCTTGCCAGAAGCCGGTTGTCGTCGCGACGTATCTCGTACGACGAACACACACGGCTGGATCGTGATCCCCGGCACCGGTCTCCACCGAGCGGCCGCGAAGCCGCCCTCGATAACGCGCCGCGAGCGCCCGCCAGTCTGGCGGTCCACGCCGAGCCGAGCCAGCCGCTCGCGCAGGATGGCGGCCTGTGACGCCCCGTCGAGCCGGGAATTCACACCCGGCTCCTGATGATGGTAGCGATCGGTCTGACCGCCGTTACGAAGCCCCGGAGCGTCGCGGACAGCGCCGCGTCGTTCGTGACGTGATCGCCGCCGTCGCCGAGCGCGCCGAGATGCCCTGGTTGCAGCTGAACGCGCCCGCGATCCCAATCGTCTTTACCGGGCTGGCCGGCTGCGGTGGCTAGCCGTGCCTGACAAGCAGTCTTCGACGACGGAATGCCTCGCGACACGGCCGTGATCGCGGTCATGTCCGCCGCCTGTCCGTACAGGATGCACGGGCAGGATCGCGCGGGTTCGCGGCCCGACGCAGAGCTCTCGAGCCGATATCGGATCGATCGTCAGGCGCCGCGGGTCGATGTCGGTAAACACCGGACGCGCGCCGGTCAGAATCGCGAGCGCCGAGTAGGCCGCCGACAGCGGCGTCGTATCGACCCGTCGCCCGGGCCGATGCCCAGCGCGAAGAATCAAGGCAATCGTCCGTGCCGTTGCCGACGCCCACGCAGTGTGCGCCGCGCCCTCGACGCGCGTCGGCGAACTCCCCGCCTGAACGCCTCGACCTCTGGGCCCAGCACGAACCAGCCGCGCTCGATCACGCGCTTCCGATCGTACGCGCACTGCCGCCGCGTCCTCGCCGGGGACCAGCGACATGAAGGAATCCGCACGGCGTCATACCTTGATGGTCTGGTGCGCCGGACGCTGATATGCTGGTAAAGAACGCTGGTGCCTTCGATCGTGGCGTCCGTTATGGTGGTTTGTGGAGTTCTAGAAAGCTGCCGATACCGTCGCTTCCGGCGACGCAGCCGCGTCGATAGCAGAATTGTTATCGTGCGCCAGATCGCGATGGTGCCGCCGCCGCCGACGCTGAAGACGCCAAGCTGGCCGGCCGCGCGGCGTCGGCAATGCCGACGAATAACACGAAGCCGCGTTACCGCAGATCCGAATGGCTTAGATAAACCGCGGCTGCGCGGATCAGTTGCTCAGCCTGTCGTCAGTCCCGATGAACACGTTGTTGTAGACCAGGTGTTGCCGGCGGCCAGCCGTTGATCGGTGCCGGTGATGTCGACCGGCGCGACGCCGGCCGTTCATACATCTCGATATCGCAAACCAAAAAGACGCTGAGGGAAGAAGCTGCGGTGTTGATTTCAGGTCGCATGCCTGCTCGGCCAGATTGAAGATCGTCGTACCAGATGAATTATTGCCGCCCGCTGACGACGTCGGCGAGGAGCGAGCGCCACAACTGGTGCGAGGGAGCCATGAAACAGCCCGCCGAAATACGCGGCCGCCGATCGACGATGACGGATCACGAGCGGTAATACGCCGAGATCGCCATCTTATCCGGCAGACTTAGCCGAGAGTAGTGATGGACAAGATCTGGAACTTCCGGCGATGAAATGCCGTTAAAGATTGATGCGCCTCGCAATGGCCCTCGGCGACGATATAGACGGTTTAGGGGCGCAAATCCGGATCGGCTGCAGCCGTTGATCAGACGGTTCCGGCACATGCGCTCACAGCGCAGCCGCGCCGTCGGCGTGGCCGACAATCTGCAGCGACCGTAAAGTCGTAATTCTGACATATAGTAGGCGCCGTTCGTCGATACTAAAGGCGCTGCTGCCGTTACGATAATCACCTCGGGAAGTCGGGCGTTGCCGGCGGTTTGAACGCGGGATGACCATACTGCGTTGTGACGCCGGGATCAGACGTCTCGTGGGGTGAAAGCCTCTAAACCATAAGGCTCAGTTCGTGCCGAGAACTGAGCGAAAGTCTGCCACAAAAAATTCCGAGACTCCCACCAGGATCACGCTCATCGAGTCGATGAGTTCGTACGTGATTGCAGTGTCGCGATTGAATCGCGCTGCAGCTGCGCCGATCGACGAACGCCGACAGCTGATCGGCGCGATGCTGGCGACTGGTGGCGATCACCAAGAGAATGAGATTACGCTGCCGTCGGGCGCCGCCGTACTGACACCGCGCCGGTCGCCAAGCGTCGCGGGCGTCGAGACCTCGGCGTTACAGGTGCAGGAATCCGAGCAAATGCCGGGCTGAAGCCCGACGCACCGGGGATCCGCCGTTCGGCCAATTGGCGACAAAGGTTGCCCAGACGGCGGGCTGCAGCCGCCTCGCGACGAGGGGAGCCGACGACGCGACCAGGTGGAGACGAGTTCACCGCGGTGGTCGGTCGGCTGTACTGTCGGCGTCGATGATCACCTCGCGCCGCTTTCGCGTACAGCCGGTTTCACCGCGCCGTTATACTGATGTCGCCCGCAAGAGTTACCGGTCGATCTGATCAGACGGATGATCGCGAACGACGGCGCTGCTGCGGCACTTGTAGGTCGGAATGGATCTCGCCAATTGTCGCATCAGCCATGGGCGATCAGCGATCAGTCGGCGCCAGTTGGCGTCCCGGAACGACGGTATTTCTGTGCCCGCTGAAAGCCGATCGGTGGCAGATGTTTGCCATCGGTGCGATCAGGCGTCGTAGCTGACGACTCGCAGGATGAAATAACGGCGCGATCGCTGCGAATTTCACGGGCTGTTAGTTGCTGGCTAGATCGGCGCGCTATTTCTGCCGACGGTACAACGATGCAGCCGAGCAACAAGCCGAACACGATCGAGGCCCGATGCGCCCAGCCTGAGACTGCCAGGAACGCAGCACGTCAGCACCCGAGCCGATCTGCCGGAGACGATCAGCCCGTGCCGTACCCAAAAGCCGGTCGCGAAGGTGATCGTCGACGCCAAGAGTGGCTTCGCCGACAGTGAACTGGTGAGATCCCCGCCTCGCGAGTTAGCCTGAGCGCGGCCACGTAACTGGCCTTCAGATCTGAATGCGCCGGCTGTTCATGACCTGCGTCCGCAAGAATGTCTGGAGTGCGCTGAATAGAGCCTGACGGTAGTGATCGTCTGAGTGTGGATGAGATTTAGTTATGTCGAAGTGTTTTACGCGGCGATTGTCTCATTTGCTTCAGTGCCGTGGCTGCGTGGCTGGCACGTGTGCCAGATTGTGCCGCCAGGCATGAGTTTCCGTGTGCCGGAGTACTTTTCGAGGATGCCGATTCTTTGCAGTGGAGTGTTGCACTGGCAAAGCTGAGTCATGAGCCGAAAAAGGGTGGTTTTGCCAGCTGGAGGTGCCGAGTTTGATGAGTGCTGCTCTAAAGCATCATGAAACGCGCACCATGCAGCTCCGGTGCCGGGGATCACTGATCAGCCACGCCTCCAGGAAGGCGGGACCCTGGGTGTGAGCGACGAGGTGCCATGAAATTTCTATGTGTCTGATCTCGACAGCACCGATCTCAGTGAGCAACTGGCGCAGCCTAGGTAACGTCTGTCTCGAATTGATGACAAGGGCAGATTCTTCCTCAAGCCTGAGTCCGGCCGCGAAGCTGACAGTTCCGCCGGTGCAGCACTACTTACATACGGCGTGGATAGAAGAGAGCCGACTATCGGGCCAGCTCTGTTTTGACCGCACACATCGCCAGACCGCCGAGCCGACACCTGCGGGCCGCGTGATCGTTCATGATGCCTGCCAGTGGAAGACTCGATCACGACCGCAAACTGCGCGATCGGTGCCGCGAGTTCACGAGCACGTGAAACAGATCGCCGAGACTTTCCAGTTTCGTCCTGAACACGGTAGCCAATGATACCGTACGGTCGGCATGGCGCGCGTGCTGAAGCGACGCCGGCCGCTGATCGCGACTCGATGCTGCCCGCCCAGACGCCGCGCCGTGGATCGTCGGCTTCGTCCGCTGACTGGGCGCGAGCCGACGTCAAGCGGCAGATTGCGGTCGGCGCTTCTCGCCGCCCGCGTAGTGTCGATGGATGCGGTGCCGCCCGCGACGAACTGCCGACGCGTATGGATCGTTCGCCGCGGCCGACTTCATCGCGCGGGCGACTGAAGCCGACCGCCGATCCGCCATGGCGAGCGGTGCGACCGCGCGTAAAGCTGGAAATGAGAATCGCACGGCGCAGCCGCGATCGGCGTGGCTGACCCGTCCGCGATCGCTTCTGCCTGAATCTGCGAGCTGGGAGGGATGTGGATCGCTTCGCAGGCGGTTGTCTGCTAGCTGGTGGGGTGCCTGCTTATCCACCCTCCTCTCCTCCCGTGGTCAACGGCGCCACTTCTCCAACGACATCGTGACAGCCACGCGAGAAAGTGCTAACGAAATAGCCCTCGACAGCGCACTCGCGGTGCGCAGCGCGCCCGCGCAGCGATAGCCTGAGACGTAGCATGAATACGCAATCGCACCGATATCGTCCGCGACGAGAAAGCGAAAGCCTGAAATCGGTCGGCTGGAGTTGCTGCGCCATCAGATCGAAGAGGCGCCAGCGCTCGGCTTGAGGAGGGGACGCCGCGAGAGGAGATTTGCCTCACCTGAGATGTCAGAATCCAATGGGCACGGCACCAACAGACAGGAGGCTGCGAGCATGACCCATGTAGAGAGCTTAACAATACTCACTGGGCTAACAGACTGCGAAATTATAAGCCGCCGGACGAGGTCAACCATCGCGATGGCTGCAATGAGGCAGGTTTTTGAGGACGGTTTGGGACAGCCCGTTGGGTACACTGACAACACAACGTAATTAGAGGCTGGGATAACATCGGTGCCAGGTTGTATGATTGCGCGTCGACTGCTATGACAAAAAAGGCAAACCAGGACAGTAATCGATCAGAGAGATCCTTATAACGAAATCCTTAATAACGCGCTTCTCTGTCACGGCGTCTGGCGATATCGCGTGTTGATCGACAATAGGCTGGCGGGGCCGCTCGTCATCAGCCGACGACTGCCGGCCGCAGGTCACGAAAGCGAAGATCGGTTAGTCGGATGCATTAGTGTCTTCGTCTGATGGCATCGCTTGGTTCCGAGAGGCGTCGCCCGCGTGCGGTGCCGGCTACAGTCAGCTCACGCCGCTGAGATGGTCGCAACATGCCGCCGCCAACGCCGGTTAGTACGTGTCGAGCAGGTGCGCGCAGGCGACGCCGAGCGCCATTGCCGCATCCCACGACGATCATGGAAGAATACCACGGCGCGCTTCGCAAGCATCGGAAACGGCGCAGAGTCTGATCGACGGTGCCGCACCCATTCATTACGCCATTTTCAGTATACCCGGCGCTCGGCAACTGAACACGCACCGTCGCGGCGCCGATGGAATCCGGCGCAGTATCCGGGACTGCCGCCGGCGAAAGGTCATCAGCTGAGTCTGGAAAATATACCTGCGGAGCCATGCCCGCGAGGCGGTCAGAGCTGTCAGAATGCTGGCTGACGTCGCCGGCGACGGCATCGCCGCGGTCAAAGTCACCGCCACTCCGCTTCGCGTCTTCGGCGTCATGAAATTCCCGCGGGCGTAATTCATCCGCGCTGACGGCAGGCGCCGATGCCGTTGCGGCAGCAGATGGCGTGTTCGCACGGTGACGCCGACAGGTTCGGCGCTTGAGGACAAAGCGATGGCATGCAGGCGCTCGCCCAGTGATAAAGTGCCGCCGCGATCGAGTATTTCCGCGCCGGGCAGTTCGCTGGCTGCGCTGTTGGGTGCCGCCGTATTCAGCCAGATCCTGCCGCGGCGATCGGACGCCGACTACAAGACCATCGTCGATCAGCGAAAGCCGGCATCCGACGGTCAGCGAAGCTTATGCTGACGACACGCCCGAGGGTGCATCGATGGCAGCGCCATCGACGAGTGGCGGTGCGCGGAGGAACGCAGTGCTGTGCAGCTGCGACGCGGATGGATGTTTCAGGGCGGGAGTTCACGCCCTGACACGACCATCCGATCGCGACAGCTGGACGCAGTATCGATTGATGCCGAGAGACGCCTACTGAACTCCGATCCGCCATCGCGGGCGGGCGCCCCCGCGTTATTACCGGGCGCCGCCGACAGTCTGCCAAATACGCCGATCCGGAGTCGCATGCTGACGCGCTGGTCGGTCGTTGGCTGGCCTGCCGCGGCTGATGCCGTCTGATGACGAACGCGGCGTAAGGAGAGTCTCGGCAAGAAAGATGAAATACGTCGACGCGCTCACACGACGACGCTGAAACGGCGGCGCATGCGCCTCATCACCTACAAAGGCGACGCGATCGGACGAAAGCGGTGCCGTTGATGTGGGCGCTGCGCTGAGCGATCCATCGTCAACACCTCGGATACACCGCGCAGCGAGGATCCGGATCATCGAGATAGCGGGTATCACCGCCAGCGCTTATTGACCGTCGACCGCGGTGATCGCCGGGCGCGAGCGTGCCGGCGATCTGCGCTCATCGCGCAAGGGGCAGAGGCGCTACCGGTGCGATCGCGCGCTGCCGTTCGGTGGCGCGCTGCGCGCTATCGCGGCGACGGCCCAGGGTGCCGCAGACGGGTCCTGAGATCGTCGCCGGAAGCGAGCGGCGGGGCGCCGGCGGCGGATGAGCGATCAGCGAGCGTGACGCGGCGAAGGAATTCGGCAGAGGCGGCAGATCGGGAGCGCCGGCGGGACACTCCTCGCAGCGCTGCCCTCGACGCGATGTTCGTCGTGAATCGGAACAGTGTCGGCAGCGCCGGCAAGACCACGACGGATGCCGATTGGCGGCGCGGTGATCGCGTCGTGCGCGCAACCGCGGGATCAATACCGTATTGAGCAACGGCCGCCGAGCTGGGCATGACCACCTCACGCGCTGAAAGTGTCGCGAGTTACATGTCGGAAACTGCGCCGCCGTCGCGGCTGCGGAAATGCTGAGTGCGGTGTCACCGACAAGAGGCCAACGACGATTGAGACGATCATGCGTGACGCGCGCTCTGACCGCGACTGGCGACGTCGACGCCGGGCGCGGTACCTGGCGAATGACGGGCAACTTGTCGTGGCCGCCACTGGGAACGACATCGCCACCCGGCGCAATCGGGCGGCGAGAGGTGCGAGGGATCTATCGAGTTGCTACGTGCCATGACGAGAGATGAGGTGAGCGCTGACCTCCTGGCAGCGTCGAGGCGGCTGGCGCTGGTGCTGGCGAGCCGAGTTGTGGTGATCGTGCGTCAGAGACGCCGCCGACAGTGGCTGCGACAAATGACTCCAGCTGGCGGCTGCAATGGTGCGCACACCAGGCGGACGCCGTGCAATTCTCTTCGTGATACTGTGAGGCGGGGGTGGGGAGGTGAGCCACGAAGCGGGCGATATTCCGGGTCCTCGCAGCGGGGCGCGCACGATCCGTAGTCGACGGGCGAGGGGAGCGGGGCTGATGTTCACACATCGAGTTACGTCGCGTCGGTTGGAGAGTCAGGTGAGATTTACCGCGCCAGTGCTGCGATTACCTGACCGCGGCGCTGTGTCGAGCGCTTGACTGTCCACGACCGTTGGGCGACGACGTACGACGACTAGACGTCGTCCGGCACATTTCCGCCCCGCTTCCGCCTGTATGTCGGCGTCGTCTCCGGATCGTCCGAACAGCACGAACACGCGGCTATCTGCGTGAGCGCAGCCATCTACCCACGGGCCTTGCCGTTTCGGCAATGCCGAAGAACGCTTGACGGACGGATCGATGGTCTGGCGATCAGCATCTGGCGAGGTCAGGTGGCGCGTGCTGGCGGGACGGGCGGGCGTGAACTGACCGCGGATCGCCGGTGGCGTCGCCAGGCTTCGCCGAAAGAAGGTACGCCGGCTGGGCGCGGCGCTGCGCTGCCATCCTCATCAAACAGGAATCGCCGGGGGCGTTCGTACTCGAGAAATGGTGGTGATTCGCAGGCCAGCTTACTGGCAACAAAGATGGTACACCACACTCGAGTTTGATCGGCTGGCTGAACCGAAGGCGATCGCGCTTTCGTCATCGTGTCGATCATCTCCCAGCCCAGCTTGACGACGAAACTGACGCCCGAAAGCGAGCAGACCAAGGCCGAGTGGTGAGCCGACGCCATCACGACGGGCGAGCGCGAACGACTCCGGAGGCTCGAGCCTCGGTGGATCACTGCAGGATCTCTCGTGAGTCCGGGCGTGCCGAACTGCAGCCTCCAGGCGGTCACAGTGATCGCCCTGCCTCAGTGCCGAGATCGAGCTCAGGCTCTGGTGCCGAAGGGATGCGGAGTCGGTGAGTGACTACGGGTCGAAGGCGGAGCCGAAGCGGCGGCTTGTTATGGTGGGCACGGTTTCGGACGCAGGTGGCCTGATTTCGATCGCCCGAGCCATAGCCGCTGAGGCCTGAGCAGATCGGACATACATGCCATCTGTCGAGGGCTAGTATGGGTAACAAGAGCTGATGTAACGTGTGCGTGATTTGATCGCGGCTACCCGCCGAGGATCGACTGCCGTTACCGGATCGTCGACGGAGGTGTCGGTGCCGCTAGTTGTCGTCAACGATCAGCAGCGGTGGTGGCGACGGCGCTGGCGGTGCATTTATCGCCGAAATTCCAGCTCGATATCGACGGGTCGCGAGCGGCGGTGCCAGAACGACGGAGTCGAAAGCCGGTGCTTCAGGATTGGTCGGCCTGGTGCCGGTGGCTGCTTCGATTTATCGTTAAAGCAGAAAGTCGCTGGTGAAACAGTGCAGGCGAGTCGTCAGGACGCAGGCAGACGCCTGGCGGGCGCGACTGGGTCTGATGAGGCGGATCTATTCGCGCGTTATCGGGCGTCGTGCGATGCCGGCGCGTGCGCCAGCTCATGCTCGGGATTACGCGTCGTGAAGTGTGAAGTGACGAGGTGAAGAAGCAAAGCAGCTGCCGAGAGCGATAGCTGCAGCCATCAGAGCGTGAGCTGCCAATGGTTGACGGGTTAAGGCTGGGAAGCCTCGGGCCTGAGCTGCCTCTGCCCGTCGCCGACTGATGACCGCTGACCGCTCATGGCGACGTAATTGGAGCCGAGCCAGCTTTGAGGAAATGGCCAGGAAACTGAAATTCGAGGCACAGTACCACCAGCCCCAAGCTGGTATATCAGCATCGCTATGCCGGCGCTGCATATGCCGCCTGATGGGCTGTTCAGATCGCGATGTTGGTTGCCTGTTAGTCGGTGGGGCTGGCCTGTAAAGTGCCGGCTGGTGGGGCGGCATCGGCGTACAGCCGCCGTCGGAGCTCGCGAAGCTCACCGCCAATCTCTTCATCGCCGCGCATTCGCCGACGGCATCGGATCGACGAACCGGTCTCTCTTGCCGGTCGCCATCGACGTCCCGAAGTCGGGCTCCGGCAGGATCAGCGCCACCAGCGCCGAGCACGACGATGCGCGATCGGCAGCAGCGAATAGGCTGACCTCGTCGATCCGGTGCATCCGCCGCGCTCGAGCAGCGCGGCGATGAAGAAGATCGCCGACCAGCTTTCGCGAGCTCCGACGGCTGCACGCCGATGCCGCCCGACGCCGAACCAGCGGCGCGCGCCGTTGACCGGCGCCCGGAAATAGCACGGCGACGAGCGCAGAGCGCCACAAACGCCAGCCCGCGTCCAGATGAACGCCGGCTCGCGGTAGAGTCGCGGTAGTCCATCCGCATCGACGACGTAGAGCATCGCGATGCCGAGCACGCGCCCACATGTGCCTGGGTCGATCAGGAACCGCGGGTCGCGCGGCCGTAGCGCTCCAGGCGCCATCGGCGCCGACGCTGTAGACCATGACGACGCTCAGCCCGACCGAGCAGCATGCGTGGCGATGAACAGCACGCGTGTCGGATTTGAGTTTTCTTGCGCCATTTCCCTTAAAGCCCAGCTCGCACTTCTTCCGAAACAATCCTTCGAGCAGCGGATTACGATCGCCGTGAGCGGTCAGCAGTCATCAGTCGGTCTCGGGCAGAGGCACCAGCTTCCCAGGCCGGGGCAGCCTGGGTTCCCAGCAGCCAGTCCTCCACCGCGATCAACCGACTGACGACTGCTCTCACCGCCTACGGCAGCAATCGCGTCTTCACAGCTGATGGCCTGAGCCATACGTTAGGCTGCATTAGCCTAGCCTTCCAAGGCGCTTCACTTCGTCCTTGAAGCGCCGTCCCCGTCCGCGTAGTCGCGGAACATGTCGAAGCTCGCGCACGCCGGCGCCAGCAGCACCACGCCTGACGGCTGCGCCAGCGCGTAGGCGCGCGCGATCGCCGTCCGCGAACAGACTCGGCTTCGTGACAGCATCGACGGCGCCTCGCCGAGCGCCTCGCGCACGAGCGGCCGCGCCTCGCCGATCGCGACGACCGCCTTGGCCCGCGCGCTGCAGCGGCTCGCGCAGCAGCCGCAGATCGCCGCCCTTGAACCGCCCGCCGATGATCGGCACCAGGTCGCGGTCGAAGCTCTCGATCGATCGCAGCGCCGACTCGACGTTGGTCGCCTTCGAGTCGTTCACGAACCGCACGCCGCCGACGTCGGCGACCAGCTCCATCGCGTGCTCGAGCCCGCGAAACGCGTCGACCGCCGCGGTCATCGCGGCCGGCGCCGCGCCGGCAATCGCGCCGACGCGTCGCGGCCGCCATGACGTCGTCGACCAGGTGCGGTCCGAGCAGATGGATGGCGTCGAGCGGCACGAGACGCTCGCCGGCGATCCGCGACCGGCGCTCGACGATCCAGCCGTCCTCGACGACCGTCCCTCGGCGATCGCGGCGCGCCGCGGCGAAGCAGGCGCCGCGACGCGCGGCCGCGGCGCGCCAGCTCCAGCACCGCCGGATCGTCCGGCGTTGATCACGCGCCCAGTCGCGCGGCCGTCCTGGTTCTCGAAGATCCGCGCCTTGGCGCGCGCGCATGCGCCTCGACGGTCGGATGGCGATCGAGGTGGTCGGGCGAGAAGTTCAGCATCACCGCGATCCACGGATGGAACGTGTCGATCTGCTCGAGCTGAAAGCTGCTCGTCTCGACGACGTGCAGCGTGTCGGGCGTCGAATCGACGCACCTGCGCGCTCAGCGGCGCGCCGATGTTGCCGCCGACCGTCACCTTGAACCCGGCCGCCTCGAGCATCCGCCCGGTCAGCGCCGTCGTCGTCGACTTGCCCTTGGTGCCGGTGATCGCGATCACGCGCCCCTGCAGCCAGCGCGATGCCAGCTCGATCTCGCGCGATCACCGGCACGCCGCGATCGCGCGCCGCCTGCGACCGCCGGCCTGCTCGGCGGCACGCCGGGACTGAGCGACCACGAGGTCGCGCCGGTGAACGTCGTCGGACTGGTGTCCGCCGAGCTCGAGCGCGACGCCGAGCCCGCGCAGGCGGTCGCCGTCCGGCAACGTCGGCGCGCGTATCGGACAGCGTGACGTCGGCGCCGCGCGCGGCGCCAGCAGCTCGGCGGCCGCCAGTCCGCTTCGTCGCCGCTCCCGCGGCGACGATCACGCGTCTTGTCCTCGACCGAGAACGTCATCAGCAGCTTCAACGTCGTCAGACTGAACAGCGCGAAGATGATCGCGACGATCACGAAGCGCGCGATCACCTTCGGCTCGCTCCAGCCGATCAGCTCGAAGTGGTGATGAAGCGGCGCCATCCGGAAGACCGCTGCCCGCCGGTCGCCTTGAAATACGCGACCTGGATCACGACCGAGCAGCGCCTCGAGCACGAACACGCCGCCGACGATCACCAGCAGCAGCTCCTGCTTGATGAGAATGGCGACCGTGCCGAGCGCGGCGCCGAGCGCCAGCGACCCGACGTCGCCCATGAAGATCTCGGCGGGGTACGAGCGTACCAAAGGAATCCGAGCGAGGCGCCGACCAGCGAGCCGCAGAAGATCGTCAGCTCCGCCGCCGGCGGAAAGTGCACCAGCAGCAGGTAGTCGGCGAGCACGCGGTTGCCGACGACATACGCCAGCGCGGTGTACGCCGCCGCCGCGATCGCGAACATGCTGATCGCCAGGCCGTCGAGGCCGTCGGTCAGGTTGACGGCGTTCGACTCGCGCGACCAGCACGAACGACGGCGAACGGCAGGTAGCAACAGCCGAGATCCGGAATCAGCGTCTTGAAGAACGGAAACACGAGCCGCGTGTTGTAGAGCGCCCTGTCGTGCGCAGCACCAGCAGCACGACGCCGACCGCGGCGCCGATCAGGATCTGCAGCCCGATCTTGTAGCGCGGCCGCAGGCCGTGATGCGAGCGGCGGACGATCTTCAGGTAGTCGTCGGCGAATCCGATCGCGCCGAACGCCGGCCGTCGTCAGCACCGCGATCCAGACGTAGACGTTCGTCAGATCCGCCCACAGCAGCGTCGGCACGAGCGCCGCGGTCAGGATCAGCAGCCCGCCCATCGTCGGCGTGCCCGCCTTGGGCCGGTGCGACGTGCGGTCCCTCCTGCGCGGATCACCTGGCCGATCTGAAACTCGCGCAGCTTCCGGATCATCCACGGGCCGAGCGCCAGGCTGATCGCGAGCGCCGACAGGCTCGCCGCCGCCGTGCGGAACGTGATGTAGCGCGTCACGTTCAGCACCGAGAGCTGCGTGTGGAACGTGATAGAGCAGGTGATAGAGCATCAGCCGCGCTCCGCCTTCAGCCGATCCACCACGCGATCGGTTCTCACGCCGCGCGATCCCTTCACCAGCACGAGATCGCCCGGCTCGACGAGCGCGACCGCGGCCTCGGCGGCTTCGTCGCTCGGTCGCGAAGTAGCGCACGCTGCGCCGCCGGCATGCCGGCCGCAACCGCCGCGTCGGCGCAGCGCCGCGGCCGGCGCGCCGCCGACCGCGAGCAGCAGGTCGACGTTCGCCTGCGTCGGCCGCGCGTCCGACGTCCTGCGTGCAGCGCCGACGCGCGATCGCCGAGCTCGAGCATCTCGCCGAGGACCGCGATGCGCCGGTCGCGCCGGCGTGCCCGCCAGCACGTCGAGCGCGCGCCTGGTCGCGGTCGGGTTGGCGTTGTAGCTGTCGTCGATGACCGTGACGCCGCCCGCCAGCCGAACGACCTCGCCGCGGTGCGACGCCGGCCGCAGCAGCGCCGCGCGTTCCGCCACGATCGGTCGAGCGGGACGTCGAACTCCGAGCGCCACCGCGGTTGCGGCCAGGATGTTCGCCAGGTTCCCGCGCGCCGACGAGCGGCGTCGTCATCTCGACCGCGCCCTGCGCGTCGTGATCACGCGCGCTGGTGCCGTCGATGCCGCGATCGGCGATCGCTCGGTCGCGCGCACGTCCGGCGTCGCGCTCGATCCCGAACGTGACCACGCGTCCGCCAAACGCGCCGATACGCGCGACGTGATGCGATCGTCGTCCGCGTTGGCGACCAGCAGCGTCGACGGCGGTCGCGCCTTCGAGAATCTCCGGCCTTCGCGTCGGCGATCGCGTCGAGCGACGCGAAGAAGCCGAGATGCGCCTCGCCGACGTTGGTCCACACCCGCGTCCGGCTCGGCGACGCGCGACCAGCGTGCTGATCTCTCCTGCGTGATTCATCCCCAGCTCGACGACGGCGATCTCCGGCCGCTGCCTCAGCTCGATGAGCGACAGCGGCAGCCCGATGTGGTTGTTGAAGTTCCCGCGGTTGCGGACCACGCGGTACCGCGCCTCGAGAAACTCGCTCGTCACTTCCTTCGTCGTGGTCTTGCCGGCGCTGCCGGTAATCGCCACGACCTTGGTTCCCGACTCCCGCCGGACCGCGTGCGCCAGCGCCTGCAGCGCCGTCGTCGTGTCGTCGACCTCGATCGACGACGGCGCCGCCGCTGGCGCACTCGCGCGCACGCTCCACGGCCGCGCGGCACGACGACGCCCGCCGGCGCCCGCCGTCGATCGCGGCCGCCGGCGAACTCGGCGCCGTCGAACCGCTTCGCCGCGAATCGCGACGAACAGCTCGCCCGCCTGCCAGCGTCCGCGTGTCGATCGACGACGCCGTCGAACTCACGCGCCGCGATCGCCGGCCACCAGCGACGCCGTCACCCATCGCGCCGGCGACCCACCCGTGCCGGTCAGCCGTAGGGCGGGTCCGCTCAGCCGACGCCGACGTCATACGCACGCCCGACTTCGTCCGCCGGCGCGCCAGCGCCTCGCGCGCCACCGCCACGTCGTCGAACGGCAGCGCGCGATCGCCGATCACCTGGTACTTCTCGTGCCCCTTGCCGGCGATCAGCACGACGATCGCCCGGCCGCGCGCAGCTCGATCGCCTTGGCGATCGCCGCGCCGCCGATCGACGATCGTCAGCAGCCGCTGCGCCGCTGTCGCGTCCTGCGTGTCGGGCGGTGATGCCCGCGCTGAATCTCCTCGATGATCCGGTTCGGATCCTCGCTGCGCGGGTTGTCCGAGGTGATGCACGATGCAGATCGCTCAGCCGCCCCGCGACCGCGCCCATCAACGGCCGCTTCGTCCGATCGCGATCGCCGCCGCAGCCGAACACGGTGATCAGCCGGCCGCGTGCGAGCGGCCGCGCCGTCTCGAGCAGGTTGCGCAGCGCGTCGTCGGTGTGCGCGTAGTCGACGACCACCGTGACTTCGTCTTTCGTGCTCGAGACGACCTGAAACCGGCCGGGCACGCCGTCGAGCGACTCGCAGCCCGCGTTCGATCGCGTCGAACGGCACGTCGAGCGCGGTCGCCGTCGAGACGGCCGCGAGAATGTTGTAAACGTTCGGGCCGGCCGACCAGCTTCGGACGCACGTGCAGCGTGCCGCGCGGCGTGCGGACGTCGAACGCCAGCCCCTGCGAGCGAAAACGACAGCGGACCCGGCGTGATGTCGGCGGGGCGGTTGATCGCGTAGGTGACAGGCCGGCCGCCAGCGTCCGACGAGCGCCGCCGCCGCGCGGATCGTCGAGGTTCAGCAGGCTGGGCGCGTCGCGCGGCAGCATCTCGAACAGCCGCCGCTTCGCGCGGAAGTACTCGTCCATGTCCGCGTGGAAATCGAGATGGTCGCGCGTCAGGTTCGTGAACACTGCCGGCGGCAAACGTCATCCCGTCCACGCGTCGCAGCGACAGCGCGTGCGACGACACTTCCATCGCGCACGCGCCGCAGCCGCGTCGACCATCTCGCGCAGCAAGCGCCTGCACGTCCGGCGCCTCCGGCGTCGTGCGCGTCGCCTCGCGCGACGCTCGTCGCCGATGCGGTAGGCCGACGGTGCCGAGGATGCCGCACCGGATGCCGGCCGCCTCGAAAATCGACGCGACGAGATACGCGGTCGTGCGTCTTGCCGTTGGTGCCGGTGATGCCGATCACCTGCATCTCGCGGCTGGGATCGCGGTAGAACGCGGCGGCGACGCACGGCGAGCGCGAGCCGCGCGTCCTCGACCATCGCCCACGGCACGCGGACGCCGTCCGGCGCCGGCTGCTCGGAGACGATCGCGGCGGCGCCGCGCTCGATCGCCTGACGGGCGAACGCCGTGCCGTCGGCGTGCTGGCCGCGCAGCGCCACGAACACCTGTCCGCCGTCACCGCGCGAGAGTCGTACGACGACGCCGGTCGACCGCACCGCACCGGCGGCGTCGGCGCGCAGCGCATCGTCAGCGCGGATGAGACCGCGGCCGCGGAGCGACGCCGTGCAGCTCTGACCAGGTCATGCGGGTGTTCCGCCGGCGCCGGGACCCGGGGCCGATCGTTGAAGCGACGAGACGGCAGGTGGTGGCGGCGGTCGAGCGGCGAGCCCGGCTCCGGCGACTGCGACACGACGATGCCGTCGCCGGCGACGTGCGCGTTCATGCCCGAGCGTCGACGAGCTTTCTGACCGCTTCGCGGGCGCTCAGACCGCGCAGGTCGGGCACGGTCCCGGGCGGTCCGTCGGCGATCAGGCTGACGACGGGCGCCTCGCGGCTGACGGCGGCGGTCGACGTCATGCGCGGCGAGCGTCGCCGCGGGCGACGAGCACCGGCGCCGGCGGATTGATGCTCGACGGGATCGCCGAGATACCGCAGCGCCGGCTTCCGCAATGTTCTTGAAGATCGGCGCCGCGACGGTGCCGCCGTGATCGCCGTTCGGACCCGTTGCCGGAGTCGATGACGACAACGATCGCGAGCGCCGGGTCGCGCGACGGCACGAAGCCGACGAACGACGCGTAGTGATCGGAATGCGAGTACTGGCCGTCGATCAGTTTCTGCGCCGTGCCGGTCTTGCCGGCGATCGTGAAGCCGTCGATGCCTGCGCCGTTTCGCCGTGCCGTCGGTGACGACCTCTTCCATGATCGTCGTCAGCGTCGACGCGGTGTCGGCGCTGATGGCCTTCGGCGGACGACCTTCGGCGTCGCCTGGTAGCGGACGCCGTTGCGGTACACGCGCGCACCACACGCGGCTCGACGCATCGGCCGCCGTTGGCGACCGGCGCTGACCGCGGCGACCATCTGCAGCGGCGTGACGGCGATCTGGTAGCCCATCGACACCGAGGCGAGCGCGCTCTCGGTCCACTTCGTCCGGGCTCCAGACGATGCCGGCGTTCTCGGACGGGAAATCGGGCGACACCTGGCTGCCGAAGCCGTAGAGCCCGACGAAGCGGCTCAGCGCGTTCCGTGCCGACCGCTGAAGCCCGATCTTGACCGCGCCGATGTTGCTCGACTGGACGATCACTTGTCGTGAACGACAGCAGGCCGTTGTTGCGGCTCGGCGTCGTCGGTGATGACGCGCGAGCGTCCGACCATCAGCCGCGCCCGGGTTGGTGTCGATCAACGCGTCGACGTCCATCACCTTCTCTTCGATCGCCGCGGACGCCGTGACGATCTTGAACGTCGAGCCCGGCTCGTAGAGATCCTGCACCGCGCGGTTCCGCCGCTCGTTCTCGGCGCATCGCGGATACGCGTTCGGGTTGAACGTCGGCTCGTTCGCCATCGCCAGGATCTCGCCGGTCGCGCGGATTCATGACGATGGCGGAACCGCCCTGTGCGCGATTGATCGACGACGCCGGCGTGCAGCTCGCGCTCGGCGATGTGCTGCAGGTACTCGTCGATCGTCAGCTCGACGCTCGATCCCGAAGTCGGCGGGCGCTCGAAGCGGCTGAAGACATGGCGCCGCGCGTCGGTGTGGACCAGAATCGTCCCGGGCTTGCCGCGGATTTTGGAGTCGTGCAGTGTACTCGAGCCCGTTCAGCCCGGTGTTGTCGAGGCCGACATAGCCGAGCAGGTGCGCCGCCAGCTCCTTGTTGGGATAGAAGCGCCGGCTCTCCTTGACGAAGCCGACACCGTCGAGATTCAGCGCCGCGACGCGACGGGCCTGCTCGGGCGAAACCTGGCGGCGGACGTAGGCGAAGGCACGGCGGGTTCCAAGGCGATCGGCGAGCGCCTGACGATCTCTCGCCCTCGCAGTCCGCGCAGCGCCTGACAGATGCGCTTCGCGGCGTCGGCGGCGTCGCCGATTGCCGAGGGCACGGCGTAAATCGTGTCGGCATCCACGCTCGTCGCGAGCACGCGGCCGCGCCGATCGAGGATGTCGCCGCGCTTGGCCGGCGACGGCTGCGTCCGCTCCTGCTGGCGCTCCGCGCGCGCCACGAGATCGGCGCGCGGCGAAACCTGCAGATAGACGAGCCGCGTCTCGATGCAGGCGACCCAGAAGGCCAGGCAGTCCCGCCATCCAGACGATCCGCCGCTTGAGCGTGCACGCGCCAGTCGGCGGGGCCCGGAGGATTCGTCATCGCCGCGCGACAACCGACTTGGCGGGCGGCTCGGCCGACTGCACGCGTTCGATCACGATCGCTTCGTCGAGGGACGGCGCGACCAGGTGAAGCTGACCGGTGGCGAGCGTCTCGATCCGCTTCGGCGAGTCGCAGCGTGTTCGATCTCGAGCCGCAGCTGCCGGCCGATTTCTTCCTCGGCCGAGCGCTGGCGCTGCAGCTCTTCGATCTGATAGCCGTGCCGCAGCAGCTCGAAGTGCTGCCAGGCCGAGAACAGAAAGCGCGAGCGACGAGGAAGCCGGCGACGCCGACCGATTTCCAGAGCTCGCGCTGCCGCGTCTCGTCCATCTCGCGGACGATCGGGTTGTTGCGGACGTCCTTCTTGATTGCGTATTCGAACGGCTTCAGCCACGGTCAGGCCAGCTCCTTTCCGCCGCGCGCGAGCTTCGCGCTGCGCGCCCGCGGGTTGCGCTGCACTTCGTTCTCGTCGGGGATGAGCGGCTTCTTCGTCAGCACCTTGATCAGCGCCTCGCTGCGTTCGAGGCGCGCGCAGCGTGTGCTTCACGATCCGATCCTCGAGCGAATGAAACGCGATGACCGCGAGCCGCGCGCCGGCGCGCAGCCGCGAGACGGCGGCCTCGAGGAAGCGATCGAGGCCGTCGAGCTCGCGGTTGACCCAGATCCGGAGCGCCTGAAACGTCCGCGTCGCGGGATCGATGCGCATGTAGCCGCGCGCGTGGAATCGACGCGCCGCACGATCGACGGCGAGCGTGCCTGCCGTGTCGACCGGCGTCTCGCGGCGCGTCTCGACCAGCGCGCGGGCGATGCGCCGCGAGAACCGCTCTTCGCCGTAGCGGAAGATCGCGTCGGCGAGCTCGACGTTCGGTCGCCTGCGCGATGAAATCGGCCGGCGGTCTCACCGCTGCGAACGGTCCATGCGCATGTCGAGCGGCTCGTCGCGCTGGAAGCTGAAGCCGCGGCCCGGCGCGTCGAACTGCATCGACGAGACGCCGAGGTCGGCGAGCGTGCCGTCGACCACGGCAATCTGCCGCTGCGTCGAGCACGTCGGCGATCGCGCGGTAGTCGGCGTGGACGAGCTCGACGCGATCGCGCCACGGCGCGAGCCGTTTCGCGCGGCGCGGGCGAGGGCATCGAGGTCGCGATCGAGTCCGATCAGCCGCGTCGCCCCGGCTTCGAGCAGCGCGCCGGCGTGGCCGCCGAGACCGACCGTGCAGTCGACGAAGAGGCCGCCGTGTTCGGGACGGAGAAACTGGAGAATCTCGGCGGTCATGACCGGCACGTGCGTCATCAGATCCCGAACTCCGCGAGCGCCCGCGCGTCGTCGTCGGTATACGGCTCGCGCTGCAGTTTTGCGAGGAAGCGATCGTGATTCCAGACGTCGAGGTAGCTGTATGTGGCCAAGCACGTCGACGTCGCCGGTCATCGTCGCGGCGTCGCGCAGCTGATAGGGAATGATCACGCGGCCCTGGGTGTCGAGCTCGGCGGTCTGGCCGTAGTAGTTGATGCGGTCCAGAAACGGAGCTTGGCCGGATGGGTCGACGGCACCCGCGCGAGCTTCTCTTCGAATTCCATCCACACCGGCATGGGGGTAGATGCGCACCGACTCGCCCGAGAGGCTGGTCAGGAAGAGCTCGCGGCCGTATTTGGACTCCAGGAGCGAGCGAAACGCGTTCGGCACCTTGAGTCTGCCCTTGTCATCAATTCCGGGCTGGGGCGTTGCCTCTAAACAAGAGACACCACGCCAGTTACTCCACTTTTGGCCACAAATTTCCACGCGAAATAGTAGGAGACGGCTCAGTTGGATGTCAACTGCAAAATCTGTCAGGTCAGTAAGTTACGCCAAATTTTCGCCGTTTAATCGCCTCAGGCGGCACAAGCACTCTGGGGTCCACCCTTCCTGGAGCAGTGGCGCGGTCAGACGACCTCCGTCCCCGGTGGCATCTTCCGGCCGGAGCTCACGCGTGGTACGATGCGCGTTTCACTGATGCTCAGGGCAGCGCTCATCGGCTTCGGCTCCAGCGGCAAAACCACCCTTTTTCAGCTCATGACCAGCGCGCGCGAAACGGCGCGCGCCGCGCACGGCAAGGGCGAAACATCGGTCGGCATCTCGAAAGTGCCCGACGCACGACTCGATCGCCTGACGGCGATGCATAACCCGCGCAGCGCGTGCCGGCCACGGTTGAATTCACCGATCTCGCCGCCCAGGGCGCAGCGCGGCGGCGCGCAGGCGCTCGTGGACGTCGCCGCGTACAGAACGCCGACGCGCTCGTCCACGTCGTCCGCGCGTTCGACGATCCCACGGTCCCCGCCCGTCGGGCTCGGTCGATCCCGCGCGCGACGCCCAGGCGATGGAAGACGAGCTGATTCTTGCGGACCTCGGAGTCGCGGAGCGGCGCCTCGAGCGGCTCGAAAAAGATCTGAAGAAAAGCCGGACCGCGGAACTCGAACGCGAGCGCGACGTGATCACGCTCTGCAAGGCCGCGCTCGAAGAGGGCAAGCCGCTCCGCACGCTCGATCTGAAGGGCGAAGATCTGAAGCGGCTGCGCGGATTCCAGTTCCTGTCGGCGAAGCCGCTCTTGATCGTCATCAACGTCGACGAGTCGCAGCTCGCGGCCGGCGGCGACGCGGCGACACAGATCGATCACGCGGCGAAGGCCGCCGGCCTCACGGCGTTTCTGTCGCACGCCGCCACCGCGGCGGTCGCCGTCTGCGGCGAAAATCGAGCTCGAAATCTCGCAGCTCGAGGCGGCCGACGCCCAGGCGTTTCTGGCCGATCTCGGACTGAGCGCGTCGGGCCTCGATCGCGTGATTCGCGCCAGCTACGATCTGCTCGGCTACATCTCGTTCTTCACCGTCGGCGAGGACGAGTGCCGCGCCTGGTCGATCCCGCGCCACACGCCGGCGCAGCTGGCGGCCGGTGAAATTCACAGCGACATCGCCCGTGGCTTCATCCGTGCGGAAGTCGTCAGCTACGACGCCCTGATCGCACGCGGCTCGATGGCCGTCTGCCGCGATCACGGCGAAGTGCGGCTCGAGGGCAAGGAGTACGTCGTTCAGGACGGCGACATCATCAACTTCCGCTTCGCCACATGAACGGCGCACCGACTCATCGCTGATCGCCCATGGCTGATGCGACCGGTGCGGCGGACACGTCGATCGTCATTCCGGCCTACAACGAGGCCGCGGCCATCGCCGCCGTCGTTCGCGACCTGCTCACGTCCGCCGGATGGCGCGAAATCCTCGTCGTCGACGACGGATCGACCGACGACACCGGCGCTCAGGCGGCGGCCGCCGGCGCCCGCGTGATCAGGCATCCCTACAACAAGGGCAACGGCGCCGCGGTGAAGACCGGCATCCGGCACGCCAGCGGCGCGCACGTGCTGATCATCGACGCCGACGGGCAGCACGCGCCGGCCGACGCGATCAGGCTCGTCTCGCACCTGGGTCCGTACGATCTCGTCGTCGGCGCGCGATCCGATCGATCGCAGGCAACCACGGCCCGGCGTCTGGGCAACTCGCTGCTGAACGGCATCGCCAGTTACCTGACCGAACAGCGGATCCCCGATCTCACGTCGGGCTTCCGCGCGGCCCGGCGCGACTGCCTGCTCGAGTTCCTGCACCTGCTGCCGAACGGATTCTCGACACCCACGACGACGACGCTGGCGTTCATGAAGGCGGGCTACAGCGTGCGGTTCGAGCCGGTCGAGGCGGCACGGCGCCGCGGCGAGTCGAAGATCCGGCTCGGCGCCGACGGCGTGTCGTTCTTCCTGATCCTCTTGAAGGTGATCACGATCTTCAGCCCGCTTCGAATCTTCCTGCCGATCAGCCTGGCGGCGTTCGTCGTCGGGCGCGGCCTACGCGGCGTGGACAATCGCGACGCAATCGCACGTGACGAACTCGTCGGTGCTGCTCATCCTTCTCAGCGTCGTGATCTTCCTGGTGGGGCTGATCTCGGAGCAGATTTCGTCGCTGCGATTCGAGGGGCGGACGCCTCGATGAAGGGCGACACAGGGCGTCACACCTTCGCTCGGTTCTGCCATGACGAGCTTCGGCGAGGCAGGTCCGCTGAGCCCTTTTCGTGCTATGGTTTAGGGGCTTTTCATGTCAGCGTCCCCGGCCCCGAAACCCGCGGGTCTGAGCGTCTTCTTCCCGGCGTACGACGACAGCGGCACCATCGCGAGCATGGTCATCCGCGCCGTTCAGGCCGCCGCGGAACTGACGCCCGACTTCGAGGTGATCGTCGTCAACGACGGCAGCGCGGACGCGACGCCCGCCATCCTCGACGAACTGGCGCGCACCTATCCCCACGTGCGGGTCGTCCACCACGCGAAGAACCGCGGCTACGGCGGTGCGCTGCAGACCGGGTTCCGGTCGGCCACCAAGGAGCTGATTTTCTACACCGACGGCGACGCGCAGTACGACCCGGCGGAACTCGTCCGCGCTGTGGGCGCGGATGACGCCGGACGCCGATCTGGTCAACGGCTACAAGATCAGCCGATCGGATCCGCTGCACCGGATCATCATCGGCCGTCTCTATCACCACATCGTCAGCGTGATGTTCGGGCTTGACGGTCCGCGACGTCGACTGCGACTTCCGCCTGATGCGCCGGACGATTTTCGAACGCATCAATCTCGAAAAGACCAGCGGTGTCATCTGCCTCGAGATGATGAAGAAGATCGAGGATGCCGGGTTCCGGATCGTCGAAGTGCCCGTCCATCACTACCACCGCGCCTTCGGCAAGTCGCAGTTCTTCAACGTCCGCCGGATCGCCAAGACCGGCGTCGACGTCCTCCGGCTGTGGTTCGCGCTCGTGATCCGCCGTCAGCATCTGCGGTCCCGACGTCAGGCCGCTCGTGGCGCGCGGCGACGCCGCCGACGGCGCGTATCCGAGCTCGCAGCGCCCGTGACCGCGGACTATCGCGACTACTACCGCGGCCGCGCGGTGATGGTCACCGGCGGACTCGGGTTCATCGGCTCAACCTCGCGCACCGGCTGGTGGCGCTCGGCGCCGACGTGCTCCTCGTCGATTCGTTCCTGCCCGACGCCGGCGGTAATCCGTTCAACATCCACGGCATCACCGACCGCGTCCGCGTCAACATCGCCGACATCCGTCAGCAAACGACGATGAATCATCTCGTCCGCGATCGCGACGTGATCTTCAATCTGGCCGGGCAGGTGAGCCACATCGACAGCATGCGCGACCCGTACACCGACCTGGAGATCAACTGCCGCAGCCAGCTCACGGTCCTCGAGGCGTGCCGGAACTTCAACCCGACGGTGAAGGTCGTGTTCGCCGGAACGCGTCAGGTGTATGGACGGCCGGTGTCGCTGCCGGTCGACGAAAGCCACCTCGTTCGTCCGACCGACGTCAACGGCATCAACAAGGCCGCGGGCGAGTATTACCACCTGGTCTACAACAACGTGTTCGGCGTCCGCGCCTGCTCGCTGCGGCTGACGAACGTGTTCGGGCCCCGACAACTGATCCGACACAACCGCCAGGGATTCATCGGCTGGTTCATCAGGCTGGCCATCGAGGACCGGCCGATTCAGATCTACGGCGACGGCTCGCAGATGCGCGACTTCGTGTTCGTCGACGACGCGGCTGACGCCTTTCTGCGGGCCGGCGCCAGCGACGCGTGCAACGGCGACGTCTTCAACGTCGGCGGCACGCAGCCGATCAGCCATCGCGATCTGGCCGCGATGCTGGTCCGCCTGGCGGGCAGCGGGTCGACACGATACGTCGACTGGCCGGAGGAGAAACGGGCGATCGACATCGGCAGCTTCTACGCGGACTCGCGCAAGTTCAGCGCCGCGACCGGGCTGGACGCCGGCGGTGTCGCTCGAAGAGGGATTCCGCCGCACCATCGCGTTCTACCGCGAGCACTTCGAGCAGTACGTCGGCGATCCCGGCGCGCACCAGACCGTCAAGGTATGAGCGCCGTGCGGATTCCGTTCATGTCGCTGGTCCCCGGCGAGGACGCGGCCGCGGTGCGCGCTGCGATCGAGCGCGTGATCGAGCGCGGCTGGTTCGTGCTGGGTCCGGAGGTCGAGGCGTTCGAGCGGGAGTTCGCCGACGCGTCGGGCGCGGCTCACGCCGTGGGCGTCGGCAACGGCACGGACGCGATCGCCCTGATTCTTCGCGCGCTGGGCATCGGCCCGGGCGATGAGGTCGTCACGACGCCGCTGTCAGCGGCCTACTCGGCGCTCGCGATTCTGATGACCGGCGCACGTCCGGTGTTTGCCGACATCGACCCGCGGCGCCTGACGATCGATCCCGATCGGATCGAGGAAGCCGTCGGGCCGCGAACGCGCGCGATCCTGCCGGTGCATCTGTACGGACAGGCGGCGGACATGACGGCGATTGCGGCCGTGGCGTCGCGACACGGCATTCCCGTCGTCGAGGACTGCTGTCAGGCGCATCTGGCCACCGCGGCCGGCCGGCCGGTGGGAACGATCGGGATCGCGGGCGCGTTCAGCTTCTACCCGACCAAGAATCTCGGCGCGCTCGGCGACGGCGGCGCGATCGTCACGAACGACGCGGGGCTGTCCGCGACGCTCCGGCGGCTTCGTAACGGCGGTCAGACCGATCGCTACCATCATCAGGAGCCGGGTGTGAATTCCCGGCTCGACGAGATGCAGGCCGCCATCCTGCGCGAGCGGCTGGCTCGGCTCGGCGGCGTGGACCGCCAGACGGCGGGCGCTCGCGGCGCGCTATCGCGGGCGGCTACGCGGCCGCTCGGTGGAACCGGTGCCGGAGATCGATCCCGGCCATGTGTATCACCTGTTCGTCGTACGGGTACGTCGCGACGACGAGGCGCGTCAGCCGGGTGATGCGGGCAGGCGGGCACTACAGGCGCACCTGGCCTCGCGCGGCATCGAGACGCTTGATTCACTACCCGCTGCCGATCCCGAAACAGCCGGCGTTCGCGGCGGGGCAGCCGGCCGGCTGTCCGGTCGCGTCGCAGGTATGCCATGAGATACTCTCGCTGCCGCTCCATCCCGCGATGCACGACGAGGACGTCGATGCGATCGCCGATGCGGTGAACGCCTTCGATTCCTGACGAAAGGACTGCGTCGCGTGCGTGCCCTGGTTACCGGCGGAGCCAGGTTCATCGGCTCCCACCTCTCCGACGCCCTGCTCGCGCAGGGCCACGAGGTCCTGATCCTCGACAACCTGTCGACCGGATCGTTCGACAACATCGCGCATCTCAAGGGACGCCCCGGGTTCGAGTAGCTCATCGACACCGTCAACAACGAGAGTCTGCTCGCCGAGCTCATCGATCGCAGCGACGTGGTCTTTCATTTCGCCGCCGCCGTCGGTGTCAAGCTGATCGTCGAACAGCCGGTCTACACCATCGAGACCAACGTGCACGGCACCGAGGTGGTGCTGAAGCACGCCAACAAGAAAAAGAAGCTCGTCGTGATCGCCTCGACCTCCGAGGTCTACGGCAAGAGCGACGATGTGCCGTTCCGTGAAGATTCCGATCTCGTGCTCGGGCCGACGCCGAAGCATCGCTGGGCCTACGCGTGCAGCAAGGCGATCGACGAGTTCCTCGCGCTCGCTTACTGGAAGGAACGCAAGCTGCCCGTCATCATCGTTCGCTTCTTCAATACCGTCGGCCCGCGTCAGACCGGGCAGTGACGGCATGGTGATCCCCAACTTCGTCCGCCAGGCGCTGGCCGGCGAGGCGATCACCGTGTTCGGGGACGGCAAACAGTCGCGCGCCTTCACGCACGTCGCCGACGTCGTCGCAGCCCTGTTGAAACTGGTCGTCGAGCCGAAGGCGATCGGACAGGTGATCAATATCGGGAACATGCAGGAAGTGACGATGACTCAGCTGGCGGAGCGCGTCCGCGACCTGAGCGGATCGAAGTCGATCATCAAGCACATTCCGTACGACGAAGCCTACGAGTCCGGATTCGAGGACATGCCGCGCAGAGTGCCCGACCTGACACGGGTTAAAGGACTTATCGGCTACGAGCCGAAACACGATCTGGACGATATCCTGGTCCAGGTGATCGACGACTTCCGGCGCAAGTAGGAGTAAAATACCGCCATGGGGAAATCACTGTCGGGCGCGATTGTCGTGTCGTCTGCTGACGGCTTCGCGTGTCGTCGGCGGATGTGCAACTGCAACTGCATGACGGACGCGTGTCGATCGTCGCGAAGGACGCGACCGTGCGACAGATTCTCGCCGAATGGGCGCGGGTCGGCCAGACCGAAGGTCGTCAACGTCGAACGCATTCCCGGCGGACCCCTCACGCTCGAATTGAGCGACATGCCCGAGGCGCAGGCGCTCGACGTGCTGCTTCGGTCGGTCAGCGGCTACATGGCGGCGCCTCGGGGACGGCCGTCGCGAACCTTTCCGTGTTCGATCGCATCATCGTCATGCCGACCGTCGCCGCGCCTCGACCCGCGGCCTCGGCCGCGGCGCCCGCACCGGCGTTCCAGCAGCCGCAGTTCACGCCCGCGGCGCCGCCGCCGGACGACGACGCCGACGACGCGCCGGCCGCCAGCGTCCAGAGTCCGCAGGCGCCGCGCCCGCCGGTCTTCAACGCGTTCCCGCCGCCGCAAGTCGGTGGTGCGAGGCGCGTCGGCGTTCCGGTGCAGGGCGGACCAAGCACGCGCCAGCCACCGTCATATTGGCAGCACACCGTCGGCCGCAGCCGGAGGCGGCGTCGTCGTGCCCGGCATGATGACGCAGCCGCCCGCCGCCCGTCAGCCCGGCGCAATGGCGTCGCGGTGCCGACACAGGTGCAGCCCGTCTCGCCGGCCGTGCCGACAGCTCAACCGGGCCAGGTCGGTCAGTCGCAGCGTCCGGGCGGACGTGGCGGCGCTGAGCAATAACAGCGTGCCTCGCATCGCGGACCTGAATGCCGCCATCGCCGACGCGATGCGCCGGCACGACGCCGTCCGCCTGAGCACCTCCGGATGCTCAAGGCCGGCCTCATGAATCGCGAGGTCGAGCGCGGGCGCGCCCTGGACGACGCCGAGGCTCTTTCAGGTTGTGGCCTCGCTGGTCAAGCAACGCAAGGATTCCATCGAACAATTCACGAAGGGCGGCCGCCAGGATCTGGTGGACAAGGAGTCGGCCGAAATCGAGGTGCTCACGCAGTACCTGCCGCCGGCAGCCGATCCGGCTGTGGTCGAACGCGCTGTTGCCGAGGCCATCCAGGAAACCGGCGCGACATCGCCGAAGGACATGGGAAGGTCATGAAAGCGGCCATGGCCAGGCTCGCCGGCCAGAGCGTCGACGGTAAAACCGTAAATGAGCTCGTCCGGCAGAGGTTGGCCTCGACGTCTTAAACTTTTCCGCCGCCTTGGCCGTCTAACGCTGTGAGAAGGCTTTAACCAGCCTCTCATCCATCCTCCTTTGGCCCGTCACGCGAAAGCGCGGCGGGCCTTTTTGTGTCCGGACTGCTACACTCGCGCCCCCGATGATCGAGGTCCCAGACGGGCGGCTGGCGCGCTCGGCCGGCGTCGACCGGCGCCGCCACGCTGGCCAGCCGGCTCCTCGGTCTGGCGCGCGATCAGATGCTGGCAGCGCTGTTCGGCGCTGGCAACGAGATGGACGCCTTCATCGTGGCGTTCCGCATTCCGAATCTGGTCCGCGATCTCTTCGCCGAGGGAGCGATGAGCGCCGCCTTCGTGCCCACCTTCACCCGGCATCTCACGCTGCGCGGAAAGGACGATGCGTGGCGCCTCGGGAACAACGTGCTGAACGCGCTGCTGATCGTCACCGGCACGCTGGTCGTTGCCGGAATCGTGTTCGCCACGCCGCTGGTCGGCGCGTATGCGCGCGATTTCGAACAGGTGCCCGGCAAGCTCGAACTGACGGTGCAGCTCACGCGCATCGTCCTGCCATTTCTTCCCATGGTCGCCGTCGCGGCGGCGACCATGGGCATGCTCAACTCGCTGCACCACTACTTTGTGCCGGCGCTGTCGCCGGCGATGTTCAATGTCGCCACGCTCGTGTGCGGCGTGGCGCTGGTGCCGCTGATGCCGTCGCTCGGGCTGCCGCGGATCATGGCGATTGCGATCGCGGCGCTGGTCGGAGGCGTGGGACAGGTCGCGATTCAATGGCCGCCGTTGCGCGCGAAGGGTTCCGCTACCGGCCGGTGTTCGATCCCGGCGATGCCGGCCTGCGGCAGCGTGCTCGTCCTGATGGGCCCGGCACGATCGGCCTCGCCGCAACGCAGGTGAACATCTTCGTCAACACGCTGCTCGCGACCAGCCAGGGCACGGGCGCGGTGTCGTGGCTGACCTACGCGTTCCGCGTCATGTATCTGCCGATCGGTCTGTTTGGCGTGTCGATCGGGACTGCGCTCCTGCCGGCCGTCTCGCGATATGCCGCGGTCGACGACCGCGCCGGGATGCGCGACGCCGTCGCGCGCGGGCTCGCGATGATGCTGATGGTCAACGTGCCGGCGACGCTCGGGCTGATGGCGCTCGCCACGCCGATCGTGCAACTGCTGTTCGAGCGTGGACAGTTCGCTGCCGTCGGATACCGCCGCGACGGCGGCGGCGCTGCAGTGGTACGCGCTCGGCCTCGTGGGTTATTCGGCGGCGCGAATCGTGTCGCCGACCTTGCTATGCGATACGGCAAAGCCGCGTGCCCGTGTTCGTGAGCACAGCCGCGATCGCCGCGAACGTCGCTCTCAGCCTGTTGTTAGTCAGGTGGCTGGGATTTCGGGGCTGGCGCTGGCCACCTCGCTTGTCGCGGTTGGGAACGCGGCGATGCTGATCTGGCTGCTCCGGCGTCGGCTGGACGGCCTGGGAGGACGTCGATTGCCGGTCGTGTTCGTCAAGATCGTGATTGCCGCGACGGTGATGGCGGCGGCAGCTTTAGCGATTCAGCACGTCATGAATCGCGTCGCACCGGAATGGGTCTGGTGCCACAAATCGTTACGCCTCGGGACCTCGATCGGCGGCGGTCTGTTGACGCTCGGTGCGATGGCCACTTTTCTGCGCGTTGCCGAATTCGCCGACGCCGTCGGCCTGGTCCAGGCCAGAGTGCGAAGATTGCTGGGTGGCAGGATGTAGTACATTCGGATCTGCCCATGTCGCGACGCCCCGCTTCACCGTGCGACCTCCTCGTTCTCCTTCGGCCCAGGCCCTATTTCGACCACGCTGCAGCTGCTGATCGGCGCGAACGTCGTCATGTTCGTCGCGCAGGTGCTGTTTCCCGATCGTGACGGCACTGTTGGGATTGCATCCCGCGTTGGTCCATTCACTCGTTCTGGATCTGGCAGCTCGCGACCTACATGTTCCTGCACGGCGGCGTCTTCCACATCGTGTTCAACATGCTCGCGCTGTGGATGTTTGGAGCTGAGCTGGAGCGGACGTGGGGCACGCGGTACTTCCTGAAATTTTATTTCGTGACCGGCATCGGCGCCGCGGTGCTCACGGTGCTGTTCTCGCTGCTGCCGTTCGGGTTCGCCCGGTCAGCTGCAGGACGTCAACATCATCGGCGCCTCACGGCGCGATCTACGGATTGCTGCTCGCGCTGCGCGATCTATTTCCCGGAGCGCCCGATCCTGTTGATCGTGTTCTGGGTGCCCGCCAGGCTGTGCGTCACCATCCTGGGCGCCATCGCCGTCTTCGCGTCGCTCAGCCGAAGCCGGCGGCGTGGCTAACGCGACGCATCTGGGCGGACTCCTCGTCGGGTATCTGTACCTCAAGGGCTGCTCAGCGTCGATCCCATCTCGGAGATGAAATGCCGCTATCTGAAATGGAAGATCAACCGTCTCCGTAAAAATTCGACGTCGTACTCAGGCGGCCGCGCGGACGACTGGGACCGTCGCGTTCACTGAAGCTGGTATACTCCGCGCGCTGCCTCCTGCGGTCCGTTCGAACCACTCGCTCTTCATCATTGCGCTCGCGATCCTGTTCTTCGGATCCGGCGTATGCGCCCTGATCTATCAGCTGCTCTGGCTCCGCATGATGGGGTGGGTGTTCGGCGTCACCGTCTACGCCGCGAGCACCGTGTGGGCGAGCTTCATGGCCGGATTGGCGGTGGGCAGCCTCGCTGCCGGCGTCATCGGCGATCGCGTGCGCCATCCGCTGCGCTGGTTCGGGCGTGACGGAACTGCTCATCGGCAGCCACCGCGCTGGCGACCCCGGCCATCCTCGCCGAGCTTCAGAAGATCTACGTCGCGCTCTATCCATCCGCTTCCGCGCGCGCTGCCTGCACTCACCGCGGCGCGGCTCGCCATCGCATTGCTCGTGCTCATCGTGCCGACAACGCTCATGGGGGCGACGCTGCCGCTGGTGATCAAGGGGTCGGAGGCGCGCGGCGGCTCGCTGGGCGCACACCTTGGCGTCTTGTACGGCAGCAACGCCATTGGCGCGATCGTCGGGACGATTGCCGCAGGGTTGTATCTGATTCCCGGACTCCCGGGATCCACAGCACATTTCTGGCGGCCGCCGCGGTCAACCTGGCAGTCGGCGCCGGCGCCTCGCGCTGTCCGGTCGTCGCGCCGCCTCGCTGATTCGAGAGACCACGATCCGGCGCGCGAGCGGTTATCACCGTCTGAGGCTGTCCCGCCGACGCTCGCCGAGCGTCATGCGAGCGAGGCGGACCTGTCCCGCCGAAGCTCGCCGAGCGTGCATGCGAGCGAAGGCGGCCTGACCGATCGCCAGCTGCTGGTCGTCATCGCCGTCTTCACGTTGTCAGGGCGTCATCTCCCTCGCGATCGAGGTCGTCTGGTTTCGGCGTCCTCACGCTGTTCTCTCCGGCCGACGGTCTACGGCTTCGCGGTGATGCTCGCCACGATCCTGACGGGCATCGCGCTCGGCAGCTACGTGGTGACGCCGCTGCTCGAGCGGCGGCTGCGATGGCTGTACGATCCTCGCCGGGCCTCGAGCTGGCCGTGGGCGTCGCCATCGTGCTGTCGTTCCGTCCGCTGGCGTATCTCCCGGATCTGTCCAATCGACTCTCGCCCGGCGCTGTCGCGGGTTGATGCCGCCGTACTCGTCGTTTCCGATTGCCGGCAGCCTGCTGGCGATTTTCCCGACGGCCCTGCTGATGGGCCTTGCGTTCCCGATCGGCCTTCGCCTGTGGGCGCGCGGCGGGCAGGACACGGCGGCGCCCGCGAATCCCACCTCAGGGCGATCGGAGGAAGAACGCCAGGCGCGTCGGGACCTTCTATTCGCTGAACGTCGCAGGCGCCATCGCCGGTTCGCATCGTCGGCTGGCTTCTTCCTGCTGCCGATCCTCGGCAGCCGCGCCGCGTCATCATCCTGCTCGGCACGCTCGCGTTCGTAGTCGGGGCTCGCGCTGCTGTGGGTCTCGGAGCTCAAGACGCCGGGCGCGCGTCGCGATCGCGTCTCGCCGCGTCAGCGGTCTTTGCCGCGTCGCGGCCTGGCTGTCGCCCGATGCCTTCGTGCAGTTCGTCGAACAGCGCTACCGGCGGCAGGAAATCGTCTGGCGGGAGGAAGGCGTCGAGGCCACGGTGGTCGTGCACAGGCCGCCAAGCAACGAGCTGTCGCTCACGGTCAACGGGAACCACGAGGCGAGCACCGGCGGGCGTGATGACTACGTGCATCGCCGGATCGGTCATCTGCCCGATGGCGCTCCACCCGTTGCGCGCGCACGGCACTCGTCATCGGCATGGGCGGAGGCGCCACGGCGGGGCGGTCAGCGTCCACGATGGCGTCGACGTGGACATCGTCGAGCTCGCGGGCGCCGGTCGTCCGCGGCGCGAGGTTCTTCGACAGCCATCAACTACGGCGTACTTGTCGCGGCCGAACGTGCACCTGCGTGTGGACGATGGGCGGAACTACCTGATGCTGACGCGCCGACGATATGACATCGTCACGGCGGACGTGATCCACCCGATCTTCGCCGGCTCCGGGCAATCTGCTATTCGCGCGAGTAAGCTCCAGCTGATACGTCGAGTCTGAACCCCGGCGGGCTCGTGCTGCAGTGGGCGGCGGGAACAGGAGGCGGATGCAAGACGATCGCGCGAACGTTTGTCAGCGTCTTTCCCGGAGACGACGGTGTGGGTCGACGGGTCGCTGCTGGTTGGATCGCTGGAGCCGCTGCAACTACGCCGCGCCGAGTTCGACGCGAAGTTGGGTCTCCCTGGACGCGCACTGGGGGCTCCACGATCTCGGCATCGAGGCTTCGACAAGCTCGTGACGACCTTCGTCCGCGGGCCCCGACGAAGCTTCGCGCGTATGTGGGGCCTGGACCGATCCCTGACCGACGACCGCCCGCTGACGGAGTAGCTTCTCAGTCTGCCGCAGCGACAGGAATCCCGATCTGTCATCGCTCAAAGGCGACGTCAAGCGCTACATCGTTGGGAGAGTGAGGCAGCTCTCGAAGTCTCAAGTCTCAAGGCTCAACTCGTCAGCTGACAGTTGAGCCTTGAAACTTGAAGAGACCTGGGACTTGAGACTTGAGACTTCAGCGGATGCTCCAGGCAGACGCACAGCCGCCGATCGCGAGCCCCAGCGTCCCGCCGAGCACCGGCAGGCCGTATCCGCTGGTCAGAAAGCTGTAGCTGAACACGGCGCCGCTCGCGATCTGGAAGTTCAGCGCCATGAAGAAGGCGATCAACGCAAACAGCGGCGTCCAGGTGCCAAGCAGCAGCGCGAGACCGCTCGTCATCTCGCCGAGTGGAACGAGCCTCGCGAAAACCGCAACGCCGGGGACCGCGATCCGTTCCAGATACCAGTGGCTGACCGACCCGGGCGGCGCCGCCTGCGACCAGCTCGCGAACATCGCGGCGAGCGGCGAGCGTGTCGAGGAACCAGCGGATCTTCCCCAGCCCTTCGAAGAAGAAGAAGACGCCGAGGACAGATCCGCAGCACGGTGAGGCCGGTGCGCTTGCCTGCTCGATCGCCATGGTTATGATCCTTCGCCGCCGGAGCGTGCGTGCCGCGCGCGCTGCAGCGCGCGGAGATGACCACCTGCGCCTGTTCGGCGGCCCGGGTGAAGTTGAGGCGTCGATCGCTTCCCGCACGCCCGGAATGGTCTTCACGCCGTGCCCGGTGTACAGCCCCGGCGCGTAGATGACGTGCCGATGCCCATGGCACGGTCCGGCAACCCCGCGCGGCTCGATCAAGTCGCGTTCGACCCTCATGAGCGTCTGATTCAGGCGCGCAATCGCGGCGGCATCAGGCGCTGACAGCAGCGCATCGGCGCGCGCGCGCGCGGTCACGCCCGCGGCCGTGAACGCGTCCGCCGCCGCCCTGAGGCCGGCGAAATCGATCCGCTTCGCGCCGTCGCGCCGACGTTTTGGCGGCAAGCTCTTCGATCTCGCCGACGTAGTCGAGAATCTGGCGGCCGTAGGCCTCGTAGTCGAACGGCAGCACTTCGGCGTCCGCGAGCCGCAGCAGCGCGACGCCGGTCACCTGCGCCGCGAGCACGCTGTGCTCGAATCCGGATCGATGTATTTCTTGAACCACGTCGGGTTGTCGTAGGTCGAGTGATACGTGCCGTCGCCGCCGCGGCCGTTGAGCCCGATGTCCAGTGACGGGATACCGACGCTGATCGAGAAACGCGGTGTAGTCCGATCCGGATCCAAGCGCACCGACCGGCGGCGCCTTCAGCGCCGGCTGACCCTCCTTCGGCGGCGATTGCTCGCGGGCCCGTTCGAGCCAGCCGTCGTAGAGTTTTCGACTGCACCTTCGGGCTGAAAGGATCTGCGCCAGCTCGTGAACGAACGGCGTCAGCGAATGGACGGCGCTGCCGCTGAAGTTCAATCCGCCGGCGCCGGCGTCGCGATTGACGTAGACCGCGGCCTTCGACCTCAGTTCGTCCTGCAGATCCTCGACCCACTCGGTCGATCCGAGCAGCCCCTGTTCCTCGCCGTCCCAGCTGACGAAGAGGACGCTGCGGCGCGGCCGCCAGCCCTTCTTCATCATCTCGCCCATCGCCCGCGCCACCGCCATCATCGACACGTGACCGCTGACCGAGTCCGACGCGCCGAACGTCCACGCGTCGCGATGCGAGCCGACGATGATCCATTCGTCCGGCGCCACCGCGCCGGTGATTCTGCCCGACGACGTTGATCAGGCGCCGCTGCGCGTAGTCCATCTGCAGCTTCATGTGGACCTTCGCCGGACCGGGACCGATGTGGTACGTCGATCGGCAGCGATCCGCGCCACGCTTCCGGCGCGACCGGCCCCTTCAGCCGCTTGAGCAGCTCGATGCCGTCGCGATACGACATCGGCTGCACCGGAATCGGCGCGAAGGTTTCGATCTTGTCGATCGGAATGCCGCTCGACGCCCGCTCTTCGACGGACGATCCGGCGTGGACGGATCGCCGGGATAGCGCGGCATGTCCATCACGCTGCCGCGCTGAATCATGCCCCAGCCGCGGAACGGACCGTCCGGGATAGACGTCGCCCTGGTAGTAGCCGTCCTCGTGCGGATCCGAGTAGATGATGCAGGCGATGGCGCCGTGCTCGGCCGCCACCTTCGGCTTGATGCCGCGCCAGCTGCCGCCGTAGCGCGCGAGCACGATCTTCCCTTTCACGTCGATGCCGAGCTTCTGCGAGCGTCTCGTAGTCGGCAGGCACGCCGAAGTTCACGTAGACGATCTCGCCGGTGACGTCGCCGGACGGCGAGTAGGCGTTGTAGGCCGGGAGGATGCCCGGCTTGTCGGCCCACTGATCGCCGCCGAATCTTCTCTTCCTCGACCTCCAGCTTCACCTGGTCGGGCGCGACGATGTCGATGCGGCGCTGCGCCGGGCCACGGCAGCAGCACGCTGTATTCGTACTTCGCGCCTCGATGCCGAACGCCTTGAACTGCGATCGACGACGTAGTCGGCGAGGCTTGATCTCGTACGGCGACCCGGTGTGATGCGGCTCCGCGGTCATGACGTCGAAGTCGGCCTCGGCGGCCTTCGCGGACGGCGAGCGCCTTCAGCTCCCGCTCGCGCTCGAGCTCGAGCGGCGCTCGACGCGTCATCGAGAAGCCCCGGATCCGATCGGCGTCCGGTCGCGGCGTCTGCGCCGACAACCAGACCATCCCGATCGTGGAAATACCGACCGAGATCACGCCAATGCGCGAATGACTCATTTCGATCCGCTCTCCCTGAAACGCCATCGCCTTCAGCGCGGCGATGCGCGCGGCCATCGGTGGATGCGACGCGAAGATATCCGACCAGAATCCCGTCCTGAGGTTGATCTGCCGGCCGAGCGGATCGGCGATGCAGCAGGTGCGCCGACCGCTGGTTGATCGCGCGCGTCGGCTCGGCCGGCCTCACTCGAGCTTCTCGAGCGCCCGTGCCAGGCCGAGCGGATTGCGCGTCAGCTCCGCACCGGTCGCATCCGCGAGATACTCGCGGCGCCGCGACACCATCGTCGCCAGCATCCGCGGCGACGAGCGGCGCGAGCAGAGATCGCCACGATCCACACCGCGAAGAACGAGGACGCCAGCCGCGCCGCCGCCGCGACGATCGTCGTCTCCTCGACGCCGCCGCCGCCCCATCATGCCGCGCCGCGCCCAGTCCGCCAGCGAGCGCCCACGGCGCCGGTCAGCGCCGCCACCACGCGTCATCGAGACGAACGTCGAGATTGCGGATGTGGCTCATCTCGTGCGCGACGACGCCCTGCAGCTCCTCGCGATCCAGCGTCTCGAGCAGACCCCGCGTGACCGCGATCGACGCGTGTCCCGGACCGCGTCCGGTCGCCGAACGCGTTCGGATCCGCGTCCGGGACGACGTAGACGGCCGGCGGCGGCAGGCCCGGCCGCAGATCGCCATCTCGTCGACGACGTTCCGGAGCTGCCGCAGCTTCGAGGTTTGCTCGCTTCGTCGGCCGCTGCCTCGACCTCATCGATCTGGCCTCGCGGCGGTGGCGAGCCAGCACGGCGCGGTCGCCGCTGGAAGTATCCGACGCTCGCCGACACCGCGCCAACCACCAGCGCCATCAACGATCCGATCGGGCACGTGGCCGCCGCCGACGCCGAGATAGAAGGCGTCGAACCCGAATCCCCAGCACGCACAACAGCGCGACGAACACAATCATGATCAGCCACGTCTTGCGACGGTTCGATCGGTTGCTGCTCGCATAGTTCACGGTTCACTTGCGAGCAGATCGACCAGTGGGCAGCTTCCCGTTCCTTCGCGTCCGTGATCTCGAACAGCTTCCGCGGGCTTGAAGCCGAAGTTGCCGGCGAGGAGGTTGGTCGGGAACACCTGCTGCGCGGTGTTGAAGTTCGTGGCGATGTCGTTGTAGAACTGCCGCGCGAAGCCGACCTTGTTCTCGGTGGCCGATCAGCTCTTCCTGCAGCATCTTCACGTTCTCGTTCGACTTGAGCGTCGGGTAGTTCTCGGCCACGGCGATCAGCCGGCCGAGCGCCTGCGACAGCTGGCCTTCCTTCTGCGCCGCGTCGGCCGGGCCGGTCGCGGTCAGCGCCTTCGCGCGCGCCTCCATCACGGCGGTCAGCGTGTCGCGCTCGAAGTCCATCGAGCCCTCGCACCGCGTTCACCGAGGTTCGGAATCAGATCGTGCCGCCGCTTCAGCTGCACGTCGATCTGCCGCCAGCCGTTCGCAGCACCTGATTGCCGCGAGGCGCGACCAGCCGGTTGTAGCTGGCGATCGAGCCAGACCATCAGCACCGAGATGACGGCGAAGAGGATGCCAAGAGCATGGCACTGATCGGTTAGCGCCGGCGGTCGAACTACCTTACCGTGAGTGTCGTCCGTGTGATCGAGCCAGTCCTGGCGGATCGGGCTGAACACGTCGAGCTCGAAGGTGTCGTCGAGCGCCTTCGGCCTGATGCTCGACCCACGACGGGATGTGCAGCACCTCGCCCTCGCGCACGGTGATCTCTTCGCCGCCGATCAGGAACTTGAGCGCGCCCTGCAGGATGTAGGTCATCTGCTCGCTCTCGTGCGAGTGCATCGGCACCGAGGCAGCCGCGCTTCAGGTAGATCTGCGCGAGCATCTCGCGCTCGCCGGTGACGATCTTGCGCGAGAGCATTTCGGTCACTTTTTCGAGGGCGATTTCGTCCCATCGATGCAGGCGAACCGTCTGGGTGCTCATGGACGAGTCGAGCATATACCAACAGGCCCGGATGCTATAATTCCGGCCCGGATGAAGGCCGTTCTCAACGGCACGCGAAGCGCACGCTGCTTCGCAGCGGATCTGACGCGCGACCGAGCTGCTCGCCGTCTCACCGCTGCATGCTCCTGTCGCGCAAGCTGCGACGACAAGGAGATCCAGCTCAAGAGCCAGAGCCAGATCTTCTTTCAAATCAGCGGCGCCGGCCACGAGGCGATGCTCGTCGCCGCCGGACTCACCCTGCAGGCCCGGCTACGACTGGTTCTGTCCCTACTATCGCGATCGCGCCGCTCTGCCTGCAGCTCGGCGATGACGCCGCTCGACATGCTGCTCGCCGCCGTCGGCGCGAAGGACGATCCGAGCTCCGGCGGCCGGCAGATGCCGTCGCACTGGGGTCACACGGCGCTGCAACATCGTCTCCGGCTCGAGCCCGACCGGCACGCAGGTCCTGCACGCCGTCGGCGCCGCCGACGCCGGCGTCATCTACAGCCGCGTCCCGCAGATTCGCCGACCGCGCGTCGATCGCTTCCAGGACGATGAGATCACCTACGTCTCGCTCGGCGAGGGCGCGACCAGCGAAGGCGAGTTCTGGGAAGCGCTGAACGTCGCCTGCACCAAGCAGCCTGCCGGTCCTGTTTCTCGTCGAAGACAACGGCTACGCGATCTCGGTCCCGGTCGAAGTGCAGACCGCCGGCGGCGACATCTCGCGGCTCGTGCGATCGTTCCCAGGACTCCACGTCGACTCGATCGACGGCACCGACTTCTTCGCCAGCCTGCGCGCCATGCGCGAGGCGGCCGCGTACGTCCGCGCGCGCAACGGTCCGGCGTTCGTCCACGCGCGAGTCATCCGTCCGTATTCGCACTCGCTGTCCGACGACGAAAAGCTCTGCAAGCCGCCGGCGGAGCGCGAAGCCGAAGCGCGACGCGATCCGATCGCGCGCTTCGCCGAGTTCCTGAAGAGACAACGGCCTCGCCACCGACGACGAGCTCGCCGCGATGGCGGCCGACGTCGAGGCGCGAGGTCAACGACGCCGCCGTCAAGGCGCTCGCCGCGCCGAAGCCGTCGAAGGACACCGCCGACGCTGTGGGTCTACTCGCCGGACGTCGATCCGTCGTCCGCGGCGCTTCGACACGCCGGCGCAGCCCGAAGGCAAGCCCGACACGATGGTCGCGGCGATCAACCGCACGCTCAAGGACGAGATGGCGCGCGACCCGCGCATCGTCGTCTTCGGCGAGGACGTGGCGGACGCCAGCAAGAAGAGGCGCTGCCGCTCGTGCCCGGCAAAGGCGGCGTCTTCAAGCTGACGCACGGCCTGCAGCGGCTGTACGGCGACGATCGCGTGTTCAACTCGCCGCTCGCCGAAGCCAGCATCGTCGGCCGCGCCGTCGGCATGGCGACGCGCGGGCTGAAGCCGGTGGTCGAGATCCAGTTCTTCGACTACATCTGGCCGGCGATGATGCAGATCCGCGACGAGCTGACGATGATGCGGTATCGATCGGGCAACACCTGGTCGTGCCCGATGGTCATCCGCGTGCCGATCGGCGGCTACCTGCGCGGCGGCGGCCCGTATCACAGCCAGTCGGGCGAGAGCATCTTCGCGCACTGCCCGGGCATCCGCATCGCGTATCCGTCGAACGCGGTCGACGCCGCCGGCCTGCTGCGGACCGTCGATCCGCTGCGACGACCCGGTGCTGTTCCTCGAGCACAAGCACCTCTACCGGCAGACCTACAACAAGGGCGAGTATCCGGGCAAAGACTTCATGATCCCGTTCGGCCGCGCGAGCCTGCGCCGCGAAGGCGACCGACGTGCTCGTCGTCACGTGGGGCGCGCTCGTGCAGCGCATCGCTGCTGGCGGCGCAGCAGGCCGAGAAGGATCACATCAGCGTCGCCGTGCTCGACCTGCGGACGATCGTGCCATGCGACTGGGACGCGATCGCCTCGCATGTCAAGCGCACCAACCGCGTCGTCATCGCGCACGAGGATCAGGTGATGTGCGGCTTCGGCGCCGAGATCGCGGCGCGGATCGCCGGCGAGCTGTTCGAGCATCTCGACGCGCCCGGTCAGGCGCGTCGGCGCGCTCAACGCCCCGGTGGCGTACCACCCCGACCTCGAGGAAGCGATCCTGCCGCAGTCGTCCGACATCCTGAAGGCCATCCGCGAAACGGCCAGATACTAACCGCCGGATGGTCGCGGAGAGCGCAGAGCCCAAGATGTTTCTCCGCGTTCTCTGCGCACTCTGCGGTTCTCGTCTTCGCCGTCGTTTGCCTCAGCGCGCGATCAAGCCGGACGTGCTGCGATCGCACGCGCGCCGTGCCCGCGCATGTCGCCGGCCGGTTCCGCGAGGTCGACCGGCTTTCAGCAATCCGCCTCCGGCCAGTAATTTCGTCTTCGATCGCCGCGGCCACACCGGTGTGCGGCTCGACGAACAGCAGTCGAGCTCGTGGGAGATCGTGCAGATCGGCGGCGGAGTCGGGCCGCATCATCGATCCGACCGGCGTTCGCCGTCGCGGCCGACGGCACGTTCGTCGTCGCCGACGCGCCGAACCGTCGCGAGCGCATTCAGATCTTCACGCCGCGCCGGATTTCGCGTCGGCGGCTTCGCTGCTGCGCGGGCGCGGCCGAGGATCGCGTGCGTGCTCGGCAACAGCGTGCTGAACGGCATCGGATCGCTGCAGTACACGGCGACGTCGATCCTGCTGTCGCAGCCTGAAACCGGCGGCGCTCGATCGCCGGATACGCTGCAGGGCGGCGTGAACCGGCACGATCGGATCGCTCGCGCCGGACCGGCCACGAAGACGACCCGGAGGTGCATCTCGCGCTCAACAGCGGGATTCCGCTCGTCGATCCGTCGCGGCGGCTTCTTCTTCGTGTTTCAGGCCGGCGAGCCGGTCGTTCCGCAAATACGACCGCGACGGCACGCTGGTCTTCGAACGCCGTGTCGCGGGTCTGGAGATCGATCCGGTCGTCGCCGGCCTGCCGACGACGTGGCCGAAGCGGAAGACGAGCGAAGGCGAAATCCCGCTGGTGACGACCGACCGTCCGCACGGCGGCCGTGGACCACAGCGGGCCGCCTCTGGATTTCTTTCGTCGTGCCGTACACCTACGTCTACGATCGCCGACGGCGACAAGATCCGCGCGGTCCAGTTCCACGGCGCCGGCATCGTCGCGCCGAACAGCCTGTTCTTCGGGAAGCAGGGCCGTCTGCTCGTCACGCCGGGGCTGTACGAGTTCGAGTGCCGGAGGCGAGAGCGGCGCGGAGCCCGTCCTGCCCATCCTGCCATCCCACCTGCCCCATCACCGTCCCATGATTTCCGCTGCAGCACCTGACCCGCCGGTTCGCCGCTCGCGCCGTCGTGGCCGACGTGTCGTTCGACGTGTCGAGGTCGAGATCGTCGCCCTCCTCGGTCCCAACGGCGCCGGAAAGACGACGACGATGCGGATGCTGGCGGGGCTGATCGCGCCGACCAGCGGCAGCGTGGTCGATCGACGGCGTGTCGCTGACGCGGCCACTGCCGGACGCACTCGCGCGCGCGAATCGGCTTCCTCGCGAGTCGCCGGGACTCTGGGATCGACTCACGGTGCGCGAGAACCTCCGCACCTATGCCGTCGCTGTGCGGGCTCGCGCAAGCCGAGACGCGCCATCGAGCGGGCGATCGACGTCCTGCAGTTGTCCCGGCCAGGCGTCGGCGCGGGCGGCGCGAACTGTCGAAGGGATGCGCCAGAAAGTCGCGCTTGGCGCGGGCGCTCCTTCACGAGCCGGCTGTGCTGCTGCTCGACGAGCCGACCTCCGGGCTCGATCCGGAGATCACCCGCGGCGTCAGACGCCTGCTGGACGAGCGGCCGCGCCGCAGGCTGCGCGATCCTGGTGTCCACGCACAATCTGGACGAGGCCGAGCGGCTCGCCGATCGCGTCGCCGTGCCTTCACGAACGTCTCCTCGCCATCGACCGTCCGCCGCGCTCCGCCGCCGGTTGACCACCGGGCGCGTCTCATCGTTCAGTGACCGGCGATCCTGCCCGCAGCCTCGAGACCGTTCGCCGCTTCGATCTGGGCAATACGTAAGCTCGGTATGCCCGTTCAGTTACGTATTGCTATCGGCGCTCCCCAGCGTGCAGGACCGTCGACCATCAAAAGCCAGTGAGCGCAGGAGATCGCTCGCGCCCTGTGTTGTCATCCCGACCATTGTCGCCGCCCGGGACGGTCGGCATGAAAAAGAAACCACCGGGCGGTCGCCCAGGGGAACCGACCCGATGGCTGAGCGACGCTTCGCGTTGGGGCGCTGACCTTGGCGTCGAACCTGCGCGGCCGGGATAAGTGCCGGCTTACCGGCTGGCTGCTTGACCTTGACCGTCTCCGGGCGAACTGCTGGTAGGCTTCGAGCCGGCGACCAGAAGATGAAGCCGATGCCGCCGAGGCGGCGGCGACGCCAGGCTTGCTGGAGCCAGGAGGCCGTCGCGGCACCACGCAAATCGCCGATCAGCACGCGAGTGCGGTGGGGCTGCAGGCCAGACGGCTGCGGCCTGAAGATCCGATTGCGATCGAACTGGCTGCCAATGGCGGCAGGCGTCGACGTTGAACGGGATCGGCGTGCCGGCGGCATAGAACGTGCCGTCAGGTGCCGTGTAGTCGTCCGTCAGTGTGATGTTCTGGGTGCCGTGGAGGACGTGGTACGAGATGGTGGCCATCTGGTACATACTCCGACGCCATTGTTGACGGTCCGGGTCGGCCGGGTTGAAGCTCGGCCTTGTCCGACATGTAACCCCAGTCGTTGGTCAGCATGTCATGCCCCTGCGCCTCTTCGGAGTTCGCGCCGAGCAGGCCCTGATCGTCGTAGCTGAGCTTTACGCTCTGGGCCGCGCTGAACGCGGTCAGCGGAAGTTCTGGCCGTCACTGGACCTTCATGAATGCATAGCCGCCGGCGGCGAAAACGAACGCCAGACCGAGACTGCCGGGACCACACCAAGCTTCGTTAGTCGGCTGATCATTTCCTGTTCTCCTTCGCGAAACGAACCTCGCGAGCAATCCGCTCGTTTTGTTTGACTGAACTGTCGGTCGCCGGTGTAGGGCACGGAGAATTACGGACCTATTGAGCGTGCCCTTTGCGGCTCGCGGGGGCTAAATGGCACGTCCCGAGCGTGACCACCCGGCCATCCATCGCAATCAGGCAGTACGTCGGTTCGGGCCACGGAGCGCCAAATCGCCCGGTAGCCTCGGTCGAGCATAGGGCAGATGCATGGCGCGGAGAGGGTCTGAAGGTGCGTTCAGCACGGTTTCTGTCTGCTGTGGTTCTGGCTGGGGGCGCTGTTTTGGTACTTTCTTCTTGGCCAACGCTGGCCGGTCCCGTTGGTCCCACGGTCCGATACGTCGACGACGATATGGCTTCGCCGGAAGCAATGGTTGCAACGGCAACCAATCTGTCGAGCGTGATCCGGGACGCAGTGGACGCCGCCGCACCGTACGACACAATCGCGGGCGTATGGCGCAGTCGATGTCAGCACGGACAACCTCCGACTCACCGCCACGGAGGCTTGGGCGGCGATCATCAAGGCGCCCAGCGACGTGGATCTGCTGTGACGTTGCACGACGCTAGCCACATCGACCTGCACTGGTTCAGCATCGTCGCTGGCACCACTGCCCCGCTGCCACGCGAACTCGCTGGTCTTGGTAAAACAGCGATGCCCCGGATTGCCCATGTGCGCGGCAATCACGCAGAAACGCGGACTGACGCCGAGGCAGCGATTGCCGGAGCTTCATCGTCGGCATCAACGTCAGCTGACAGCCGAAACCGTTCGTGGGCTGGAATCGCGTGACTGATTTCTCAGGCGTCGGCATCCGGGAGTTCAGCTCGTCGGACACTCATCCGCGACAACACGGTGCTGTTCCTGCACGCGGCTTTTTCCTGCTGCATTTACTCAGTTGGTCGGCATCCTTACGGGTGGATTCGGCACGGTTATCCGGGGCAACGTGGTACGGACGCAGCTACCGCGGTGACGACTCCGTCCTCCAGGTCGGCATCAACGTGTTCGGCGACAACTTCGCGTGGCGAACAGCGTTCGTTACGCCAACACGAAGTTCAGACCATCAACACGGACGGTGTCTCGATAAAGAGGGAACAGGCTGCGCGGCATCGGGTACCAGGGCATCATTATGGCCGGCGCATCCAGCCGGCGTCTGGAGCAACTACGTGCGCGCCCATTCCAATGGCATATTTGTCAGCAGCGTCGTCGAGCTAGCCGGAACGACATCTACCAGAACGATTTCCATGGCGTATCGGACCCCGACTGCTGGACCAGTCGAGCGGCGGCGGGACGGCCGCCACGGCCAATATCGGGCCGACGAAAATATGGGCGACGAGATCGCCTGCAAGGATCTGCGCGTCGGGGCCGTAGACCGCGTCAGGCATCAGAAATGCTCACTGGCGGGTCAGGCTAAATGCGGGCCTCATCGAGCACCTTGTCGGCCTTGCGGTTGTTCGCTCGAATTCGTCCTTCGAGTTTCCCAACTTGCGCTGAATGCCGGAGAGTCGTTTGGCGCTGACCACGTAGCTGTCAAAGGGGTCGGTGGTTTAATCTCCTTGCGCGCGTCATCCTGAGCGCGCCTTTTCCTGACCAAACTCTCGAGCGCAGGAGTTCGCCCGTTGCTTTGCGGTCAATTTAGCCACGGGGCCTCCTCGTCAGGCACAAAGCTACCGTCACGCGGCCACGCTATGATCATGACGACCTGTAATGACCTTGGGGGTTTCGTGCGGGAACCGAGACGTTGGCTGGCGAGGAAGGATTCGAACCTTCAGTCAGAGTCAGGTGCCGCGTTTGTACTCGCCAGTGACCGGCAAAGTCAGCCGACACCCCGCTTCGGCCGGTCCGGCGCCTCGTCGTCGTTGCAAGCGCGGCAACGAGCCGGGGCTGGTCATCGATGGGCAGGGCAGGGCTCCGATCCGGTACAGTCGGGCATGAATGCACTGACTCTGCTGCAGCATGACCACGTCAAGATCAAAAGCTGCTCGCCGAAGGCAAGTCGGCTGGCGCGCGGCAGACGCGGACGGAAAACATTTCGGCGCCTCAGAAACGCTCCACAACGCACGAAAGGATCGGGAGGAAGTCACTCTATCCGGCGTTAAAGGCGCATCCCCAAGGCGCGCGGCCGCAACCCTCGAGGGTTACGAGGAGCATCACGTTGTGGACGTGGTCTTCGAGGGGAGTAGAATGACCGCCGGTGAGCAACGAGAAATGGGGTGCGAAGTTCAAGGTTGCCAAGGAGAACATCGAACACCATCGAGGAAGAGGAGAAGGAGATGTTCCCGGCAACTCGGCGCGCGTTCGACGACGATGGCTCGAGCGGATGGGCGAGCCAGAATGGCTCAGATCCAGTCGCTGGCAAACCAGGTCGAGGACGCCATCCTGACCGAGTTCGCGGCCTAGATGCCGCTCTCGGTCTCGATAACCGGCAGAGAAGCTGAGCTCGGCGCCACCGTCAGGGGCGATCAGCGCTTGAATGCGACCGCCCATTGCCTCGATTTGATGAGGTGACGCGACACGAACAGGCCGATGCCGGCACCGCCGAGATCGCCCGCGCGGTCGATGCGCGGTAGAAAACCGACAGCTTGTCCTCCTGCTCCCCGCCGAGCCGCCGCCGCGGTCGGGGACGCGCACGGCGACGGAGCCGTCGACCTGCTCGGCGTGTATCTCGATGCCTGCTCCGCGCCCTTGCCGTAGCGCACGGCATTGGTCAGGATTGCGTACGACCTGTTCGATGTAGGTGCTGTCGCCGCGCACCGCGGGCAGCCGCGCACCGAAAGGTGGAGCTGATGTGAGCTACCGGCCGTCCCGGCAGATGGCGACTATGGAGGCAAGCAGGTGTTGCCGCCCAGCATAGGCTCGTCGCTCGTCTCGACCATGTCGCGCTCGACGCGCGTCATCACGAAGCAGATCCTCGACCAGCCGCACGAGTCGCTCTGATTCGACCCGGATGTCGGCGATGACATCGCGCCGCCGGTCACGATCGAGTCCGCGCTCGAGCGGCTGACTGCCCGCCGTAGATCGTGGTGATCGGCGTGCGCAGGCCGTTGCGACAGCTGGGAACGCATCCCGCGCGGCTCTCGCGGCGCGCAGCCTTATAAGGTCACGTCGCGCAGACCACGACCGTCGGTGGCGCCGTCACCACGCCGGCGGCAGCCAGGCCTCGGCCGCGACGTAGCGGCGGGGCTCGGAAGCCAGCGGCTGTCGGCATCGGCTCGGACTTCGATCCCTTCGTCAGCGCCGCTCTGGTCCGGGGGCGCGCCATCGCGCAACGGCGTCAATCTGGCTCAGGTCGTGGGCAACGTGCCGCCCCGGAAGATGCCCGCTGCCGCACGCGTTTGCCCCAGTCGCAGCGCGTGCCGTCGTACACGATGACCGCCTCTTCGAGCGCCGCGAGGACGGTATCCGTGCGCGCGCGTCGTTCGCCGGTACGAGTACAACGTGCGTTTTCGAGCGCGATGCGCCGGCGTTGAAACCGATTCAGCCAGCTTCAACCGCGCTCGCCAGCGCTGGCCCGGATTCGGCCATCACGAGGCTCAGGGCGCCGATCGGCCCGTAAGCGACGCCGACCAGCGGCACACACAGTACCAGCGCAGGCCGAGCTCGCGCAGTATTTCCTTCTCCTCGCCCTCGATGCCCGCGGCTTCGATCATCTCCAGCCGGATCTCGCTGAACTCGCTCGATGCCCTCGCGTATGACGCGCCGGGGCCAGCCGGCGCGTCCGCTAATACGGGCCATCTCGCGCCCGCGGTGGGTAGTGCAAGCGCGATGGATCGGCATGAATGGGGCGACGAGCTCGATCGACCCATCGGGCACCAGCAGGTCGACGATGCAGTAGTCGGCAAAGAAGCAACAGCACCGACGAGTTCATATCGCCGCATCGCCGATCTCAGGTGCCTGCCAGGGCGGCCGTTGCATCGGCCATGGGCAGCCGGTCTTCGATGCCCAGCGCTCGCCTGGGTGATGTCACGGAATAAACGTCGCGTGATGACATGAGTCGCCTGCCCGCTTGCGTCCCGAATGGCCGTCGAGCGCGTGAATGCCCAGCGGTCCTCGCCGCTTTCGCCTTCGTCTGGCGGATCATCTCGGGCGATTCCTCACCGGCCATGGCCCGCCGGCTGGGCAGGTCGGCTGGGCGCAGCGGCTGCCCGTCACCTCGGTGAACATCTCGAAGCGAGCGATGATCTCGGGCGTCGGCGTGGCGATCGCCTCTCGGCCGCTGTATCGAAGCCAGCATAGCTGCACGCCGCCAGCATCGTTGGCGAAGAAAACAGCCCGGTAGGTCGGCACCGTCGATGCCTCGCGTCGATGCTGCTCACGATGTGGCCCGCGTACCATGGTCGCGCGACGAACGAAGCTCTTCGCTCTCGATGTGGTCGCGCTCGGCGACGCGGCGATGGCGTTCACGACGGCTTGCAGGAAGTTGCGCCTCGTCGCGTGTGAAGCGGCCGGCTCGGGTGGTGTACGCCGGATAGCGCCGTAGGGAGTTCTCGGCTGCGATCACGCAGCTGCGCGCGCCGGGCGTGCTCGGCGACCGCCGACCAGACCTTGGCCTTCTCGGACGTAGGTCGGGCACGATCCGCGGCCCGCCGGTCGCGATGGTGGCCCGACTGTGTCTCCGCAATCGCGTAGGCGGTGAGCTCGCCCACGATGCCCGGGCGCCGGCCCGCGTATTCGACCATGTGCAGCCGTTCGCCATCGTCCGACAGCGAGCAGGGCGACGAACTCGGTGTCGAACGCCTGGCTGACGGGTTGCACGCATCGGCGAACACAACGTCGAGCGATGTCTCGGACAAAACCGCGCTGGCGGTAGCGCCAGCGTTGCGCTCGATCAGGCTGTTCGGTAAACAGGCGGGCGCGTCGGCTGATCAGGGTGCTCGCCGACCACCGCCCCTAGCGCGGCCGTTGGTGGGAGCCTTCGTCGCAGCGCGTGTTCCCCTCGCCATCTGACGGCCGAGGATATCGGCGCTTTGGCGTCAGGGCGTGTATATTAAGCGCATATCTTCGGGTTTGTGCGTGACAAGGCGGGCCAGACCGCCCAATTCAGGCCCAACTCGGGCATCCACGCTCAAGCGTGAGCGCCGGCGCGAACAGGTCGCCGCGCTTCGTTGATGTCGCGTCGAGAGACCGTGCCGGATGTCCCACCGACCCGGCCGCAGGTCGGGGTCGTCCAGCTCGTCCCACAAGAGCGGCGCCGACACCGAGCCGGCATTGGCCACCGGCCTGACGGCGTAGGGCGCGACGAGCGTCTGCCGGTTGACCGCGCTCCTGTGCGCAGTCAAGCCGCGCCAGGCCGCGCCGACCGCTTGTACTCGCCCAGCTCCCAGCTCACGAGGCTCGGCAGCGGCCGCTCCTGATACGGCGCGCGAGCGCCTATCGGTACCCGCGCGTCTCGTCGGTACGTGTAGCCCGGCTCGTACCGGGATCGCAGATCTGCAGGCCGCGCTTGCCGGTCGTCTGCGCGATGGCCGGTGACGCCGAGGTGGCCGAGTGCGGCGCGGTACAGGCCGGCCAGGGCGGCCGCCTGCTCGAACGTCGTATCGGTCGCCGGGATCGATGTCGACCAGCGCGTAGGCTTGGGTTGCGGTGGTAGTCGGTGCTTGCGACGTCCAAGGGTGCATGATCGATCGTCGCGCGTGGTTGGCCAGCCGGGCCATCGTCGCCACCCGGTCCGCCACGATGATACGTGTGTGCGACTCTCGCTCGAACCGGGCCTCAGCCTGGGTAGTCCCCAACGCGCCGATCCACTCGGCGCGTACCCATTCGGGAAGCTCCTTCTGCCAGAACGGTGTGGCCGGTCACGCCGTCGGGCCAGCGCGACAGGCTGAGCGCGCGCGGCCCGCGCAGGTAGCGGCAGCAGCGCCGGCGCGACCGGCACGTAGTAGCGGATCAGGTCGCGCTTGGTGAAGCCCCGGCTCCGGGAAGCAGCACCTTGCAATCGAGGTTAGACAGGCTGACCGCCTTGCCGCCTATCTGCCAGACCGTCCTTGTTCATTTCCTCCAGCGCTTTCATCTCGGCGGGCGTCGCTGCCTGTGGGTGCGCCGTGGCCGATATCTTGGCAGGCTTACGGGTCGAGGACGACGTCGGCTTCGCCTTCAGGTCTGGCTGGCCCCTTCGTAGTCGTTCCGCCTTGGGCGGAGGGTCAGCGGCTTCGCGGACGACCGCCGAGGTGGGTTCTTGCCGATCTCAAGAGACCCTTGTAAGCCGACTGGCGGAGAAGGCCGTCGTCGGTCCATTCGCTGAATTCGACGCGGACCACCAGCCGCGGCTCCGACCACCGAGCGCCGCGGATGCGCGGCACGTTTGGCGCGACCGGGGCATCGACGGCGTGGTCGTCGAAACCTTCTTCCGGCTGACGGATGGTCTTGTTGTCGAGGCCGCTTCTCGCCGATACGACCACTCACTTGCCGTCCCGCCCGGACGGCAGGAGATGACGAGCCGAGGTCGCGAACTTGCCCAGGCTCGTAGCCGATGACCACGACCTCCTGCTCGCGCCAGATCTTGATCTTCAGCCACGCCTTGTGCGCCGGCCTACCTCATGTGGCCTGGTACGCAACGGCGATCAACCCCACGAGCCCCTGCTTGCGCACACAACCTCGTAGAACTGCTTGCCTTCATCAGAAGTGCGCGGCGTAACGCACAGCAATACGTAA
>ERZ1370068.9771-contig-8523_pt1 | contig 48894 bp, 56 predicted proteins | sample MGYA00561227_ERZ1370068 | MGnify/ENA primary metagenome ERZ1370068 (study PRJEB38410, sample SAMEA6850437) | metagenome | study: Metagenomic assessment of the ecological functions of the soil: analysis of the soil microbiota associated with the... | reverse complement strand
CTTACGTATTGCCAGGCCGGAAGCGGGCCAAGAAAGGCGGGAGATGCGAGTCCCAGGGCAAGCGCGTCTGACCCGCGCTTCCGCCAGCCTCGCCGCGCCACGCGCCGGTGTAGACTCACATCTTTGCAACTGCAACTTACCACCCGAAGGGACAGGCATGAACGCCACCACCACCGTACTCCGGGCTCGACGGGCGTCGCCCGATCGACATCACCACCACCGGCCGCCGCACCGGCGAGGCCCGCCGGACCGAGATCGCGATCCACAATGTCGATGGTCGCCTGCTCATCAGCGGCACGCCGTCGCCGCGGACCCGCGCTTGATTCACAACCCCGAGGCGGACCCGCGGATGACCGTCCACGCCGCGGACCCGGCGTCCGCTCGCGAGTTCTCCTGGCCGGCGACGGCCCGGGCGTCATCACCGACGGAGGCCGAGCGGCGCGAGATCGCGCCGCCCATTGCGGCGAACCGGCGGCGCACCGGACATCGACCTGATGGCTCGAGCAGAGCCCGTCAGATCGAGGTCAGCCCTCGACTGACCGTCAGGGCCGGGGTTCGGCGCGAGACCCTCGCTCAGCGACACCGCGCCGCCGGTCGGCCGGATCGCGCCGCGCGGACAGCATCCGGCCTCGGCGCGTAGCGGACCTGGACGACCCAGGCGTCAGTCGACCCAGCGCGATCTGCGACGGATCCCAACTCTCGCGCCGGTGCCCGGTGAGCCACGCCGTGAACGCCGCGTCGCCGAGGACCGCGTCCATCGCTTCGCTTCGCCAGACGGCACTGCCGGGCGGTCCCCGACCGTGACGTGACGATCCGGGCGGTGATGGGCTTGACGGGCGCCAGGCCGCCTCGAAGTTCGCGATCGGGTCCGGGATGTCACGCCCGGGCTGAACGGGAGGCGGCCACCGCGACCTCGTAGTCGCCGACCGGGGCAAAGCGAGCCGGCTGCCGTCGTCGCCACCCAGGCGACCGTTGCGTCGGCCTGCTCTCGCCGGGCTTCAGCTCGTTGTAGGCGAGGTCCGCGGCAGGCAGGCGAACGCGACATCGACGTCGGGCCAGATCCGGGCGACCGGCGCCCGGATTGCGTACTGCGTCGGGCAGGGCCAGCTGCTTGATGACGTTCTTGTCGCCGTCCCAGGGACGCGACCGGATCGGCGGGGCGCCGATCGTCAGGACTGGCGTCACCGCGAACTGGCCCTGAGCTCGCAGCCGCCGCCCTGCCACGTGACGACGCCCGGTGCCGCATTGCGAAACGGTCACGGCCGCGATGAGGTCGTTGCCTGCCGGGACCGGCGTTAACCGGATCGACGTCAGCGCCGCCGCCGACGCCGTCGCTGGTCGCGGTCGCCTCTGCCGGGCTCGGCAGGCTTGGGATCGCCCGACGCGCCCGACGGCCCGGAGCAAGCGGCGAACGCCAGGACGGCCAGGGCGAGCGGAACGAGAGGGGCGCGCGCAACCACCGCCTGACGCCGCGAACGCTCGCCCGAGCTTCAGCGCGGACCGCGACGGGATGTCGCATTCGCCGCCTCGACTATCCGCCTGGATGCCGCGACTCGCCGCCACGGGCGACGATCGGCCCACCAACACGAACCACGTCTTCGTCTCTGGGGGAGAGCTCGATGCGACACACTCCGCACCGCCACGATCGCCACCGTCGCGATCGCCCTCGGCCTTTGCGCTTCACGGCCATCGGCATCAGCCGCGCGCTGCCGCACGAGGTCGGCGGCGTCGGCTCGAAGTTCACCGTCGGCGCCGACACGTGGGCCGGCGGCACGGCGATCTGCCGCCGCTCGTCCTCCTCGTCGTCACGGGTCTCCTTGCCGCGATCGCGATGCGTGCGACCCGGGCGGCGCCCGCGCCGGCCTCGTGGCTCGCGGTTCTCACGCTCGGCCGCGGCATCGTCGCCGGCCTCATGGAGCCGGTCCAGCGGCGCGTCCTCGTTCCAGGAGCCCGACCTGACTCCTGCTCGCGCTGACGCTCTGTGGGCCGCGTACGTCGCCTGGATCGCCCTCGGTCGGTCGCGTGCGGTCATGCGGTGCCCGGGGCGCAGCGACCTCGCCCCGGCGAGTCGCGCGCACGCCACGGCGGCCGCCGCCGCGGCGCTGTGACCGCATTCAGCGGCGCGACCGCTCGCCGTGCACCCGGCAGGCGTCGACCGCTCAGCCCGATCGACCGATGTACGGGCAGTCGGCCATGTCGAGCAGGTAGAGCACCGCGTCCCGGTTCCGGCCGGTCTCGGTCGGGATCGCCCTCGTCGTGCGGGATACGCCGGTCGAGTCGGGGGACAGCTCGAAGGTGAACGCAGAAGATCCGGTAGCGTCCCGTAGAGCCAGTCGCGCGACGTGCCCGACGCAGATGTACAGGTCGCTCGCCTGCTCGGGCTTGTAGCCGTTCGATCGCGGCCATCGTCGTGCCCATCGCCACGAACGCGCTGTGGTCCTTCGCGCGTCATGTCGGACGGGACGTCCGGTCAGCGTGTAGCCGTAGCGGCCACATGACGAGCCGGCCGGTCGTGGAAGCGTGATCGCGGCCGTGATCTGCTGGCGGCCGCCGACCACGCGGCTCGCGACGAAGTCGCGGAACGCCCGCGTCTCGGGCGCCGAGAACGCCGTCGGCCCGCGATAGCGTGATCGCGCGCGGGTTCGCGCTCGGTCCGCCGCCAGCAGCCCCAGCTGATAGCCGTAGTTGCGGTTGAGGTCGGTGCCGATCGCGCGTCGAGCCCGGCGTCGGGCTGGCGGTTCTTGCGCCAGTAGTGGTAACGTGCCGGCCGGCGATGTCGTACTCGCGCCGTCGGGGTTCATCGTCGAACACGATCCAGATCTCGCGGGTGTTGACGAGGCTGGTGATCGTGGCGTCGGTGCCGTAGCCGGTCGACGAGCCAGTGGAGGATGCGCGAGCGTCATCTCCAGGCTCATGTGCTCGTCGGCGTGGTGGAGGCCGTCGAACAGGACCTCCGGCTCGCGCTCGTCGACGCGCGACGTTGTCGGAGACCTTCACCGCCCACAGCTCGCGGCCCTGGTAGACTCTCCCGATCGAGAACCGCCTCACGATCGGGGTGACGCGGCGGCGGTCGCCGCGACCTCGGCCGCCATCTCGTTGTACGTGTGGAATCCGCCGCCGCCGGGCGGGAACTCCGGGTCGGCGGCGGAGGCGTGGCGTCACGAGCCCGGCGGCGAGGACGACGACGGGCAGCAGGCCGAGGCGCGCGGTCCGCATGGGCCCCATCCTGCCGCCTCGGTGGCTTGCGTCAGCGGTCCCATCGTCCCGGTGCGGCGATCCGTATCAGCCGCTCAGATCGGGTCTGTCGAACGTCGTCACGAGTCGGCGCCTGCCCGGTCCAGGCCGACCGGTGAACCAGTGCTGGCGCTGCTCGGCCGAGCCGTGGGTCCAGCTCTCGGGGTTGACCTGGCCCTGCGTCTTCTGCTGGATGCGGTCGTCGCCCACGGCGGCGGCCGCGCTCGAGCGCCTCGCCCGACCTGGTCCTTCGTCGGCGGCTTCAGGAACCCGGTCGAGGCGGCGTGGTTGACCCAGACTCCGGCGAAGCAGTCGGCCATCGAGCTCCGTCCGGGACTGCTCGGCTGTCGGCGCTCGCGCTGCCGCTGTCGCCCGACAGAGAGGCCTTCGAGGTCCTGGATGTGTGGCCGTATTCGTGGGCGACGACGTAGCCCTCCGCGAGCGGACCGCCCTTGGCGCCGAACCGCGATTGGAGCTCGTCGAAGAAGCCCAGATCGATGATAGACCGTCACGTCGGGCGGGCAGTAGAACGGCCCGACCTCCGGTCGTCGCCTCGCCGCAGCCGGTGTCGACCGCGTCCGAGTAGATGATCGTCTGGGCCGGCTGATAGGTCTGGCCCTCGCGCCTTGAGCTCGTCCTTCCAGTACGCCTGGATGCTGTCGACGAAGCCGACGATGCGGCAGTCGGTGCGCTCGTTCGCCTCGGCGCCGCGTCTTGCATTCCTGCGTCGCCTGCGAGCCGATCGGACCGTTCGCGGCACCGCCGCCGGCAGGGGCGAGGTCGGCGGGGTTGCCGCCGAGCAGCAGATAGACGACGCGCGATGACGAGCCCGATCCCGCCGCCGCCGACCGCGAGCCCGCGGCCGCCGCCGTACGAGCGGCCCCGAACGTCAGTGACCTGGTCCGGGTCAAGCTGGGCCCCTGAGTTGAACGTCACGCGAGCTGTCCTCCCTCCCGCGTTGCGAGCCAGCATTGTCGGGCGCGGCGATGTCGAGACGCCTCGTCTCGGCTCCGTCTCTTTGCTGCAAACACGTTGCGGACCGCACACGCGGCGATTCGCTGGTAGTTCATGACAGCTTCTGGCAGCTTTCGCCGGTATATGGTTCAGGGTATCGATGACGGGCAGGAACGGACTACGGGGAAAGGGGCAGGTATGCTCTCCGGAAGAACTGCTGAAGACCATCATCTGGGAGCGCGAGCGGCGAGATCGCCGAGGCCCAGCGGATCCGCGTCCGCGCAGGCTCCGCGAGGACGACGAGCGGCACGGCCGGAGCTGGTTCCAGCACCTGTGGCCGACGCCGCCGAAGTTCGGCGGCCGGCCTCACCCGGGCAAGGCGGCGACGGAGTCGCTGCTGTAGCGGGCGATGATCGCCTGGGCCGCGGCGAGGATCGATTGACGCAGCCACTCCGGCTCGAGGACCTCGGCGTCGGCTCCCATGCGGAGCACGGCGCCGACGGCCTCGTCCATCCAGTCGAACGCGACGCGCAGCCGGACCAGCTCGGGGTAGTCGGGATCCGGCGTCCGGGTCGCGGCCGCCATGATCCGCGAGCCGGCGATCCCGGCGAACGCGTCGAGGCGCTCCGGCGCCAGCCTGACGGTGATAGGGAAGCGCTCGACCGACCGCTCGTACGCCTCCGTCGAGCGCTCCCAGTGCTCGGCCAGGTCGAAGCCATCCGGCCGATCGAAGCGGTCCTCGATGAGCTGGACGTCCTCGACCCGCGACACCCGGTACGTCCGGAACTCGCCGTCCGGTCCGGCCGACGAGGTACCAGACGCCGCCCTTCAGCACGAGGCCGAACGGATCGACGTGACGCTCGACGACGCCGCCTCGCTCGCCGCGGCGGTAGCGCATGAGGATCGTGCGGTTGTCCCAGACCGACGCGGCGAGGACCTCGAGGTGGGGCAGGCTCTCCGACGCCGGAACCAGCCGGGCGCGTCGAGGTGGAAGCGCTCGGCGACGCGGCTGGCCCGGGCCCGGAGCTCCGGCGGAAGCGCGGCCATCACCTTGAGCTGGGCGGCCGCCACGACCGTCCCGAGGCCCAGCTCCGCGGCCGGCCCGGCAGCCCGGAGAGGAACACCGCCTCGGCCTCGTCCGCGGTCAGGCCGGTCAGGCGCGTGCGGTAGCCGTCGACGAGGCGGACGCCGCCGTGCGGCCCGCGCTCCGCGTAGATCGGGACGCCCGCCTCCGCGAGCGCCTCGACGTCGCGGTAGATCGTCCGGACGGAGACCTCGAGCTCCTCCGCGAGCTCCGCGGCCGTCATCCGGCTGCGGGTCTGGAGCAGGAGCAGGACGTTGACGAGGCGGCTGGCGCGCATCGCCACAGCGTACTCCGGTTGATGACAACCGAGTGTCAGGTATGACGTGGGAGGATAGGCTGAACGCATGACACCCGACAACGACCCCGGATCGGCGGCGGCCGCGGCGCGCGTCGCGCGCGCTCGAGTCGGTCGCCTCGGAGCCGACTCCAGGTCGACGGCGGCGGCCGGATCTTCGTCGGCACCGCGTCCTGGACGGACCCGACGATGACCGCGGCCGGCGTCTTCTACCCGAACGGCGCCGACAGCGCCGAGGAGCGGCTGCAGTACTACGCGCGCGACGTTCCCGGTCGTCGAGGTCGACGCCGACCTACTACGCGCTGCCGGCCGAGCGGACCGCGCAGCTCTGGGTCGACCGGACGCCGCCGGACTTCACGTTCGACATCAAGGCCCACGCGCTGATGACCGGCCAGGGGCACCGAGACGAAGCGCCTGCCGAAGTCGATCCGCGAGGCGCTGCCCGAGGAGCCAGCAGGCGAAGGCCCGGATCTACACGAAGGACCTGCCGGACGAGCTCCAGCGACGAGGTCTGGCGGATGTTCCGCGGACGGCGCTCGCGCCGCTCGCGGAGCGCGGCCAGCTCGGCTCGATCCTGCTCCAGTACCCGAAGTGGGTGTTCCCGTCGAACGAGAACCGGGCGCTGATCGAGGACGCCGCCGAGCGGCTCGAAGGGCTGGAAGGTCGCGGTCGAGTTCCGCAACGGCTCGTGGCTCAACGAGAAGAACGCGCGAGCGGACGATCGCGCTTCCTCGCCGAGCGGAACATCCCGTTCGTGATGGTCGACGAGCCGCAGGGCTTCAAGAGCTCGCGTGCCGCCCGAGGTCGCTCGTGACGTCGTCGGATCTCGCGCTCGTCCGCTTCCACGGCCGCAACGCCGACACGTGGGAGAAGAAGGGCATCACGCCGGCCGAGCGCTTCCGCTACCTCCTACTCGCGCGACGAGCTGGCGGAGTGGGTCCCGCGGATCCGCGAGGCCGCGAGCGAGGCCGCGGAGGTCCACCTGATGTTCAACAACTGCTACGCGAACTACGGCACGACGAACGCCCGCGAGATCGCGGCGCTCCTCTTCGACCTCGAGGCCGGCCGGGACTAGCGGGCCAGGCTCATCGCCCAACGAGCGGCAAATCCCCGTTCGCTCGGTTCAAGCGGCATTGACGTACCTGGAATATCCGCACGGGTCGATGGACCGGGCTTTCGCGCCATTCAAGGTCCGAGAATCAGCCAGAGCCACGGCCATCTCGAGCGTGGCCCGGCGCTCCGACGGGCGCCCTGCGTCACCCTTGTTCGCCGGCGTTGTGCCTGGCGTATCGACCTCGCGGATATCGGCGCCGAATTGGCGGGCCGAGGCGCCGATCACGCCCGCGGGGACGCCTCGTCCGGCAGCGGCTTGTCGGCGCCGACACCGGTTCGCTCGATGAGCCACTCGATCGTCGTGCCCTGGACGAGCAGCGTGAACAGCGACGATCCCGAACGTCGTCGCCTGGAGCAGCTCGCGCTGCGGGAAGTCGACCGGCAGTGACAGCGCCATCGCGATCGCGACGGCGCCGCGCAGCCCGCCCCAGAACAGGATGTGCAGCCAGCCGACCGGCAGGGCCGCGGCGGTGCTCCTGCCGGAGCGCGAGCCGCGCCGCGCCGCCGAGCAGCACGTAGACGACGACCGCGCGGCCGACGAGGATCGCGACGATGCCCCACGGCGATCCACGGCAGCGCAGACACGACGTCGCCCAGGCCGATCGCCAGCCCGACCAGCAGGAAGACGACCGCGGTCAGCAGGAACGCCGCGAACTCCCAGACGGTGTCGAGCGCCTCGAGCGACCGCTCGCTCATCCCGACCCGCCGGGCGTGGTTCCCGATCAGCAGCCCCGCGACGACCGTGCGCGATGATCCCGGACTGGCCGAGCCGGTCGGCGACGATGTACGTCCCGTACGCCGCGGCGACCGACAGCGTCAGCTCCACGAGATGGTCGTCGACCGCGGCGATCAGCCGCGACGCGACCCAGCCGGCGACGAGCCCGATCGCGGTGCTGGCGACGATGATCGTGACGACGGAGACGACGACGCCGGCCGGAGTCACGCTGCCGACGACGACCTGGACCGCGATCGTGAACACGACGAGCGCCGTCCCGTCGTTGAACAGGCTCTCGCTCTCGATGAGCGTCGCGAGGCGGCGCGGCGAGCCGAGCTGCTTGAACGTCGAGACGACCGCGACCGGATCGGTCGCGGCGACGCATCGCGCCGACGACGAAGCCCAGCTCGAGCGGGAGCCCGGTCGCGACCGCGAGGACCGCGGCAACGATCGCCGCGCTGACGAGCACGCCTGGCGCGGCCAGCAGGACGACCCCGCCGAACGTCCGCCGGAAATCGCGTCGATGTCGATCCGGAGCGCGGCCTGAACACGAGGCCCGGCAGCAGGACGAGCAGGACGATCTCGGGGCTGACCTCGACGTCGACCGGGAGCACGACGCCGGCGACGATGCCGAGCACGACCAGCGCGACGGTGTACGGGATCGGGAGCGCGAGGCGGTGGATGAGCCAGCCTGACGAGCCCGGCCGCCGCCACGAGGCCGACGAACAGCTCGATCGCGAGGGTCGTCGTCTCGGCCGTCATCAGGCCCTGATCCTACGGGGGTCGGCGTGCCGCCGCTCGCCCCGATCCGCCCGGTCAGGTGCGCTCCTGGCCCTCGCCGCCGCGGTCGCGCAGGAAGCGCTCGATCTCGGAGATCAGGATCGTCGCCGGACGGCAGCCGCTCCTCGTCGACCATCGCCTCGAGGCGCTTCGACGTAGGTCCGCGTCGTGTCCTCGAGGGCGGCCGCGGCGTCCAGCCGCTCGCGCAGCTGGCGGGCCTCCTCGACGAGCGCCGGGTCGACGAGGTCCGTCCGTCGACGTGGCGCCCGACCGCCGGTCAGGAGCGCGACCGCGGCCGCCGGATACGGACCGGAGATGTAGTGCGGGACCTGGGCGTAGTAGCCGCAGGCCGCCACGCCGGCTGCCCCAGACCGACGACTCGAGCACGGAGATCGCCGCCGACGGCACCCGCAGGATGCCGGCCGGACCCGGCGCCACGTCGCCGAGCAGGAGCCCGGGCCGCGACGTCGAGCCCGAGGACGTTGACCGCCCGGGTGTGGGGCACGGCGGCCGGGATCGCCCCGAGGCTGATCCAGAGCGCGACGTCGAGCTCGCGGACGATGCTCGACCACGTCGGCGGCGAACTCTGCGCCAGCGGAAGTCCGGCTCGGCGCCCGACAGGACGAGGCAGGTCGTGGCCCGCGACGCGGCGGTGGCGGAGCGTCAGGCCGGGCCAGGTGAGGTCGGCCAGGCCGGCCATCGTGGATCTCGAGCGTCGGGCGGCGGCTGCGGTAGTCGAACAGGGCGTCGGCGTCGAAGTCGACCGACGATCGGAGCCGTCGCCGGCGAGGTTGTCCGCGGCGGTCGAGGAGGCGTCGCCGGCGTCGATCCAGCTGTCGAACGCGGCGACGAGCACCGGGGTCGCGGAGGTCCGGCGGGCGGTCGATGCGGTAGGTCACGGCCGACAGGATAGGCCGAACCGGCGCCCGCGCCACGCCCGTCGTCCCGCCCGATTCCGCTGGACGAGTAGGCTGGGCGGGTGACGTTCGAGGTGCCGGTCTCGGCGGTGTCGCGGTCCCGAACCCCGCGTGGGGTCTTCGTCGTCGCGGCCGTCTCGGCGGCGATCGTGCGTGGGCGCCGCCGTCGCCGCGTTCGCCGCCCCGTCGCCCGCACCGCTCACCGCGGCCGCGGCAGCCCACGTGCCGCCGCCGGCCGCGAGCCTGCCGCCGGCCCTCGCCGCGCTGATCGGCGCGGCCCCGACACCGCCGTTCGAGCCGGCGGGCTTCAATCGCGCCGCTGCCGACCCAGATCGATTGCCATCGCGTGACAGCCGACCAGTGCCATCGCCTCGTCCGGGCCGCGCTCCGGATCCTGCCCGACGAGCTGCCGAAGGTCGGCCGCGCCGAGGCCTGGGGCTCGATCGTCTGCAACGACAACTTCGATTGCCCGGCCGACTACCTGCGCGACGCTGGATCCGGCCGGCAGCGTCCTCGTCGGCGTTCGTCGACGGCAGCCCGGCGGTCACCGTCAACGTCGTCGACTGGGGCTACGGGACCGCGGTCCGCCTCGGCCTGCGCGCCGCAGGTCATCCCGGACGTCCTAGCCGCGCTCCTCGCTCGCGGCTCCGGCCGGTCACGGCGGTCCGCCGTGCTCGCCGACGCCGGGGTGGATCCCGCGGGCGGGCCCGACGTCGTCGGCGACCCGCTCGAGCAGGTCGACGAGCCGCGCCCGCTCGTCCGGGAAAGCGCGGCCGTGAGCTCCGATTCGTGCTCAGCGGAGGCACGCGACAGGTCCGCCAGCGCGCGGCGCCCGGAATCCGGTCAGGTGGATGACCCACACCCGGCGATCGCCGTGCGCCGCCGGCGCTCGACGAGCCCGGCCGTCGCGAGCTCGTCGACGAGCCCGACGACCTTGCTGGCCGGGACGCGGATCGCCCGGGCGAGGTCGGCCTGGGACATCGCGCCGCCGGCGTCCAGCACGCCGCAGGACGATTCCCTGCCGCGGCTCGAGCCCGAGCGGAGCGAGCCGGGCGGCCCAGCGCCGGGCGGACTCGAAGCCGAGCTGGGACATGAGGAAGCCGACTCCCGGGGTGGGGAGGCGCCGCGCGGACGGCTCCGGTCGGGTCGTCGGTCACCGCAACGGATCGTAGTCCCGTTGACCGCGCCGGGATCAGCCGAGGACCGCCCCGATCGCGGCGGTCGACCGGGCGACGAGCCGCCCGACCGAGACCCGCAGCGCGTCCGGCCGGGGACCGGCAGCCGGAGGACGAGGACGAGGCTCACGATCACGAGCGCGAAGCCCGCGAGGAGCTCGGGCCCGACGTGCTCGCCGAGGATCAGCCCGCCCCAGACGATGCCGAACATCGGCACGAGGAACGTCGAGCTGCTGGCGGCCGTCGCCGTCGTCCGGGACAGGATCGGAAGTAGACCGAGCCAGGCGATCGCGGTCGAGACGACGCCCATCGTGACGAGCGACCCGGCCGCGGCCGGCGAGGGCACCGGCGGGATCCCGCTGAGCAGCGAGATCGGCAGGAGGATGACGGCCGCGGCGACGAGCTGGCCCGTCGCGAGGTCGAGCGGCGCGACGTCGCCCAGCCGCCGCCGGACGAACGTGCCGGCGAACGCGTAGCTCAGCGCCGCCCCGAGACCCGCCGCGACGGCGACGACCGTGGCCGGCCCGACCTCGATCGGCGACCCGCCGAGCAGGAACACCGACGGCCCCGAACCCGAGCACGAGCCCGGCGACGGACGCTCGGCGCGAGCCGCTGGCGGAGCCACACGGCCGGAGACGATCGCGGTGAACAGCGGCGTCGTCGCCATCAGGAGCGAGGCCAGCGACGCCGGGAGGCTGAGCGTCGCGAAGGCGAGCAGCGAGAGGGGATCGCCGAGAACGTCGCGCCGACGATCAGGAACGCGACCGGCTGGCGACGCGCCGCGGCGAGCGCCGAGCGGCCGCTGACGAGCGCGAGGACGAGGCCGGCGATCGCGACCCGGATCTCGGCCGTCCAGAGCGGCCCGATCTCGGGCGAGGCGACGCGGAAGAACAGGAAGGCGGCGCCCACACCGCGCCCAGGTAGACGAGCAGGGCGAGGTCGGTCGGCGAGACGCGGGACGGCGCGGGAGTCGCTGGCGACGAGGGCATGCTCGAATGGTCGCCTCGCGACGCTCGCGCGACGAGAGGGCCGAGCGTGGTCGAACGAGGCTGGACGGATGACGGTCCGAACGGAACCCGGATGCGACGAGCGGCGTACGAGAGCCGATGCGAACGACCCGCCTGCCGACCGCTCTGCGGCCTGCTCCTGCTCGTCGCCCTCGCCGCGGCCGCCTGGCCCGCTGACGCTCGCCGCCGGCGCTCGCCGTCGGCCGATGCCTCACCACCGCCGAGCGAGCGGCCGCCGCGAGCGTCCGCCGTACGAGGCGTGGCTCGACCGGCGCTCCCGACCGACGCCGCCCCGGGCACCGGCGCTCGACGTCGGCGTGACGATCTGGGACGCGCCCGGGCTCGAGATCCCGCGGCTTGGGGCGACGATCTTCGTCAGGCGGTTCCGCCGGCGGGTGCCGGCGACCCGGTCCGCGTCGTCGCCATCCGCGACTGGCCGGGCCATTTCCGGGCCGGATCGACGTCCCGCCCGGCGGGCTCGATCGCCTCGAGGCGGGAATGGCTCGGGACGGTCTGCGAGAACGACTGTCTGCCGGCCGGACGACTGGATCATCCCCGTCGTCGGGGCCGGCCTGCCGCCGCGACGCGCCGATCACGACGCTCGCCGAGGCACGCATCGACTCGGCGACCCGGCGCTGACCGCGGACCGAGCCGACGGGCCTTTCGGTCGCGGTTCGGGCGCAGGCGAATTGGGAGAGCGTTCCGCTCCCGGCCGCAGATCGTCGTCCGGGCCCGCGAGCCGCGCGGCCCGAACGTCGCGACGGCGACGCTGCCGCTCCTGCCGATCCGCCGACCGGCACGCTACCGGGGGACGATCACGATCCCGCGGACCGGCGAGCTGGTCCTCGAGGCGGCGACGGACGCCGACGGCGGCGACGCGACCCGGTTCGGGACGTCGATGACGCCGGTCTCGGTCGCCGCCGAGGCCCGGCGGCGGTGGCGGCGGCGAGCCGGCGACGTCAGGGGCGCAGCGTCCGACGAAGGCCTGCCGGCGATCGTCGTCGTCCTGCTCGTCGGGGCCGCGGTCGTCGGGGCGGGCGTGATGCTCGCCGGCTTCCGGTCGGGCAGCCGCTAGCCTTCGAGCGATCGCCCGCACGACGCGCGAAAACGGCCCGGCCGCCGTCGCGACCGGGCCGTTCCGCTGAAGGCGTCGTCAGTCGACGACCATCCCGAAGGGCGCCGCGCCGCCGGGGATCGCCACCGGCGAGCCGGTCAGCTCGGTGAGGCCGGTCCCGTCGACCGCGAAGACGCTGACCTTCGCCGACGCCGGCGTCGACGACGTAGAGGAACGCCGCCGTCGGGCGAGACCGACGCGTCGAACGGCCGGAGGCCGGTCAGGCTGGACATGCCGGTCGACCCGGCCAGGGTCAGCGTCCCGTCGGCCGCGACCGCGTAGCGCGAGATCGGAGCTGACGCCGGTGTTGATCGCGAACAGGGCCGATCCGTCCGGGCTCAGCGCGACCCAGCAGGGGGCCGTCTGGTTGTCGGCGAACGGCGAGCCGCTGATCGCGGTCAGCCCGCCGTCCGACGGCGACGTCGTACACGGACACCGACCCGTTGCCCGGGCCGTCGTGGGCGTTCGAGACGAACAGGCGGTCATCGTCGACCGGCGAGAAGGCGCTGCCGAACGGGCCGATCCGCTGCGCGGCGAACGGCGAGCCGGGCGCGGCCGTCAGGCGGCCGTCGCGTGCCGATCCGGAAGCCGTCGAGGAACGACGGACCGGCGTTCGGCCCGACCCGGGTGCCGACGAGGCGACGGCCGTCCGGGCTGATCAGGACGTGTCCCGGAAGGGCGTCGTCCGGCAGGGCGACGGTCGAGTTCGCGATCGGCGTCAGGTGGCCGCCGGCGTTCAGGCCGGAACCCGGTGTAGTTGCTGCCGCCGGCGCCGCCGTTCGCGACGTAGACGAGGCTGCCGTGGATCGGCGATGCTCGTCGGGAGGCGGCCGTTCGCGTCCTGGACCTCGACGAGGCGGAGCGTGCCGTTCGGCAGGATGCGCAGCACGGAGATCTCGTCGCTGCCGGGGTCGGTGGCGAGGAGGTAGCGGCCGTTGGCCGTCTCCTGGAGGCCGCCGGCCGAGCCGAACGGGGCGCCGGTGCCGGCGCCGCCGGCGTTGAACGGGGAGCCGGCGATCGGCGTGAGCGTGCCGTCGGCATGGCGATTGAAGCCGGCGATCGTGTTGTGGCCGGCGCTGTTGTTGTTGACGTAGACGTGGCCGACGACCGGCGAGCCGGCGGCGAATGCGGCGCCTGCGGTGAGGCTCGCGACGACCACGGCGACGGTGGCCGCCAGGCCGAACAGGCGGGCGATGCGGTGCATCCGTGTGCTCCTCCATGGTGGCCGACAGGGTTCGTCGGCCCGTGGCGAGCACCTTGGCGAGGCGCCGTGTCGGCGGTCGTGACCGGCCGATGACGGTTCGGTGACGAGGGACGCCGACGGGCGTCGTGCGGCGGCGGCGGTCAGTCGCCGAGCGCAGATCACCGTCTCGCCGCCGCCGAAGGCCAGCGCGCTCGCCGACCTGGAAGGCGTCGGCGATCTTGTTCCACGCCTCGAAGCCGGGGTGGCTGTCGTGCTCGTGATGGCCCTCGCCGGTCGCGAAGACGGCCACGATCAGGAACTGCGTGGAACCCGCGACCGGCCGCGAGCTGATGTCGAGCCGCGAGATCGACGCCCTGAGCAGCGTGCCGCGCCCGGCCAGCTCCTCCCAGATCGGGACCTCGTGGGCCCGGAAGCCGGCGAGGAACTCGTCGACCTTGCCGGAGTCGACGTTCAGGACGACGCCGATGGTCTCCATGGCTCTCCTCCTCGTGGATGTCAGCGCAGCCGGCGGAGCGCCGAGCGGGCGGCGAGCATGCCCGACGACGCCGTGGACGCCGCCACCGGGCGGGCGTCGATGCCGAGCACAGGTAGATCGCCGGAGTTCGGCGTCGCGTACGGGTCGAGGATCCGGAGCGACGGCCGCGTGAACAGCTGCCGCAGGTCGAGCCGCCCGCCGGCGATGTCGCCGCCGACGTCGTTCGCGTTGGCGGCCTCGAGTCGCGGCCGGTCCGGTCGCCGCCGAGGCGAGGATCCGGTCCCGGAAGCCCGGCGCGAAGCGCTCGATCTGGCCGAGGATCCGGTCCGTGGCGTCGACGGTCGAGCCGTTGGGGACGTGGCAGTAGGCCCAGACGGTGTGCCGGCCGGCCGGCGCGCGGGTCGGGTCGAACGAGGCTCGTCTGGGTCAGCAGCACGAACGGCCGATCCGGGACGCGGCCGGCGGCGACCTCGGCCTCGCCGCGGGCGATCTCCTCGAGCGTGCCGCCGAGGTGGACGGTCGCGGCGTCGAGCAGCTCCGGCGCGCGCCACGGGATGGGGCCGTCGATCGCGAGGTCGAGCTTGAAGACGCCCGGCCCGTGGCGGAAGCCCTCGAGCCGCGCGCCGATAGCCGGCCGGGAGGCGGTCGCCGGCGATGCGCGGCGAGACCGCCGGGCGACGTGTCGAACAGCGCGATCCGGTGCGGGCGGCAGCTCGTCCAGCGCTTGCCACGCCGCCGGCCCGTCTCGATCCGCCCGCCGAGCGCCTCCAGCTCGGCGACGAGGCGCGGGGCAGCATCCCGGCGCCGCCCTCGGGGAACGGCCAGCCGTCGACGTGTGCCGCGGCGCCGAGCACGAGCCCGGCCGCCGCGCTCACCGGCTCGGTCAACGGCAGGATCGAGTGGGCGGCGATCCCCGCGAACAGCGCCCGGGCGGCGTCGCCCCGGAAGCGTCGCGCGACCCGCGTCGCCGGCTGGAGCCCCAGCGAGCCCGAACCGGGCCATCCGCAGCGCCCGCGGCGGCGACGGCGGCACGTGGAACGGGCCGAGCAGGTCCGGCAGCAGCGTCGGCGCGGCGTCGACCGATCCAGCCGAACAGGTCGCGGTACGCGTCGCCGTCGCCGCCCAACCCGCGCGCCGTCTCGTCGACGTCGCCACGGAGCAGGACCGCGGAGCCGTCGTCGAGCGGGTGGCCGAGCGCCGCCGGCGGCTCGGATCCAGCGCAGGCCGTGCGCCGCGAGGGCCGGCTGGAGGTCGGCGAAGAACGGCGAGATCCGGCCGAAGACGTGGATCGAGCTGCAGACGTCGTGGACGAACCCGGGCAGCGTCAGCTCGGCCGAGCGCGACCCGCCGCCGGGCTCGTCGGCCGCCTCGAGGACCGTGACCCGGAGACCCGCCTGAGCCAGCGTGATCGCCGCGGCGAGCCCGTTCGGGCCGGAGCCGACGACGATCGCGTCCGCCGCGTTTCGGGCGTCGGCTGCGCCAGCGCCGCCGCTCACCGCAGCGTGCCTCGCCCGCCCGACCCCGACGTCCGCCAGCCCGAACGGCGGCACGTACTCCGCGGCGAGGCGTCCGCACCCACCACTGGCCGGTCTCGCGCCACTCCCGCCACGTCGAGTAACGGTAGTGGAACAGCCGGGCTCGCACGACCTCGCGGCGCCGCGTCCGGGAACGGGTTGCGCGCGCAGCAGGCGGAGCGTCGCCGCGTCGTTCTCGAGGAGGCGGACGAGGAACATGACGGAACCAGTCGCCGGCGTATGCGCGGCGAGAGCGGGATGAACCAGATCATCCAGTCGAGGCGGTAGTGGTACGGCGCGACCTGCGGCGGCCGCCGCCGCGGGTCGCCGGGCTTGCCCTTGAACTCGTACTCGCGCCAGTCGTCGTCGGTCGTCGCCGTCGGCCGCTCCCTCCACGACGACCTCGTAGCGCGTCCGCCCCACCGTCCCGAAGGCCCCGTAGGTGTTGACGATGTGGAACGGGTTGAACGAGGCGTTCATCGCCTGGCCCGGGCTGGCCATGTTCCGGACCGGCCACCAGCTCAGCACGACGACGAGGCGCAGCCAGCCCGATGACGAGGGCGCCGGAACCAGGCCGGCGTCGGCGCTGAACGTGCCGGCCGCCGCAGCGACGCCGCGCCGGGATCGGCGATGCCGGCGACGCAGGCGACGATCGTCAGCCAGTTCAGCCACGCGTAGTTGCCGCTGACGACGAGGTAGAGCTGGGTGAGGATCATCAGGACGGCCGCGATCGAGGCGAACGGCTGGGGCAGGAACAGGCCCCACGGCAGGACCAGCTGGGCGAAGAAGTTGCCGAGCACCTCGAGCCGGTGGAGCGGTCGCGGCAGGTGGTGGAAGAACCACGGAGCGGGTTCGGCATCGGCTGCGTCTCGTGGTGGAAGTCCATGCAGCGGCAGCTGCGCGCCAGCACTCGTCGCCGCGAAGCTTGATCAGGCCCGCCCCGAACTCGACCCGGAAGGCGAGCCAGCGGAACGCCGCAGGATCACGAGCCACTGCGGCGCGGTCTCGGCGTTGCCGAGGAAGATCGCGAGGAACCCGGCCTCGAGCAGCAGCGACTCCCAGCCGAAGCCGTAGAACGTCCCGCCGACGTTGACGATCGACTGGTACAGGACCCAGAGCGCGAGCCACGCGGCCATCGTCACCGGCAGCGGCGCCCGCTGCGGCAGCCCGATCACGAGCAGGATCGAGATCGCGATCCCGGCCCACGCGACGAGTCGCAGCCGCCGGTCCGAGTAGCCCCAGTGGAAGAGGCTGGGCACCTCCAGGAACCGCGTCCGGGCGAGGAGGCGGGTCGCCGGCTGGAGACCGCGCTCGCCGCTCAGCGCCGGGAACTGGTTCGCCGCGACGAGGAAGGCGATCGCGTAGATCAGCGCGAGGCCGCGCTCGATGACGAACCGGGCGATCGTGTAGTCGGGTGCGTCGAGGGTGGGCATACCTGACCGTCGGCTGGGTCGACGCCCGCATCGTGGGCCACCGCCCGTGTCGCTGTCATGCCCCATCGCGGCTCCGGACGACGACGGCGGCGTGGCGAGATGACACCGCGACGGCGCGCGCCTATCGTCGGATCGACCGCCACGCAGCACAACGGGGAGGAACGGAACGTGCGGCTGCCCGAACGCGCCGATCAACTCGCCTGGGGGATCCTGGGCGCGACCGCCGCCGCGACGTTCGCTGTCTGGATGTTCTTCTTCCCGACTCGATCCCGGAGAAATTCGCCTGGGACGTCCATCCGCGGATGACGCAGCTGTTCATCGGCGCCGGGTACGTCTTCCGGACGGCGTTCTTCCTGTCGGTCGCGTTCGGGCGCGACTGGCGGCGCTGCGCTGGATGTTCTGGGGCAACCTCGCGTTCACGGGAACGCTGCTGCTGGCGACGTTCTGGCACGCCGGCGAGTTCAACTGGGATCCGTCGCAGACGATCGTCGGCCACCTCTGGCTGATCCTGTACATCTTCGAGCCGGTCACGATGCTCTACATGGTCCCGCGCGGCGTGTGGCGGCTCCCCGCCCCGACCGAGGGCGGCCCGATCTGGCTGCCGTTCCGCTGGTTCATGATCGCGGCGACCGGCCTCCTGCTCTCGGACGGCCTGCTGCTCGTCATCAACCCGGAGTTCGCCGCGCTCCGCTGGCCGTGGGAGCTGAACCCGCTCGACGCCCGGATCATGGCGGCCTGGTTCCTCGGCTGGGCTGTCTGGCTCGGGACGATGGCGTTCGCCCGCGACTGGCTCGAGATCCGGCTGCCGGCCGCGCTGTTCATCCTCAACGGCGCGGCGCTCACCGCGGTCAACTTCCTGAACGGCGATCTGCTGAGCGGTACCGGGCCGGCACACGCGTACCGGACCGGCCTGGTCCTGCTGACGCTGCTGATGGCGGGCTTCGCCGCATACCAGGAGGTTCGCCGGGTCCGGAGCGCGCCGCGCGCGCGAGGCGGAGGATGAGCTCCAAGGCTGCCGCGGGCCTCGCTCGGCGAGAACACGTCCGCTTCACGCTGACGTACCTGCTGCCGAGCTTCCTGCGGGGATCGCGATCCCGATGCCGTTCTGGACCGAGCTGGCGACCCGGTTCGACACCGGGCGCGGCGTGGCGACGGTGGAGCGTCTGACGCAGCGCTACTCCGGCCGGCCTGTGATGCTGCAGAGCGTCGGTCGGGCAGACGCTCCTCGTCCTCGCGGCCGACGACGTCCGCCGGGTCCTCGAGTCACCCGTGTCCGTCTACGGGATGAACGCTGCCGAGAAGCGGCGGCTGTTCTCCCCGTTCGTACCCGATGCGCCTCAACGGCTCACCGCCGGAGCTCCATGCCGAGCGCCGCCCGTTCAACGAGGCCGTGCTCGACTACGGACACGAGCCCCATCGCTTCGCGGAGCGATTCCTGAGGGTCGTCCACGAGGAGGTCGCGGCGATGCTGGCGGACGCCGGGGTCCTCGACTACGAGCGGTCGCTCGCGGCCTTTCGAAGGATCGCCCGGCGCTGCGCCCTCGGCGATGCCGCCGCGGATGACACGGAGCTGAGCGAGGAGCACAGCCGATTGCGCGCGGACGCCGACTGGCTGGGGCTCAAGGTCTGGGCTCGACGCAGGGACGCACGGCTTCGAGCGTCCATGGACGCACGGATCCAGCGGTACGTCAGCCGCCGCCGAGCCCGGCACGCTCGTCAGTCTCTTTCCGTCCGCGCCCAAGGAGGCGGAGACCGATCCGAACGGCCAGGTGCCGTTCTGGCTGATGGCGCTCGACGCGGTTCGCACCGCGGTCTTCAACGCGCTGGCGCTGCTGACGACTCGATCCCGCCGCGCACGAGCGCGCGCTCGCCGAGGTCCGCGCGGCGGACAGCGGCCCACGGGCCGGGCACGGTCGCCGGCCTCGCCGAGCTTGCCTTCGTGCGCGCCTGCCTGCTCGACAGCGTCCGGCTGTGGCCCGCGGCAGCGATGCTCGTCCGCGTCACGGCGGCCGAGACGGAGTGGTACGGCGAGACGCTGCCGATCGGCGCGAGGGTCCTGATCCCCGTCGTCGCCCACCATCGCGCGCGTCGGCTGCCGCAGGCGAACCGGTTCGCACCGGACCTCTGGCTCGATGGCTCGGCAGACGCCGACTGGCAGATGAACGTGTTCTCGCGCGGCGGCGCGCAGTGTGCCGGCCGGAATCTCGCCCTCCTGCTCGGCACCGCCAGCCTCGCGGAGCTGCTCCGACAGCGGGAGTTCGAGCTCCTGAGGCCGAAGCTGGCCCCGGACCGGCCGCTGCCCGTACGGAATGAACCCGTTGAACGTCCGATTTGCCGTTCGCTAATCCGCGGCATCGGCGGACCAGCCGGGCGTTGTCATGGAGCCGAAAGAATCGGCCGGCATCCTTCCGGCATGACCTCTCACCGCCGGCTTCCCGCCGAGCGCGATCGCGCGGTCGCCCGGCTCCGCTCGCTGACTCGCGGCGCGGCCGTGGGCGGCGTCCTCGGCACGCTGCTGTTCGGCGCGGTGGCCGCAGCCTCGTACGACGGGACGGCCACGACCACCACGACGACGGCGGCGGCGAGCTCCGACGACAGCGCGGCCCAGGTTGCCGCCGACGACTCGACGGCGCAGCGGGACGATCGACCGCGACGACGACGACGAGTTCGACCGACGACAGCCAGCTCCAGGCCACCCCGGCACCGACAACCTCGACGACGTCGGGCGCCGCGCACGCCTCGACCGGCGGCTCATGACCGAGATCGCGTCGGCCGGCTGGCGGGCCATCGGCACCGGCGTCCGCGTCGTCGTCCACGACGGCAGCCTCGACGCCGCCCGGGCGGCCGTGGCGGACGTCCTCGACGAGGTCGACCGGGCGCTGAGCCGGTTCCGCGATGACAGCGAGCTGTCCCGCTTGAACGCCCGATCCGGCGAGGAGGTCGGCGTGTCGCCGCTTCTCGGCGACGCGATCGCGGCCGGGCTGCGCGCGGCCCGGATCACGAACGGCGCCGTCGACCCGACGGTCGGGCGGGCGATGCGCCTGATCGGCTACGACCTCGACTTCCGGAGCCTGCCCCAGGACGGAGCGCCGCTCGAGGTCCGTTTCGAGGCCGTGCCCGGCGCTGGCAGACGGTCGCGCTCGCCGCGGACCGCCGCCGCGTCCAGACCGCGCGCGGCGTCGAGATCGACCTGGGTTCTGTCGGCAAGGCGCCTCGCCGCGGACCTCGCCGCCGAGTCGCGCGCTGGACGCGACGGGCCGCGGCGGCGTCCTCGTCTCGCTCGGCGGCGACATCGCCGTCGCGGGCACGGCGCCCGCAGGCGGCTGGCGAGTCCTCGTCGCGGAGGACAGCGAGGCGCCGGCCGACGGACCCGGCGAGGTCGTCACGATCCGGACCGGCGCGATCGCGACGTCGAGCACGACCGTCCGGCGCTGGCGGCGCGGCGAGCCGCGCCCTGCACCATCTCATCGATCCGCGGACCGGCGCGCCGGTCGAGTCGCCGTGGCGGACCGCGTCCGTCGTCGCGGCCACGTGCGTCGACGCCAACACGGCCGCGACCGCGGCGATCGTCCTCGGCGACGCGGGCGCTCGGACTGGCTCGCGTCGACGTGGCCTCGCCGCCCGCCTCGTCTCGACCGACCTGGCGAGGTCGTCCGCGTCGGCGGCTGGCCGAAGAGCCGGCCGAGACGCGACCGTCGCCGGGATCGGCCCGGAGCGCGTCGCCCTTCGTTGCATCCGGACGGGCCGGCTCGTGAGCACCAGCTCCTGTGGTTCGCGACCCGCGGTGCCGGGATCGTGTCCCTGATCCTGTTCAGCGTCGTCGCGTGCCTCGGGCCTGCTGGCCGTGGCCCGCGCCCAATCGGACGTGGTGGCCGCGGTTCCTGACCGTCGAGGTCCACCGGTCGCTCGCGCTGCTCTCGGTCGCGTTCCTCGCGGTCCACATCCTGACCGCCGTCCTCGACCCGTTCACCCACCTCGGCATCGCCGGCGGCGGTCCTGCCGCTCGCGTCGAGCTACCGTCCGCTGCCGGTGGCGCTCGGCGTGGTCTCGGTGTACTTCGCGGCCGCGATGATCGTCACCAAGCCTCCTCCGCGACCGCCTCGGCCACCTGGCGTGGCGGACCGTCCACTGGCTGCGCCTACGCGGCGTGGCCGCTCGCCGTCGCCCACTCGATCACGGCCGGCAGCGACGGCATCGCCCTGTGGATGCTCGCGGTCACCGGACTGTGCGTCTTCGCGGTCGGCGCGGCGCTCTTCTACCGCCTCGAGGCCGGCCGGACGAACCGCAGCCGCCTGCCGGCGGTCGCGGCCGGCACCGCCGCCCCGATCCCGGCCGAGCCGGCCTGGCGGAACGACTGACATGGACCTGCGCCTGCTCGCCGGCCCACCGGCCGCGGCCGGGACCGATCGTGCGGCGACCATCGCGCCCGCCTCGGCGGACGGCCGGACGGCCCGTCGGCCCGGGACACGATCCCGGCCCTCGAGGCGAGCGGCCTGCTCGGCCGCGGCGGGGCCGGCTTCCCGGTCGGGCGCAAGTGGCGATCGGTCGCCGAGCAGGCCGCCCAGGCGGCACCCGGCCGGTCGTCCTCGTCAACGGCGCCGAGGGCGAGCCGCTGAGCTCGAAGGACCGGACGCTGCTCCGCCTTCGGCCGCATCTCGTCCTCGACGGCGCGCTGATCGCGGCCGACGCCGTCGGCGCCGACCGGATCGAGCTCTACATCGGATCCGAGCACCGCGACGCCCGCCTCGCGCTCCGCCGCGCGATCAGCGAGCGGTCCGACATCCGGCTGCCGACCCGGATCGTCGACGCGCCGGCCACCTACGTCGCCGGCGAGGAGTCCGCCGCCGTCCACTTCGTCAACGACGGCGACGCCCGCCCGACGACGACGCCGCCACGCGCCCTTCGAGCGCGGGATCGGCGGCCGCCCGACGCTCGTCCAGAACGTCGAGAGCCTCGCCGCCGCGGCCGCGCTGATCGCCCGGCGCGGGCCCGGCTGGTACCGCGAGACCGGCCGCGGCGCGACGCCCGGGACCGCGCTGATCACCGTCACCGGCGCCGCGAACGACGGCATCCACGAGATCGAGATCGGCACGCCGATCGCGGAGCTGGCCGGGGCCGCGGGCGCCGGCGCGAGCCCCGACGACCGCCAGGCGGTCCTGCTCGGCGGCTACTTCGGCGGCTGGGTCAGCGCCGAGCGAGCGTGGCGCCTGCCGCTCGACCCGGTCGCGCTGCGTGACGCCGGCACCGCGTTCGGCTGCGGCGTCGTCGCGTTCCTCGGCAACGGCATCTGCGGCGTCCGGACGACCGCCCGGATCCTGGACTGGATGGCCGGCCAGAGCGCGGCCCAGTGCGGGCCGTGCGTCTTCGGCCTCCGGGCGATCGCCGACGCGACCGCGCGAGTCGCCGCCGGCCAGCCCGGAGCGCGGACGACCTTGCCACGGCTCGAGCGCTGGTCGGAGCAGATCGCCGGCCGCGGCGCGTGCCGCCATCCCGACGGCGCCGTCGGCCAGCTCGCTGAGCTCGCTCCAGGTCTTCAGCGCCGAGTGGAAGCTCCACCAGCGCCACCGCCAGTGCAGCTTCGGGCACAGGCGGCGCGACGCGATCGCGCGACAGGCGGAGGGTCGCCTGATGCCGGCCGGCCCGCCGACGCGAACGTGGGATCGGATCGACCAGCGCGAGTCGACCGGCCGGGAACGACGCGCGTCCAACTCATCGTCGACCGGATCGCCTGCGACGGCTACGGGATGTGCGCCGAGCTGCTCCCCGAGCTGATCGACCTCGACGATTGGGGCTACCCGATCATCCGCGACGGCGGCGTCCCGGACGCGCTCCTCGACCACGCCCGCCGCGCCGTCGCCGTCTCGCCCGGTGCTGGCCCTCCGGCTCCGCCCGGGACGTGCGACCCTGAGGCCATGCGCATCCTCGTCGCGGAGGACGATCGCGGTCTCCGCGACGTCATCGTCCTCGGCCTGACCGACAGCGGCTACCACGTCGACGCGGTCGAGCGCGGCGACGACGCGATCGACCAGCTGCGGTTCTACGAGTACGACGTCGCGATCCTCGACTGGCGGATGCCCGGCGCGCGAGGGCATCGACGTCGTCGAGTGGGCCCGTCGCCACAAGCGCCCGACGGCGATCCTGATGCTGACCGCCCGCGACACGCCGGCCGACCGGATCCGCGGCCTCGACACGCGGCGCCGACGACTACCTCGTGAAGCCGTTCGACTTCGGCGAGCTCCTCGCCCGCGTCCGCGCCCTCCAGCGGCGGCCGCGCGGCGTCGACGGCGCGACGATCGACCGGCGGCCGGCTCGCGCTCGACCCGGTCAGCCGCGGCTGGTGACGGTCGACGACCGGCAGCTGAGCCTGACCTCGACGGAGTACCGGATCCTCGAGCTGCTGCTGCGGCGCTCGCCGGCCGTCGTCGACCGCAAGGCGATCGCCGAGCATGCCTGGGCCGACGAGACCGACCCGCTCGGCTCGAACGCGATCGACGTCCAGCTCAGCCGCCTCCGGGCGAAGCTGCCGGGCGCAGGGAGTCCGGATCGTCACGGTCCGCGGCGCCGGCTACCGGCTCGAGGAGTCCTGAGCGGTGGCCGCCGGCGCTGCCGAGCGTCCGCCGGGTCTCGATCCGCGTCGCCCTCCTCGCGACGGCGGTCGTCGCGGCCGCGTACCTCGCGGTCTGCGTCGGCGTCGTCGCGATCGTCCAGCGCAACCTCACCGACCAGATCGACCAGCGGATCACGGCATCGTTCCGTCCGGCCTCGACGGCGACCGCGGCCACGACGACCACCGTACCAGGCCCGCCGCCGGACCGGTTCGGCGGCGCGCCGGTCGTCGTCTGGGCCGTCGAGATCGGACGGCACAGGTCCACACCGACAGCACGAACTCCCGCCCTTCCCGCCGAATACACCGGCGTCCGCGGGCCGGTCACCGCGACGATCAACGGCGTCGATCTCGCGGCTCGCCGGCCAGGCTGTCGGCGACGACTGGGTCGTGATCGGCCAGTCGCTCAGGCCGGTCAGCGAGACCGCGCCAGAACGTCGATCGTCGCGCGAGCTGCTGATCGCGCCGTTCCTCGCTCGGGGCGTGTTCCTCGGCGCGCGTCGCGATCGGCCGGCGGGTCGCGGCGCCGATCGAGGCATCGCGCCGCGCGCCAGCTCGACTTCACGGCCCGACGCGTCTCACGAGCTGCGGACGCCGCTCGCGGTCATCGAGGCCCAGACGAGCCTCGCCGCTCGCCGGCCAGCGCGACGTGGCCTGGTCCCGGGCCGCGTTCGAGCGTGATCGACGACGAGGCCAAGCGGATGCGAAGGATGCTCGAGGACCTCCTCTGGCTGGCCCGGTTCGACGCCTCGAAGCGGCCGGCCGACGTCGAGCCGGTCGACCTGGCGGTGATGGCCGGCCAGGCGGTCGATCGGTTCGGGCCGGTCGCGCGAGACCCGGCGCCTGACGATCGAGGTCCACGCGCCGCCCGACGGCGCGGTCGATCGCCGGCACCGCCCGGATGGCTCGACCGCCTGCTCGGCGTGCTGCTCGACAACGCCTGCAAGTACGCGCCCGACGGCGGCCGCGTCGACGTGACCGTCGCGATCGACGGGTCGCGCGTCGCGCTGACGGTCGACGACAGCGGCCCGGGCATCCCCGAAGGCGAGCGGACGCGGATCTTCGACCGCTTCCACCGGGCGACCGACGAGGCCGGCGGGCGGGCCTGGGCCTCGCGATCGCCGACGCGATCGTCCGGGCGACCGGGCGGCCGCTGGCGCGTCGCGAGCTCGCCGTCCGGGGGCGCCCGGATGGGCGTCAGCTGGACGCGCGCCCTCGCCTGACGAGATCTCATCAGATCGAAAGGTTTGGGTGGCAGCCTGTCCCCGATGAACCGCGCGACCCGGCAGCAGGTCACCCGCCGCTCCGTTGCGCTCGACCGGCTCGAGTCGATCACGACCGGGGCGGCGATCGCTGGGCGTCGCCGGGCACGATCGGCTTCGGCGCGCTGGCCGCGATCACGTTCTCCGGCACCGCGAACGCCCGAACCACGGACGGGCAGTCCGGCCCGAACGTCCAGACCGACCGGAGCGGCCCGAGCCGCGACGACGTCGTCACGCCCGGTCGCCCCGAACACGAACGACGACAACGGCGCACCAGCCGTTCGTCGCGGCTCCGGCGCCCCAGACGAGCTCCCGCCGCGGCCACGCCACGACCGGAGGGTCCGGGCTAGGCGGAGTCCGGTCCTCGCGATCGACCGGGATCGAAACGCCGCCCACCGGATTGGTGGACGGCGTTGCCGTGTCTGGGGTTGACGGGCGTCAGTCGCTGACGAATTCCCGGAGCTTGCGGCTCCGCGAGGGGTGGCGCAGCTTGCGCAGCGCGTGCGACTCGATCTGGCGGATGCGCTCGCGCGTCAGGCCGAACTCCTTGCCGACCTCCTCGAGCGTCCGCGGCCGGCCGTCGTCGAGGCCGAACCGCAGCCGGAGGACGCGCTCCTCGCGGCCCTCGAGGCTGTCGAGCACCCGCGAGACCTGCTCCCGAGGAGCTGCTCCGTGACGACCTCTTCCGGCCGAAGCGCGTTCGGGTCCTCGATCAGCTGACCGAGCTCCGTGTCGCCTCTCCTCGCCGACCGGCGTCTCGAGCGAGATGGGGGAGCGACCGTAGCGGCGCACCTCCTCGACCCGCTCGGCGGTGATCGCCATCCGCGGATCCTTGGAGAGGCTCGTCCGCGATCTCCTCGGTCGTCGGCTCGCGCCCGAGCGTGAGCGTCAGCTCGCGCGTCGTCCAGGTGACCCGCTGCATGGTCTCGACCATGTGGACCGGGATGCGGATCGTCCGCGACTGGTCGGCGAGGCCGCGCGTGGATCGCCTGGCGGATCCACCACGTCGCGTACGTCGAGAACTTGAAGCCGCGCTGCCACTCGAACTTGTCGACGGCGCGCATCAGGCCGGCGTTGCCCTCCTGGATGAGGTCCAGGAAGCCGAGGCCGCGGTTCATGTACTTCTTGGCGATTGGCGACGACGAGCCGGAGGTTCGCCGACGTCAGGTGGTCGCGGGCCGCACGGCCCTTCGTCGTGAGGTCGTCGATCATCTCGGCGACCGTCTCGACGTCGTTGCCGGCTCTCGACCCAGCGGCGAACCGCCGGGATCGCGACCTCGTCGCGGGCCCAGGTGCGCATCGCCACGATCGGCTGCTCGTCACGGACGAGCGGCCGGCGGCCGTCGCCGTGGACCCAGTCGAGGAGCGCGCTGAACGTCTCAGCGTCGAGCCGCTCGTTGTAGATCGCCCGGAGGTTGCGGGCCTTGCCGAGGAGCTCGCGCGGCCTCGCCTGTCGGCCGACGCGATCGCGTCGGTCAGGCCGACCTTCGGCGCGGTCGTGAGCAGGTCGAGCGCGCCGTCGTCGGCGAAGCGCCGCCAGGACGATGCGGTGGGCCTCCTCGGCGAACGGCAGCACGGTACGCCGGGTTCTTGGCCCGGGTCTTGGCCTCGGTGTCGTTGAGGCGTCCACTCGTGGATGTCGAGGATCGCGGTCCACGGCTCGCTCGCCGATGCGGACGCCGAGCTCGATCGACTTCGCGAGGACGACCTCCTCCTCGGCGCTGAGGAGCGGGCACGCGGGCGATCTCCCGGAGGTACAGGCGCGTCGAGTCCTCGACGCTCGAGCGACTCGTCGTCGACGACCTCGGCCGGCTCCTCGTCCGGATCCGCGGCGGCCGGCGTGGCTGCGGCCACGGGTCACGACTCGTCTCGGGCTCCGCGGCCGCGGCCGCGAGGCTCGTGGTCGCCCGGCTCCGGGATGGCGTCGAGCGAAAGCGCGGGAACGAGCTCCGACTCTGTCGGCTCGATCCCTTCGGTTCCATTTTCAATGAAGGTGATCAACGGTAACTCCACTCACACCAGGGCGGCACACGGCGACCGCCGCCCAAGCGCAGAACATTGATGAACAGCCGATCCGCCCTCCGCCGCAGCGGGTCAGCCCATATGCCGGTCCCGCCTCGAGCCGGACATACGTTGTGGCGTGTCAAGTGTTGACACGCCAGCGATGCCCATATCCCTACCCGCAAATGGGGTCGATCTGGCAACCCCTCGTCAATACTCCCGACCAGTATTGCGAGTTCTTCACATGGCCGAGATCCGCGTCGAACGCATCCATTACGGCTTCCTCGTCGCGCCCGAGGGCACGCGCGACGCAGGCCAGCCGATCCCCGTCGTGGGCTACGTCGTCCGCCACCCGGACGGGCTGTTCCTGTTCGACACGGGCTTCGCGCCCGATCGACGACGGCACCCGCGAGCGGTATCACCCGCAGGCGGTCAACGTCGAGCAGGCGCTGGCAGGGATGGGCTCCGGCCGAGCGACGTCGACGTCGTCGCGAACTGCCATCTCCACGCCGACCACGGCGGCGGCAACGGCGGCCTTCCCGGGGCACGCCGATCTACGTTCAGCGCCTCGGGCTGGAGGCGGCCGCCGAGCCCGAGTACACGAACCCGGCGGGCACGCACGACTCTCCCGGGCGCTCGCCTCGAGGTCCTCGACGGCGAGGCCGAGCCGCTGCCCGGGATCCGGATCCTGCCGACGCCGGGCCACTCGCCCGGCCACCAGTCACTCGCCGTCGCGGTCGACGGCGGCTGGCTGCCGCTCGCCGGCCAGGTGTGTCACGACCGCGTCGGAGTTCGGGTTCGCGCTGTTCTCGGACCGGCTCGCCCGGACCGGCAAGCCGCCGATCGGGACGCGCCGGAGCTGGATGGAGCGGGTGGTGGCGCTCGACCCGACGCGGGTCTACTTCGCCCACGACCTCCTCGTCCACGAGCGCGACACGGCGCGCCGCTGGGAACCGCAGAGCCGATCTGACCCAGGCGTCGCCGACCGGACCTCCGACGTCGGGGCTGCCGGGCGTCGCCTCGGGCCTCCGGGTCGGCGGCCTCGGGTTTGACCCTCACGACCATCTCGGCCGGCCGGTGACGATGAGCCAGGCCGGCAGGACGACCACCGCCAGGACCGGCAGGATCGTCGGGTCGCCGATCATCAGCTCGCCCATGAACAGCGCCAGCCAGCCGCTGCGGGTGACCGCGACCAGGACGCCGACGAGGCTCGCCGCGAGCGCGACCGTCCTCCGGGACCTGCGGGACGAGGGCGTGGACGAACAGCCCGAACGCGACAGCCGCGAACACCGACGGGAAGATCCGCCCGCCGCGGAAGCCGCTGCCGCTCGCGACGACCACCGCGAGCAGGCTTGATGACGGCCAGCAGCGCGAGACCGCGCCGGGCGCGTAGTCGGCGTACGTCGCGGTCAGCCTCCCTTCATCTCGTCGAGGCCCTTTGAAGAGCGAGATCGGGCCGCCGATCACGCCGAGGAGCCTGAGCACGAAGCTCCCGGCCGTCAGGACGACGACCGGCCGACCGAGGCGGTGGAAGGCCGCGTGAACGACCGGGGAAGGCGTAGATCGCGGCGAGACCCAGCAGCGCCGCCGCCACTGCGATCAGCGACCCGGTCACGAGGTCGATGAGCTGGGGCGGGCCGTGCGGCTCGATGGACAGGGCGAACGACTCGCCGCCGAGCAGGAGCATCGTCAGGGCGCCGGCGCTCGCCGCGATCAGCGGCCCGGAACAACGCGGTCCCAGAGTGGCCGGCCGGACGTGTCGGGCTTTCGCTGAGCAGCAGCGCCGCCCCGAGCGGAGTCCCGAACATCGCGCCGAGCGTCCCCGACACGGCGAGCCCGGCCCACGCCGGGACGGGGATCCGCGGCACGACCCGCAATCCGATCGCCGCCGCGAGGCCGACGTTCACCGCGAGGATCGGGTTCTCGGGCTCCGAGGCTGACGCCGCTCGCCAGGGTGATCACGAGCGCGACGGCGAGGCCCGGCGCAGCACGGCGACGGGCAGCGGCGGTCCGGCCAGCTCGGTCGTCGCCGGGTCAGGGCCGGCGTGGCCCGGCACGAACGTGACCACCAGCCCGACGACGAGGCCCGTGAGCGTCAACACGCCGAGGATCCAGCCGGGCGAGTCCGACGCGATCCCCAGGTTCGCGGGCAGCGTGTCCCAGATGACGTCCTGGATGACCCTTTGCGAGCTCGCTGACCGCGATCAGGATCAGCGCAGACGCGACCCCGACGACGATGCCCGGCAGGACGAGCGGCAGGAGCAGACGGGCAGGGGAGCGATGAACCTGAGCGGTCATGGAGCCTCAGGTAGCTGGGAACGTTGGCCCGATCGTCGCTCCCGACGATCCACCCTCGACAGTGAGCGGACACCACACTCGGGCGCAGATGCCGCGATTCGGTCAGCCGCCCGGCGTGAACTCGAGCAGCTTCTCGACGCTCGTCCCGCCGGCCGTCTGGTTCGCCGTCACTCGCCGACGCCCTTGCGCGTAGAGCTTCTCCTCGACGACATCGGGCTCGAGGGCGGTGTGCTCGCGGGTCTGGAGCAGCTGATCGTAGGCACCGGCCGGGACGGTCACCGATCTGTCGAGGCTCAGGACCTCGGCGGTGTCCTCCGGCGTGGCCGGTGTACCACTCCTGCCGATACGCCATCCCGACCTCTGGCTCGGCGGGCATGATCACGCCGGCCTGGGCGCCATCGACGCCGGCCTGCCACGACCCCTCGGTGCTCGTGACCTTGCCGTTCTCGAGCTCCTTCGTGTCCTCGCCCATGTACCAGACGTTGCCGAACGATGTCCTGCGCGTACCAGTCGAGCGTGTCCTCGAAGCGTCTCGCCCTTCCAGGCTGACGACGTCGTGGACGACCGTGGCCTGGATGCCGAGGATCTCCTTCGTCTCGTCGAGCACCGGTCACGTCGACTCGACTGGACGTTGCGCCTCGCCATCTGTCTCGGAGTAGACCCAGCGGCTGCCGCGCGCAAGCGGCCAGTACGGGTTGTCCGATCGGGCACGCCGGCGAACAGCGCCGGGTCGAGCTCGATCGCCTCGCTGCCCGTGGGGGAGGCAATGGGCGTCGCCGTCGCAGTCGGCGCCGGCGTCGGCGGCGTCGCCGACGACGCGACTGACGCGGCGGCGGACGGCGAGGCGGCGATCGACGGCGCTGGCGACGAGGTCGCCGTCGTCCCGCCGCAGCCGGCGACGAGGACGACGCGCGGCCGCGGCACTCGCGACCCGGCGGATCACGGGACCGACGCCCGGTCGAGGTCGCCGACTCGAGGCTCGTCGGCGGTCCGGCAGCGTCGCTCGCCGTAGACGTTGCGCCGATGACGCCTCGGCGGGCCGTGACGATGAGCGGCCGGCTCGCCTGGGCTGACCGCGCCGTCGGCCCAGTCGGACGGCGGCTCGGCGGTGCAGCATGCCGGCGGCGTGGATGCGGTCGAGCGATGTCCGCGGGCGATCGGCGACGTCGGCGGGCGCGATCACGAGGAACGCCGTCGCGCTCGACGCGTGTGGGCGGACGCCTGACGAGCACGCGAGCGTCCAGCCGCCGGTTCGCTCGGCCGGCGCCTCGCCCGGGAAGTACGAGGACGACGACGAACTGCTGGCAGGTCGTCGACGCTGATCGTCGGGTCGCCACGCGGTGAAGCGCGCCGGCCACCGGAGCCGAAGTCCAGGTCCGGGGCCGGCTGGCCCACGACGTAGTCCTGCCAGGCCGTGAGCGGAGTCGGTCGCGATCCCGGCGCGCAAGAGCGCCGCGACGGCGGCGACGAGCAGGCCGCAGGACGACCAGCGCGAAGACCAGCCGGACCGGCGAGTCCGCGCCGTCCCGCCGGCCCCGACCCGATCGATCGCCCGCCAGACGCGCGACGCGGCCGGGATCGGCGTCTCGCGCGGCACGCGCTGCGGCGCTCGCGCTGAGCGTCGCTCGGGACCGGCCCGGGATCGCGGCCTTCGAGCCACTCCCGGAGGCGCCGGTCGAACGCCGCGTCCGTCATCGGGAACCTCCCTCGTCCGACGCCCAGCGCGTCCCGCATCCGCTCGACGGCGACGTGGATCCGCGACTTGACCGTGCCCGCCGGCACGCCGACGAGCTCGGCGATCGCGCTCGACCGGCAGGTCCGCGTAGTAGCGAAGGACGAGGGCGACGCGGTGGTCGGGCTCAGCGCGGCGAACGCGTCGATCGAGGAGAAGCCGGTCGTCGACGGCCGTCGTCCGGTCGTCGGTCGGGCGCGTCCGCGACCAGTGCGCCGACCGCGATCGGCCGGCGAGCCTGCTCGCGCAGGCGGTCGCGGCAGATGTTGACGAGGATCCGCCCGAACCAGGCCGCGAACCGGTCCCGCTCGCGGAGCGACCCGAACCGCAGCCACGCCTGGACGACGCGCGTCGTGGGTCGACGTCCTCGGCCTGCCAGCGATCGCCGAGGATGACGCCGGCCAGGCGGTAGGCGCCGTCAAGCTCGGCGGCGACGAGGCCGTCGAACGCCGCGTCGCGCGCATCGGCCGCGGTGGCTCGCTCGATCCGCTCGGTCATGCCCGGCTCACGATCGGCTGCATGCCCAACCGACGAGATCGTACGGCCGGAAACGTTCATCGGCCCGGAAATGACGGGCAACGGCCCCGTGCCAGCGCGTAGGATGGCGCCGCGAGCGGAGTGCCGCCCCCGTCACCGCCGCCGCGCAAGGGAGGGAGACCCGAGTGGGCTGCTTCAACGCCATCTTCACGATCATCCTGCCGCGGTTCGCGCTGCTCGTCGGCTGGTACAACGACCCGACGTTCTGGAACTCGCTCGTACGGCTCGCAGCTCCTGCTCGGCCTGGGCTGGCTCGGCGATTCCGTGGACGACGCTGATCTACGGCTTCGTCTCACCGAACGGCATGTCGTTCGTGAACTGGATCTTCGTGCTGTTCGCGTTCCTGCTCGACATCGGGACGTACGGCCTGGGCTTCTTCGGCGGCCGCAAGGGAGTACTCGAGCTACCGCGGTTCGTGATCCGGGCCGGGGAACCTGTCACGGGTTGGCGAGTTCGCACGGTACGTTGACGGGGCAGGGTTATCCTGCCGGAGCCCTGCATCCTCGCTCCTGCCCACGAGGTTCTCGATGACCGACGTTGCCGCTGCCCGTGCCCGCGACACGAGACGCCGGGCGTCAACCTCAGCAATCGCCAGAAGCTCGAGATCCTGCTGGCGATCCTCGCTCGCGCTGTTCCTGTTCGCGCTCGACCAGACCGTCGTCGGCACGGCGCTCCCGATCATCGTCACCGACCTCAACGGCAACTCGCTCTACACGTGGGCGGTCACGATCTACCTGCTGACGTCGACGATCAGCGGCCCGATCTACGGCAAGCTCTCGGACCTGTACGGCCGGCGTCCGATCTTCATCTGGGCCCTGTCAGCCTGTTCATCGTCGCGTCACTCCTGTGCGGCCTCAGCCAGGAGATGTGGCAGTTCATCCTGTTCCGCGGCCTGCAGGGCCTCGGCGGCGGGGCGGTCTTCCCGGTGGCGCTCGCGGTGGTCGCCGACCTGTACTCGCCCGCCGAGCGCGGCAAGTACCTCGGGCTGTTCGGGGCGGTGTTCGGGCTCTCGTCGCTGCTCGGTCCGGGCATCGGCGGGTTCATCACCGACACGTGGGGCTGGCACTGGATCTTCTTCGTCAACATCCCGCTGGCCCTGGTCTCGCTGTTCGTCTGCTGGCGGCTGCTGCCGCCGATCAAGCGACCCGGAGGCCGGCCGGAACATCGACTACCTGGGCGCCGCGGTCTTCACGGCGGCGATCGCGCCGTTCCTGATCGGGCTCATCGAACAAGCAGACCGGCGAATGGACGGATCCCGCGGTCGGCGGGCTGATCCTGCTCGGCCTGGCGCTGGGCGCGTCTGTTCGTGTTCGTCGAGTCGCGGGCCGTCGACCCGATCGTGCCGCTGGGCCTCTTCCGGAACCGGTCGTTCACGATCTCGGTCGCGGCGATGTTCCTCGCGGCGTTCGGGTTCTTCGCCGGGATCATCTTCCTGCCGCGCTACTTCCTCGTCGTCGAGGGCCTCAGCGCGACGGAGTCCGGGTACAGCCTCCTGCCGCTGCTGGCGGCGCTGATCGTCAGCGCCACGCTGTCGGGCCAGATCGTGGCCCGGACCCATCACTACAAGCTGCTGATCGTGTTCTCGATGGTCCTGCTCGCGATCGGCTCTTCCTGATGACCAACCTCACCGCCGACACCGACCGGCTCCAGCTCTGGCTGTGGATGGTCATCGCCGGGCTGGGCATCGGGCCGTCCTTCGCGGTGTTCACGCTGATCGTCCAGAACTCGGTCGTGCCCCGACTCATCGGCGTCGCGACGGCCAGCCTGACGTTCTTCCAGCAGATCGGCGGGACCGTGGGGCTCACGATCGCGGGCACGCTGTTCGCGGACCGGTTCGTCGCGGAGCTGCCGAAGCAGATGGCCGCGGCCGGCGCCGATCCGCTCGTCGTCCAGGCGTTCGGCGCGGCGGGTGGGGCGGCCGGCAACGCGCTGGGTCAGCTCACCGGGACCGGCGATCTGGGCCAGCAGATCCTCGCCGGGACGCCGGAGCCGTTCCGGCCGCTCGTGCAGGGCCAACCTCGACGCGATCGTGACCGGCATCCACGACGCGTTCGCCCTCGCGACGGCGTCGGTCTTCTGGGTCGGCGTCGTGGCGGCCGCGATCGCGGTCGTGTTCTGCCTGTTCCTGCAGGAGCAGCCAATGGGCGCGGGAGCCGATCCGCCGCCGAGGCCGAGTCCGCCGCCGAGGCGCCCGGGCGGTCGCCGCGCCGGGCGGCTAGCTAAGCCGCCGTCTCCGCGGCGACCGGTCCGATCGCGAATCGAGACGACCTCGGTCGGCAGCTGCCTTGCCCTTCAGATCGAGCGATCGCCGCTCGAGCGCGGGGTCCAGGCCGGCGGCCGCCGCCGCTGGCAGTCGTGACGAGGATCTCGCCGGCCCGAGCGGTCGAGGCCAGGCGGGCCGTCGTGTTCATCGCGTCGCCAACGGCCGTCAGCTGGCTGCCGCCGCCCTCGCCAACCGCGCCGAACCAGGTCAGCCGGTGTGGACGCCGGCGCCCAGCGGGACCCACGGCCCGGCGGGATCGTCGTGGCCGACCGCGACGAGGAGTGCCCTGGCGGCCTTGACCGCCTGCTCGGCGTGGTTCGACCCGGTGATCAGCGGGAAGAACAGCGCGACGAGCTCGTCACCGACGAACTTGTCCAAGCTGCCGTCGTGAGCGAACGACGACCCGCGTCGCGACGTTGTAGAAGCGGTCGAGCAGGGCCCGGAACTCCGTCGGCGACATGCGTGCTCGGCGATCGTCGTCGAGCCGCGGATATCGGCGAACAGCATCGATGCCTCGATCTCCGCGCCGCCGTGGTGGGTCGAGATGAACTCGAAGCACTGGTTGCACGTGTTGGGGTTCTGGAGGGCGCGGCGCTTGCCGATCAGTCGCATCGCCGCGCCGCCGGGGCCGGTGAACGGGCGGCGCAGAGGTGGCAGCGCGCGTCTGACGGCAGGTGCTTGAACACGATCTGCAGGCGACGCTCGAGCGTGTCGCCGTTCGTGAGGAAGTTCCGCCAGTAGTCCTCACCGTAGACGCGCGGCGACTCAGCGGGCATGGATCCCGGCTCGCATCGCCCGAGTATGAGCGGGATCGGGTCGACCGCAAACCTGACGACCGGTGACAGGTGTCCGGGACTACAACTGCGTCACGACGCGGGAACTGCCATCGAGCCAGGAGACGACGATGGGACCAGCCACCGCATCCGGTCGTTGCCCCGCGCCCGGACGCCGCGGATCACGACCCGGCCCACGACTTCGACTTCTACTTCGGGTCGTGGCGGCGTCCACCACCACCAGCTCGTCGAGCGGCTCGCCGGGAGCGACACCTGGCGCGAGTTCGAGAGCACGTCCATCGCCCAGCCGCACGATGGGCGGCGCTCGGCAACATCGACGACAACGTCCTCGACCACCCCAACGGCACCTACCGCGCGATCTCGATCCGGGCCTACGACCCCGAGTCGAGGCAGTGGGCGATCTGGTGGCTCGACGGCCGCAACCTGCACCACATCGATCCGCCGGTCATCGGCGGCTTCGAGGACGGCATCGGGACGTTCATCGGCGAGGACACGTTCAAGGGCATCCCGATCCTCGTCCGGTTCCGCTGGTCGGACATCACCGACACGACCTGCCGCTGGGAGCAGGCGTTCTCGATCGACCACGGCGAGACCTGGGAGGTGAACTGGGTGATGGAGTCGACGCGATCTCGTAGCGCTCGTTGCCGGGGCCGCCGCTCGCTCGGGTCAGTGGCCGCCGGAGCGAAGGCGCCGAAGACGGCGGCGCCGCTCTCCAGCTTCCGGCGGTCCTCGTCCGAGAGCGGCTCTGGCCGCCGGGCGGCGACGACGCGCTCGACGCACGGCCCGCAGAGGAACGTCCGCTGGCCGTTCGCGTCGGTGACCTCGCGCCGACCCGGATAGAGCGGCGTCCCCGTGGCGGTGTCGTCGCCGCAGGACTCGCAGGGCTCGAGCTGATCGGATCATGGCCTGTCCTCCCGTGCTCGCGTCTGCGTCCACGCTGCCCTGAATCGACCGTCGCCGTCAAGAGGGCGTCGGCGGGTCCTACACTCCTCCCGGGCGCGGCGAGGTTCGCCGGCGTTCCGAGGAGGGGCAGCCATGGGTGCGATCGCGCCGGGGGTCCGCGACGAGGCCCGCTACGACTACGCGGCGATGTCGCCGGCGACGGTCACCGACGCGACCGACGCGGCGCTTGCCGAAGCCGAGCGCCTGATCGAGGCCGTCGTCAGCGCGCCGGACCCGCGGACGTTCGACTCCACGATCCGGCCGCTGGCCGCCGCCGCCGCGGTCGTGTGGGCGGCCGACGGCGTGGGCTCGAGCATCGGCTACGTCCACCCCGACGCGGCGGTCCGGGACGCGGCGAATGCCGCCGAGGAGCGCACTCCAGAAGTGGCGGGCGGGTCTGGCCCGGCGCGACGACCTGGCGGCCGCGATCCTCGCCTACGCCGACACCGACGAGGCGGCATCGCTCGACGGGTCGCGCCGCCAATCGGTCGACCTGTGGCTTCGCGACATCCGGCGCGCCGGGCACGGCCTCTCGCCCGAGCAGCGCGAGGAGTTCGCCGCCCTCAACGACCGGATCGCCGACCTCTGCGTCGCGTTCGGCCGGAACCTCGGCGACTGGCACGACGACATGGTCCTGGGCGAGGCCGACCTGGTGGGCCTGCCGCAGACGTTCGTCGACCGACTCGCCTGCCGGCCCGGAGCCCGGGAGCCGCCTCCTCGCCGCGGGCTACGCGACGACGTTCGCGTTCATCGAGCAGTCCCCGCGGCGCGACCTTCGCGAGATCGCGTTCGCCAAGTACTACAGCCGGGCCGCCGCGCTCAACGCCCCGATCCTCGCCGAGCTCGTCGCCGCGCGACGGCGCGCCGCATCGATCGTCGGCGCCGACTCATGGAGCCAGTTCGCCGAACGAGGCCCGGATGTCCGGCGGCCGGGCCGAGGTCATGGCCTTCCTCGAGGGCCTCATCGGGCCGCTCCAGTCGCTCGCCGCCGTCGAGCAGGCGGCGATGGTCGAGCAGCTGCCCGCCGACGACCCTGACGCGGTCCTGCGCGCTTCGGACTGGATCTACCTCCACGAGCGCCAGCGCGAGTCGGTCGGCGTCGACTTCGAGCGGCTCGCCGAGCACTTCCCGGTCGACGGCCTGCTCAGAGCGGATGATCGACCTGCTGGGCGACGTGTTCGGGCTCGTCATCGTCCCGCTGCCGGACGCGCTCCGTCTGGCACCCGGACGTTCGCGTCTTCCGCATCGACGACGCGGCCACCGGCGAGCACCTGACCGACGTCTACCTCGACCTCTTCGCGCGCGACGGCAAGCGGCCCGGCGGCTGGATGCAGTCGCTGCGCCTGCCGGACAACACCCCGGGCCGGCCGCGACGTCCCGCGGTGATCCAGCTCGTCCTGAACTTCGCCGCGCCGACCGGGCACCGGCCCGGACGCTGCTGCGCCACGACGACGTCGCCGGGCTGATCCACGAGTTCGGTCACGTGCTGGAGTTCGGGCTTGCCCGGACCGACGGGGCGATGGTCACCGAGAGCTGGACGGAGATCGACTTCGTCGAGGCGCCGTCGCAGATCATGGAGCACTGGGCGTGGTCGCCGGCGGTGGTCCAGCGGCTCGGCCGCCATCACGCGACGGGCGAGCCGCCGCCGGACGAGCTCGTCGCCGGGCTGCCCGCGGCCCGCCAGCTGAACATCGGCACGCAGACCTCTTCTTCTTCATCTTCCGGGCCCTCGTCGACCAGTACCCGCACGGCCCCGAGCCGGTCGACGCGATGGACGCGTACCGGCGGGCGTCGCGGTGACCGGCTTCCCGTTCATGGAGGGCACGTTCCAGCCGGGGACCTTCGACCACATCACCGGGATCTACGACGCCGGGTTCTACAGCTACATCTGGGCCCAGGTCTTCGGCGACGACATGTTCAGCGCGTTCCGCGACGGCGGGCTGCTTTCGCCCGAGGTCGGGCGCGCGGTACCGGCGCGAGGTCCTCGAACCCAGCTGGGGCGTGCCGGGCCGGCAGCGGGTCGAGAACTTCCTTGGCCGGCCGCCGTCGGACCGGGCGTTCCTGGAGCGGCTCGGGATCGCCGACGGCGTAGGACGGCTCGGCCTACGGCGCGCGGACGGTCTCCGGCGAGCCGGATCGCCTCGTCCGTCGAGAAGTCGGCCTCGTTGACGACGAGCCCCAGCCCGTCGCCACCCAGCATCCACACGAGCACGAGCTCGCCGTCGGGGGCGTTGCGGTACAGCGTCGCCGGGGTGCCGTTGACCTGGACCGCCCGGACCTCGTCGCCGCCGGTCACGTCCGCCGGGCCGTCGAACGCCTGGTAGAGGTCGATCTTGCCCTTGCTCGTCCCGGGTCCGCCGCCCGCCCTTCGTCCACGTCCGCTGCCAGCGTCCGGTCGCGCTCCCCTCGACGTCACGCTGCGCGACGAGCGTCCAGCCGTCCGGCACGTCGATCGTCGCGAGCCCATCCGGTGGCCGGACGAAGTGGACGCTAGCCGGCGAGGTCCTCGACGCGGGACCCCAGGAACGGCCGATCGAGGCGGATCGCGATCGTCCGACCGTAGCCGACGAGGTCGCACGCGAACGGAATCTGCGGCGTGGGCGTCGGCGGCGGCGCGGGCGTGTCGTCGACGACCTTCACCCGGAGGACGCCTTCGGACTCGCGCGCCCAGCCGAAGTAGTGGCTCGTGCACGGGATTGGCGGGGTCGTAGTCCTTGCCGCCGATGAACTTGACCGTCAGCGTCGATCCGTCGCCGCTGATCGCGGCGGAGTCGATCCGCACCGCGTCGCCCGGCGGCGGGTCGATGCTTGTCGCGGGGTCGCTCGTCGCCTCGCCCGCCGAGCCGATCGCGCTAGGCGGGACCGTCGGCGATGGCGAGCCGCACGCGGCGACCGCGAGGACGCAGGACGGCCAGCGCCGCGACGCGCGCGACCACCGGCCTACGTTGTGTCGCCAGAGCGCGTCGCCCATCGCGTTCGGATCCATCGGGCTCATCAGCTGGAAGTAGTTGTCGTCCGGGTCGGCGAGCGTCGCGATCGCCGAGCCCGGCGCGCCTTCGAACTCGTACGGCTCGGCGACGACGATCGCGCCGGCCGCCTTCATCCGCTCGAACTCGCCCTTGACGTCCTCGGTCTCGACGTTCCAGATCAGCCGCCCCGGGGCCGCGTTCTTGCCCTGGACCTGCGAGTGCGGCCCGACCGTCACGAAACCCTGGCCGAGCTGCCAGCCGGTGTAGCCGCCCTGCTCGGGCATCGTCGGCGCGCCGAACAGCTTCGTGTAGTAGTCGACGAGTCGCCGCGGGTCGGCCGAGCCGATGAGGATGCTGTTGAAGTTCATCGTCGCCTCCTTGGGACGGCCATTCTCCCGCCGATCGGTCGGCGACGTCTCAGGCGCCCGCCGGCCTGGGTGGCTCGTTCGTCGTGATGATCGGCGGCGCGTCGCTCGCCGCGGCCCCGGCGGCCGGCCCGCCGCCGTCGACGTCGATGTCGTTGTCGACGATGTCCTTCGCGAGGCTGAACAGGACGATCGCGACGACCGCCCCGACCGTCGCCACGAGCCACGCGTCGCGCGAGATGCCCCACCAGCTCGGAGCCGTCCGCGCCCAGCGCCACGATCGACGTCGCGGCGAACACGAGCAGCGTGAGGATCAGCCCCAGGACGTAGGGCCATGTCCGGACGGGCGACGTCGTGGGGGCCCGACGAGAGGCCACGCCGCTCGCGGACGTCCCAGATGTCCCAGCGCCACGTGCCCAGCCGGGCGAGCGGGTTGAAGACCACGAGGACCGCGATCGCCCTGATCACGAACTGGTGGTTCGCGAGCGTGGTCGTGGCCGCTGTCGATGATCACGAGCACGATCGACAGGGCGATCAACAGCGTGCCGATGAGGACGAGGCCGAGGAACGCCGCCGAGACGAAGATCCCGACGCTCCTCGTGACGTGGCCCATCTGGCCCTGCCCCAGCCGCGTTCCGCGCAGGAAGCCGCGCGCGCGCGCGACCGGCGCCGCCGACCGCCGCCGCGAAGAGCCCGGCCCCGATCAGGAGCACGAACGGCCCCAGCGACAGCCCCTCCCAGATCGCCGCCCGCTGCTCGGCGGTCAGCAGGATGAAGAACCCCGCGACGACCATCGCGAACGCCCCGATGCCGACCGCGTAGTCGACGACCAGCAGGATGAACCGCGGCGCCGCGCCCACGCTCCGGGTTCGCCCACAACCGGTCGATCTGGCCCGGCAGCAGCGCGTTCGCGAGGAGCGCGATGAGGATCGCCTCGAGGGCCCATGTGCCCAGCGTGTAGAGCGGCGTCAGCAGCGAGTCGTAACTGGAGGGCGTTCGGGATGAGCGGGACGTCCTCGCGTCGAGAGCGCCGGCGATCCAGTTCACGAACCCGGCCGCCGCCTGGCCGACGATCTCGTTCCCCGGGATCAGCCCGAACAACTGCAGCGCGAGCGTGCCGAGCGTCGGGACGAAGCCGGGCGTGCTGACCGTCGCCGCCGCGACGATCGCGACGAGCGGCAGCGACAGCAGCGCCCGCCGCCAGAGCGCGAGCAGCCCGACCCGTTCCTTGCGACGGGACCGGAGATAGGACTCGGCGCCGTCGCTGTAGAACCGCGACGCGCCGCGGTCGCCGGTCGGGACGTCGAGCTCGCGCAGCAGCGGGATCACGAAGTGCTCGTCGTTGTCCCAGTAGCCGCCGTGGTCCTCGAGGAGCGACATCCGGTTGTAGACGCGCTCGGCGGTGAACCGCGGAAACGTGTCCGTGGATGAAGTTCCGCGGCAGCTGCGGCCGGCCCGACGGCGCGGGGTCGTCGGTGCCCCAGAAGTCGCGCCACTCGAGGTCGGGCTGGAGCCGGCCGATGTCGCCGGCCATCCGGTCGCCCGGCGGCGGCGTCGGCGGGGACTGGTCGGGGTTCGCGTCGTTCAGCCGCCAGCCGAGGTTGAGCGCCTCGCCGATCGTGATCAGCTTCGACCCGGAGGCCCGGCGAACGCCGGGTCGGTGAGCGTCGTGAGGCTGACCATCGTGCCGCCGGGTGGGCAATGATCACGACGTCCCGGCAGCCGTACGCCCGGAGCGCCTTGATCGTCGATCAGCAGCCGGTAGCGGACGTTCGCGCTCTGGCCGGCGTCGCGGAGCAGCGTCCGGGCGCCGCCGAACCAGTCGGTCAGGAAGCTCGCGGCCAGTCGCAGGCACGACGCGCGTCGCGCAGCGGCCCGAACGGGATGACCTTCGCGATCGCCAGCAGCAGGACGAAGAGCAGCAGGATGAACGACGTCAGCGACCGACACGATCGGCTGGAGGCTGATCCGGCCGAGGATCGCCCAGCGCCCGCTTAGCTTGTTCTCCTGGATGCCCTGGACGATCCGGCCGACGCCGCCCTGCTCGCCGAGCCAGCTGATCATCGTCGCCAGCGACGGCGCCCGGACCTCCGACGCCCACCACGCCTCGGTGAAGACCCAGGTCCGCTCCTTCGCCCGCGGGTCGTCGTCCGCGACGTCGCTCCGCCGCGGCACGCCGACCTGGATCACCGGGAACGTCTCGCCCGAGAAGTCGATGTTCGACTTGATCACCGGGTCGCGGACGGTCCCGGCGGCCGCGAGCGGGACGACGAGGCCCGGGTCGGCGGCCGGCGCGTCGCGGAGCAGCTGGATGATCGGGCGGGTCCAGTCGAGCAGGGTCTGGCCGGCAGAGCTGCGGCCCGATGCCGTGGACGACGACGATCCCGGTCCGCTCCGGCCGCCAGGCGAAGTCGCGCTGCTTTCTCGGGCCTGGCCGCGTTCGCCGCCGCGAGGGCCTCCGCGTAGTCGGCGGCCGGCGGCCCGTCGACCGCGCGGCAGCGTGCGGTGGATCCTGTCGTTGGACTCGTCGTTGACGCCGGCCGGGTCGGCGGCCCGCTGGCGGCGGAGCGCGGAGGACGCCGTCGACCCGAGCGACGGCGCGGACGGGGCCGTGCGCTGCTCGCCGATCGGGAACTGCCAGGGCCGGTTGACCTCGACCGCGGGCATCGGCTCCGGGAACCGGGCGCGCTCGCCCTCGAACGAGCTCGCCGGTCGCGAGCTGCGTGTCGAGCTCCTTGTCGAGGGCGAGCCGGAGGGCGCGGTCGATCCCCGAGTCCGACAGGCCCGATCCGGTGAGGCTCATGCCGCCCTATCTTGCAACGCCGTGTCTCGGCCCTTGTCTCGCCGATGAGTTCCGCGGGGCCCGGGAGTCAGGACAATCAGCGGCGGCCGATGCCGCCCCGAACCAGGAGGTCTCCCGTGGCAGCCACCAACGTCGCCGCCTGGCCGAAGGCCATCAGCGCGATCACGCTGTTCGTCGAGGACCTCGCCGCGACGAAGGCGTTCTACCGCGAGGTCTTCGGCCTGCCGGTCGCCTTCGAGGACGACGACTCGGCCGTGTTCATGTTCGGCGAGACGGCGATCAACCTCCTCGACGTCGGCGAGGCCGACGAGCTGATCGAGCCGGCGCCCGTCGCGTCGCCCGAGCGCCGGCTCGCGGCTCCAGTTCACGATGGCCGTCGACGACGTCGACGCGATGTGCGACGAGCTCCGGCGGCGCGGGCGTCGAGCTGCTCAACGGCCCGATGGACCGGCCGTGGGGCATCCGGACCGGCGAGCGTTCCGCGACCCGGCCGGGCACATCTGGGAGATCGCGAAGTAGGCTGGGCCCCCCAGGAGGAGTGCCCCATGCAGCGCGTCACATCGTCCGCCCGGAAGGGCTCGCCGCGACCAGCGGCTACAGCGCACGTCACGGAGTTCAGCGGCCGGCTCGTCGCCGTGTCGGGCCAGGTCGCGTGGGACGCCGACGGCAACGTCGTCGGCCGTGACGACGTCGAGGCCCAGGCGCGGCAGGTCTTCGCGAATCTCCGGACGGCGCTCGCGGGCCGCCGGCACGGACCTCGCCCACGTCGTCAAGCTGACGGTCTTCCTGACCGACATCGGCGACGTCGCGACCGTCCGCCGCGTCCGCAACGAGTTCGTCGACCCGGCGTCGCCGCCCGGCGAGCACGCTCGTCCAGGTCGTCGCGCTCGTCGACCCGGCGCTGAAGATCGAGGTCGAGGCCCTCGCGGTCGTCGAGGACGCCTAGCCGGCCGGAGCGTGCTCGCCCGGATTCGAGCGAGGCGGCGCAGCACCTCGGTCGGTGAGCGCCTGCTTGAGATCAACGCGACCGGCTGCGGGACGAGCGGTCGCCGGACCTGTCGACCGGCGACCGCCCATCGGATCAGGTGTCGGCGTGGGCCGGGACCTGCGCGTAGTGGCGGTGGAAGAGCCAGACCCAGCCGGCGAAGCCGAGGCTCGCGACCGCCGGGAAGACGTACTCGCCAAGCCAGAGGTTGACGGCGACGTCGACCGCGACGACGGCCCACATGGCCCCGGCGAGCGGCGAGGCACGAAGTTGCGCGACATCGATCACCTGCAGGTTGCGGGATCCCCGGATCTCGCCACGGTAGCCGAAGGTACCGGTCGTTCAAGACCCGGAAGTCCTATGTGGTTCGCGGCGGCAACGGTTTCGCGGGGCGCCCGCGCCTAGAGCGGGACGTCAGAAGGGGCCGAGGAGCTGGCCGTGGCTGGCCGGCGCGGCCGCCGGGCCCGGCGACCGGCAGGACCGGCACGTACTGGCCGTCCTTCTCGACGTAGCGGACGGCGGGCCGGCGCCACGGCAGGAAGTCGCGCCGAGCTTCGACACCGGGATCACGCTGTCCGGTCGCTGGCCGGCGCCCCAGATCGAGCTCGTCCGCGGGTACCACGGGTCGACGACCCGGATGCTGATCACCGTGAACCGCCTCGTTCGTCGCCGGATTGCGGTCGCCTCGAAGCCCGACATCACCCAGGCATGGGCGCCGCGCCACATCAGCAGCCCGACCGGCCGGCGGGCGCCATCGCCCGCACGGCCGTCGCGATAGCCTCGCCGCGGGTCCGCACGGGAGACGACGACGTACGGGCCCAGTCCCAGCTCAGTTCAGCGCGCCGCCCAGCCTCCGGCTCCGACCCCGGCCCGACGAGCCGGTCGCTCGAGAGCGAGCGGGCGAGCCGGTCGAGCTGTCGCTGCGAGGGGATGTGCCGGTCGCGGCCCGCCGGCGGCGACCAGGTTAGCCATCGTCTGGATCGCTGCGGGCACGCACCAGTCGGCGCGCGCCTGCGAGACGAAGTCGCCCGGCTCGTACAGATCGATCGGCGAACGCCGTCCGCGCGCCGGCCGGCGCCGGCACCGAGGCCAGGCCGGCGGCCGCGCAGACCAGGGCCGCGACGACGATCCGCCAGGCCGGCCGTGCCGCGCCGCGATCACCCCATTTGCGGATCGAGCGTCAGCCCGCGCGAAGCCGTTCGAGGCCGTCGAGAACCAGGTCGAGGCCGAAGGCGAACTCGACGTCGTCGTCGCACCGGCCGAGGACGCCCTCATGGCTGACCGACTCCCGCCAGCTCCGCGATCCGCGGGAATTGACCGCTGAGGTATCGCGCGGCGATCGCGGCGCTCCTCCGCCGTCGGGTCCGGCCCGGTCTCCTCGAACAGGTCCTGGGCGAAGCCGAAGATCCGGCTGCCGAGCAGGTGGGCGAATGGTGGGCGAGCTCGAGCGAGAAACCGCCGCCGCGCAGCGCCCCGAGGACGAACTCGATGTGGACCATGCTGGCCGACCGCCCGTGCCGCGGTCCCCGATGACCCGCCGCGCCCACGGGATGGCGGAGCATGACCGGCCCTCGCGCTCATCGCCTGGCGCGCACGGTGGCCTTCCAGTCGTCGCCCGGGGTGGGATGGTCGATCTGCGCGGAGGATCGCCTCGCCAGCAGGCCGTCCAGGAGGTCGTCCTTGTTGCGGACGTGGCGGTACAGCGCCATCGCGTCGACGCCGAGCTCCTGGCCGGAGCCTTGTCGCATGCTCAGCGCCTCGACTCCGCCTCGATCCGCGAGCTCGAGTCGCGACGAGGAGGACGCGCTCGCGCGTGAGCGGTGTTCGGCCGGACTGGAGTGGGCGTCGCGGATCACCACGTCGCTGGACTGACTCCGGGCTGGTTTGGATGCTTGACAAGTGTAGGCCGATGTGGACGTTTACGGCGTCGACTACAGTGTAGACTACGCTGTAGACACAGCGCGCATTCGAGGAGACCCGATGACCGACGCCGCCCAACAGCGCTCGCAGCCCATCCCGGCCTGGCTGATCCGCACGATCTGGACGCTCCACCGCGCACTCCTCCGGCTCACCGCCGGGCGGCTCGGCCTGCGCCGTCCCACCGACACCACGTGGGGATGCTTCGCCTCGACGACCGTGGGCCGGCGGAGCGGCCGTGAGCGGCTGAGCGATCCTGGCTACATCGAGGACGGTCCGAACATCGTGACGCCGGCAATGAACGGCTGGCTCGAGCCCGATCCGGCCTGGTGGTTGAACTCCTCAGGCCCATCCCGAGGCGACGGTCCTGTTGCCGGACGGGCCGCGGGCGGTCAGGGCGCGGGCCGCGGTCGGCGGAGGAGCGGGAGCGGCTGTGGCGGCGATACGTCGACCTGGGCACATCGGCGTTCAACGACAAGAGCGCCGCGTTCAGGTCGCACGAGACCGCGATCGTCGTCCTCGAGCCGCGGTCCGCGTAGCGTCAGTCGCTCGGTGGGTTCGCGAACCGGTGATTAGGGCGCGTCGATGAACTGGTGGCGGCGGCGGCGAGCAGCGGCGACATGAACGACGTCGTAGTGGGTCGCGCCCGGGATGACCGCCAGCGCGTGGCCGCCCTTCGGCCGGCCCTCGCCCATCCAGCCGCCGTCGCGCAGGCCGCCGTCGAGCAGCGCGAACACCTCGACGTAGTGGCTCGGCGGGGCCATGTCGGCGTCGGCGGCAGGCGATGAGCGTCGGCACCTTGAGGCCGCGGACCTCGTCGCTGAAGTCGAAGTCCTGCGCCATCGACTCGCCCGATCTTGTCGAGCAGCCGCCCGAAGTCCTCGGGCCGCGGCGCGACCCGCTGGTAGCAGCTGGTACATCGGCGTGTCCTTCATGAACTCCGCCGCCGCCGCGTTCAGCCTGGCCCTGCTGGGCCAGCATCTCGGCGTAGATCGCGCTCGCGCCTGACGTTGGCCGAGACCGACGACCAGCCCGGCCGACCGAGCTCCGGATGCTTGACCGCGGTCTGAAGAGCGCGACGCCGCCGCCGAGCGAGTAGCCGATGACGTCAGGCTTGTCGAGGCCGAGGTGCGTCGATCAGGGCCGCGATGTCGTCGGCCATCGAGCCGGACGTCGAGCGGTCGGTCGATGTCGGCGGTGCGGCCGTGGCCCTGGAGGTCGGCGGCGATGACCTGGTGGTCCGCCGCGCAGCTGCGGCATGCATCGGGCCCGAACATCTCGCCCGACCCGAGCCCGCCGTGGAGCAGCACCAGCGGCCGCCCCCTCGCCGTGGATCTCGTGGCTAGAGGTGCACGCCGTTCACGTCGGCGTACAGGTGCCGGTGCCCGTGCTCGGAGGTCGTCGGTCGCGGTCATGGGTCGCTTCCCGGGCTTCGCGGCGAGCGAGGTTCATGCCCCATTAGACCCCGGGGCGCCGGCTCGATCATCAGAGACGGCGGAGCAAAGTAGTCGCTTCCCGCCAGGCAACCGACCAGCTCTCACGGCGCGACTTCATTGCACGTCGATCGCCTGGGCGTTCGCCGAGCGCGATCGGCGGTGCGGAGTCGATCGCGCCGGTCGACGCCACCAGCTGCGGGTTACTGGGACAGCCCGACGTCAGCCATCGGCCGTCGGGGAGAAGGAGCCCGGACGAACTGCACGGGCACCGGCCGACGGCCGTGGAGCCGGATCCGTCGACGTTGGCAACCTTGACCAACTGGTTCGGATAGCCCGTCACGTAGGCAATACGCGACCCGTCCATGAGAGCGCCATGAGCCCAGCCAGCCGCTCGCCTCCTGCTCGACGACCGCTCCAGCCCGTCGAGCGGCTGCGCGACGAGTGAATACCCAGTACCGTGCTCACCCGGCTTCAGGGGTCGTGTCCGCGGTCGTAGACGATCTCCGTGGAACCCAGGCGACCACACGAGGCTCCAGGCGAACCCGGCCTGGTTGTCCACGGTGTCGGTACACGCCTGCTCTGCATGCTGCCGGTAGTTGAAGTCCCATCGGGCCGGACGACGGCGACTGAGTGCGTCGGGCGTCGCCGAGAACCTGCTCCGCGAATGCGATCCACTTGCCCGTCGGGCGACCAGGTCGGTCGATAGCGCGACGCCGACCCGTCCGTGACGGCACCGCAACCTGCCGAACGTCGACGTCGACCACCCAGATCCGCCCGACCCTCTTCTTCAAGGTCCACGCGGGGAACGCGAGCGCCTTCGAGTCGGGCGACCAGACCGGCGCTGCGTCGTGGTCCGTGTCGAACCACGCGCCGCCTGCGATCGGGTGGATTGGAGCCGTCGGCGTTCGCGACGTACAGGTGGAATGACGTGCAGCCGCACTCCGACGCCGGACCTTCCGCGGTGAGGTCGTCGGCCGGGCGCGACTAATACGCGATCAGTCCCGTCCGGCGAGAACGCCGGTGAGCGCTCGATGCCGTCGCCGCCGACCCGGTGCGGGATTGGTGCCGTCGGCGCTCGCAATCCAGACCCGCCGCCGCGGCCGGTGTCGTAGGCGATGACGCCGTTGGCCGCAGGGCCGAAGGGCGGTGGCAGGCGACGCTGGGATCCGACCACGTACAGCGCGGTCAGCAGGAGGAGCGTGAGCGCCACGACGCCAGCGCGATCGCGACACCGCGGCGTTCGAGCCGGTTGCCGAACGCGTCCACGGGGAATCCATCGCCCGGGGAACGTCCAGGCCGGACGCTGCGATATCTGCGCGTCGCGGCGAGGGCGGCCTCGAGCTGGCGGCCCTGCTCCGTCCGATGGCCAGCCAGTTGGCGAGCGCGTGACCGGCGCGGTCCGTCAGGTTCACCAGTCGATCCGTCATCGCCTCGCCCTCCGGTACGGCCTCGTCGCCGAAAAGCCGACGGCGCGAGGATCTCTCGCGCATCTGGCGGGTCCCGTAGTGCAATCGCGAGTAGACGGTCCCCTGGTGGATCTCGTAACCGCGCCGCCTCCGGAGCCGACATGCCGACGTAGTGGACGAGGACGAGCACCGCGCGGTGCTCGAGGCTCAGCCCGAGGAAGCTCGCTCGAGCTCGTCACGGTCGGCGAATCGAGCCATGTCGTCGGCGGGCGCGGCCGGGTCCACGTCGACGGTAGTGACCTGCGGCGGCGGCGCTCCCGCTGCCCTGGTCGGCGCAGGCGTGGACCAGCAGCCGATGGAGCCGCATGAAGCGGCTTGGGTCGCGCAGGCCCCGAACGCGTCGCGCCAGGCGCGGACGAGCGTGTCCTGGACGGCGTCCGGCGGCGTACTCGTCTCGGAGGATCCGCCGGGCGATCGCGTACAGGCCGTGATAGGCGCCCGTGGCGAGCGCGTCGAAGGCGGCGTGATCGCCGCGTTGTGCGCGCTCGACGAGATCGATCGCCACCGCCGCTCGCCCTACCTCGCTGCTTCGCGCCGTGTAGTCGCGCTTTTCCTGTCTGGCGTTCGGGCAGGCCTGAATCCTTCACCATCCGCCGCTTTCGCAGCCTGCACGGCGTCGCGGCAAGGGTTTTCCCGCTGATCAAACGGGTAACGTTGCAGCCAGCGCTCTGACCGAGGGGGTCGAGCCAGCAGCCCGAGCCGCGCATGTCCGACTCTCCAGCGGAGATCCCCGTCACCCGGGGCGACCGCGCGCCGCTCGACCTGAGCCTGCCCCGCCCGCCGAGCCGTCCTTCGCACGGCGTTCCTGGTCAGCCTGCGCCAGGCAGCCTGCGAGACGACGGCATCCGCCGGCTCGGCATCGCGCGGATGCTCGGGATCGCGGCCCGACCCGCCTCTGACGCGGCTGTGGGCGATCGTCACCGTAGCCTTCAGCCGGGCCGGCGTCGTCGCCGCTGCGGGCGTGCTGGGGGCCGTCCGATGATCCCGGCCGTCGCCGCCGGCCTCCTCTCCGGGACGATGATCGAGCAGCATCCGGGGTGACCGGTTCCTCTCGCCCTTCTCGGCCTCGCATCCGGGCGTTCCGCCGCGGCCGGCGTCTGCGTGGGCGGTCGTCACCGCCGGCCCGACGATGGCCGATCACCAGTGTGACGCTGATCGCGCTGTTCATCTTCTCGGCGATCGCCGCCACCGCCGCCGCGCCGGTCCGCCCGACGCAGACGACGCTGATGCCGGCCATCGCCCGGCGGCCCGGGAGGCCGGTCGCTACGCGAACACGGTCTGGAGCACGGGCGAGGCATCGGGGCGTTCGTCGGGCCGTTCGTCGCCGCGATCACCTCATGGGCATGAACCAGCACGGCCTCGTCGTCGGGAACTCGCCGCGTGTCGCGTTCCTCGCGACCGCGCTCGAGTCTCGCGGCTCCGGGCTGCGGTTCGAGCAGGCGGCCGATGCCGCCGGGCCGCGCGCCGGGTCCGGCGGGAGCAATACGTAACTGAACGAAGCATACT
>ERZ1370068.6567-contig-5540_pt1 | contig 48902 bp, 68 predicted proteins | sample MGYA00561227_ERZ1370068 | MGnify/ENA primary metagenome ERZ1370068 (study PRJEB38410, sample SAMEA6850437) | metagenome | study: Metagenomic assessment of the ecological functions of the soil: analysis of the soil microbiota associated with the... | reverse complement strand
GGTTACGTATTGCTGGCACGTATCGGCATCGGCCGCTCGTTTCAGATCCTCAACCTGTTCAACGACTACACGGTGCTGGAGAACGTCCGCATGGCGGTGCCCGCGATGCGGCGGCGCGGCTTCGACTGGTGGACGCCGGCGGGCGACGTGACGGCGGCGGCGGCGACAGGCGGCGGCGGTGGTGCGGCTCATCGGCCTGGCCGGCCGCGCAGCACGTGGCGGCGAAGTTCCTTCCTACGGCCAGCGCCGGCTGCTCGAGATCGGCGTCGCCCTGGCGGGCGAGCCGGAGCTGTTGCTCCTGGACGAGCCCACCAGCGGACTGGGCAGCCGCCCCATGGAGACGCTGCGCGCGCTGGTCCAGCGCCTCGCCGAGCGGCTCACCATCGTCGTGGATCGAGCACGACATGGACTTCGTGCTGTCACCTCTCCATCACGTGGCCGTGCTCCACCGGGGCCGTGGTGATCGCCGAGGGCCCGCCCGCCGCCGTCCGCGACAATGCGGAGGTGCGCGAAGCCTACCTCGGGCACCCTCCGGCATCTGCGGCCCCGCTGATGGCGCGCCCTGCTCACGCTCGACGAGGTCTCCACCTTCTACGGCGACGCCCAGATTCTCGCCGGCGTGTCCTTGACCATCGAGGCGGGGAGACGGTCTGCCTCCTGGGGCGAAACGGGCGCGGTAAGACCACCACCATCAAGAGCATTCTGGGACTGGCTCCCGGTGCGCGGGGCGCATCACGCTCGACGGGGTGGATATCACCCGGCTGGCCCACTCACCTGATCGCCCGCGGTGGCATTGCCTGGGTGCCGGACAACCGGCGCGTGTTCCCGACCCTCACCGTGGAGCGGAATCTCGCCATGGGACTGCAATCGGGCCACCGCCCCGCCGGGGCGCCGCGGTGGACGCTCGCGCGCGTCTACCAGCGGTTCCCCATCCTCGACCGGCTCAAGGCCCGCACCGGCGAGCACCTCTCCGGAGGCGAGGCGCAGCTGGTGGCCATCGCCCGCGCCCTCCTCATGCATCCGCGGCTGGTGCTGCTCGACGAGCCCTCGCAGGGCCTGGCCCCGCGCATCGTGGAGGACATCATGGCGGTGATCGAGGAGATGCGAGCGGAGCGGATCGCCATCCTGCTGGTGGAGCAGAACTCCGCCATGGCGCTATCCCTGGCCCAGCGCGCCTACGTGATCGACGACGGCCGCATCGTGCACACGGCGAGCGCGGCGGCGCTGGCCGCGGACGCCGCGCTCACGCACCGGCTCCTCGCCGTCTAGCGGTCCCCGCCGACGCACGAAACGGCCGAGCGCGGGGCCGGTCCTGCGCCCCGCGCTCAGGTCGATCCGGAGAATGGAGCCGGCTACTTCTTCTGGAGCGTCAGGTTGATCGCTTTAGCCGCTTCCTCGGCCTTGGCCACGGACTCGGCATGCTTGCCGTCCGCGTGCAGCTTCTGGGCCTCGGCGGCGAGCGTCTTCGCCTTCGCGGAGGCCGCGTCGGTCTTGGTGCCGACGGCGTCGTTGACCTGCTTGATCAGGCTGGGGCACTGGCTGGCCAGCGCGGGGCCGGCAACCAGCGCAAGAACGGCGAGGACCAGGACCAGGATCCGCATGCGCTGCCTCCCTCCTCGTTGAGGGGTTAGCTACTGAACCCGCGCCCCTTCATGCAGGCGCGATAGGCCTCGACGTAGCGGGCATCGTTCTTCTTCCGCTCGTTGATTCCGTGGAGCGTGCCCGCCGCCGCGGAGACCATACCACCGTTCACCACCCCTTTGCCAGGTCCCCGCCCCGCCTCGGCCGCGGCCCCTTCCTTCACCACCTCGATGGTCTTGTCTCCGCTTGCGCCTTCGCGTACTGGTTGCAAGCTTCGACGTCCGCCGGGGACGGTGATTGCGCGACCATCTGCGCGGGCGCCATCTTGCGACGAGGCGCCTCCGCCGGCGCGGGCGACATCATCGACGGAGCAGCGCCTCCAGGCCCGCGCGCGAGCCCCAGCCCGCCACCAGGAGCGCCGCGATCACGGCGGCGGCGACGACCAGCGCAATTCCGAGGGCCGTCGTCTTCCGTGGGTTCACGGTGTGCTCGATCACGGCCCGCCCGCTCCCGCCGGAGCGCGCTCTACTTCGCGACATTCCGGGCGAGTCCCGACGTGGTCACGGACATCCCGGCCGCCGGGGTCTGGAGCCCGAGCTGGCCGAGCGTCGCCGCGAGTCGCGCGGGATCGATGGGCTTTTCCAGGAAGGCGGCGTGCCCGAGGCGCTCCGCGCGATTCTCCACCTCGGCGCCGCCCTCCGCGCTGACAAAGAGCACCGCGATGTCCGGCGTGGAGGCACGGCAGATATCGGCGATGTCCCAGCCCGTCACCGTGTTCCCGTTGAAGGGAGAGAGCTGGAGGTCGATGATGGCGCCGGCGAAGCGATGGACGTTCACTTGAAGGATGGCCTGGCGTATCGGCGGCCGTCTCCACGTGATAGCCGCGCCCCCGTCAGGAGGTCGCGAAGACCCTCTCGGCTATGTGGCTCGTCCTCCACCACGAGGATGACGGTGTGCGCGTCAGGCATACCTTCCACACAGCAGGGGGAATGCCAATCTTTCGGACTCCGGCGCAAGGTGTAAGAAATTGCGACAGGGCAAGCATTTGGCTCGTGCGCGCCCGGGCCTGGAGCAAACAGTCGGCAGGAAGGAAGGAACCATCGGCGAATGTAAGGGATACATGCGCCTGATGTTAGGCTTCCACATGGTGAGCCAGAATCACCCGGTGGGTGATGACCAGGCCTCGACGCGGGGGCGCGGCCCCGGAGTCGTACAGCCGATCAGCTCTGGGGAGAGAGCAGCTTGATGTCCACCCGCCGGGCCTTGGGTACACCTCGTTGCTGCCCCGCTCGCCGGCGGCCAGGACGATCTTGCCCATGCGCGACGGTGTGGATGCGGCGCAGCTCGATGCACGTGGCGCTGCACCAGGTACCGCGCCACCGCGTCCACCCCGCTCACGGGTAAGCTGATAGTTGTAGCGCTCGGCGCCGCGCGCGTCTGGCGAACCCCGTGCAGCTCCACCACCGCGTTGGGGTCAGCCTTCAGTGCCTTGGCCACGTCCTCGATCTCGTTGACCCCCTCGTCCCGCAGCGCCGCCTTGTCGAAGTCGAAGTAGACCGACTTGGTCTCGACCATGGCGAACTTGTTGCGGTTGGTCATCCAGTGTTCAGGGCCTCCAGCTTGCTATCCGTGTCACGGACCGCCTCGGACGCCGACTCGGCCTGCTTCTTCGCATCGGCCGCGAGGTGCCGACCTGGCCGACAGCCATCCAGCCCCTGGATGTCCTTGCGGTTGGTGTCGATCGCCATGGTGTTGGCGGCCGTCTTCTCATTGGTATCCTTGAGGGGTCGCATTGGTATCCTGAGGGCCGATTCCTGCCCGTCCACACGGGTAGCGAGCTTGGTCTCGGCGGTGCCGACCTGCTCTCGGACATAGCCCTTGGTGGCGCACGCGGAGCCCACAGGAGAGCACACCGGTGCGCTGTGATCAAGGGAAACTGTCAGGCGCTTCATTTCACGTCCTCCTTGCTAAGGTGAATCACGCTCGTTCGGATCGAGAATATCGTGGCGCTGCCTGAACAGTGGCAGAGTTCGTGCCAAGGGAACGATGGTATCGACTCACTCTGGAAAGTTGAATGTTTTCAGACACTTAGGGGACAACCCTAGCCCTTCCTGCCCTGCGCCGACCGCGACGATTCCCCTCGCGCGTGTAAGCCTTACACGGCCGATCGCGCCGAAGGGGGGCTTAGCGGCCCCCGGGACAGGTCCTCGACCAGGACGTAAGGCCTTGTCGGCGAGGTTGAAGAGCGCGCTGCAGATCCCGCGTGATGATGGCTTCCTTCGACTTCGAGAGAGAAGTCCTTGATTGTCGCGCAGGGTGGCCTGCTGCTCGCGATCGAGGCGGCGGGGTCGAGCTGGGCCATGAGACGCTCCGCTCCCTCGATCCGGGTGCGGGCCTGCTGGGTCAGCCGCAGCTCCTCCGCCGACGAAACCTGAGGCGAGAGGACGGGCAGGGCTCCTTGCGTACCGGCGATGAGGCCGGCGGCGGTGGTGGTGGGCAACACCGGGGGCACCTGAGCGACACGGTCGGGGCCGGCCGCGGCGGGGTGCGAGGCGGGGCGACCGTGGGCAAATCGGGTACGGGATCTGCGGGACGCGGCGCGGGAGGCCTGGGCGCTACCGGCGCGGCCGGGGCGAGGGAAGGCGCGGCAGGGGGGCGGGCGGCGGCAGGGGCGGCAGCGTGGCCACGGCGGGCCGCAGGGGCGCGCGAGCCCGTCATCGCCGAGAATGTCAGGGTGATGAGACCGAGCAGGGAGCGCGACGTGGCTCATCGCACCGGCAACCGCAGCGTCATCCGCGTACCCCGGCTTCCCAGCGGCGACTCCACGTCGATGGCGCCATCGTGCATGTGGACGATGCGATACACGAGCGATAGCCCGATCCCGCTGCCTTCGGGCTTGGTCGTGTAGTAGAGCGAGAAGATCCGCTCGCGGTTCTCCGGCGCGATCCCGGGCCCCTCGTCGGTCACCGACATGGCCACCCATTCCCGGCTGGGGTGGCTCGTGGACAAGCGTCACCTCTCCGCCCGCGGGCATCGCCTGGCAGGCATTGACCACCACGTTGAGGAGAGCCTGGCGTAGCAGCTCCTCGTCGCCCGAGACGCGCGGACACTCGGGGTCGAGCGCCAGCGCGAAGTGGATGCCGGCCGGGCGCCACTCGGCCTCGAGGAGGGCGGCCACGCCCTGGATGAGAGGTTGACGTCCACCGGCTTCAACGAGAGCTCCTGGGGCCGGACGAAACGGAGGAAGCCCTGCACCACCCGGTCGAGACGCCGGATCTCGCTGCTGATCACGTCCAGGCTCTCCCGGACCTTGACCGCGCCGGGTCGCCGGCTCGAGCCGCGCCTTCACCAGCTCAGGTGAATCATCATTGCGTTGAGCGGGTTCTTCACCTCGTGGGCGACGCCGGAGGTGAGACGTCCCAGCGCGGCCAGCTTGGCGGAGTAGCTCACCAACGACTGGAGCGTCTTCATGGACTCGAGCTCGCCCGCGGAGGCGCTGCAAGAGGAGGGCGAGCCGATCGGTCTGCAGCTGCTGGCTGGGAGCTGCACCTGGGCGACCAGCTCGCCCAGCTCGTCTTCCGGTGCAGCGCGGTGGGGGGCCGGCGGCGCTCAGCTCTCCGCGGCGCAGCCGATCCACCTCGCGGGCCAGCCAGGCCGATGGGCCGCATCACGCGATTGGCGAGGAAGAGGGCGAGGAGCCAGGCGCCGGGCAGCGCCAGAACGGCCAGCAGCAGGCTCTGGGTCACCGCCTCGGTGAGCTCGCGGCGAAGCAGGCTGGTCGACACACCGAGCCGCACGCTGCCGAAGGGCTGCCGGTCCAGGCTGATGGCCACCGCGGTCTCGTAGGTTCGGCCGCGGCTCAAGAGGGCGTCGAAGCGGCGCACCGGGTTCACCGAGAGGAGATCCGAGAGCGAGGGCGGCGGCACGAGGCGCTCGCCCTCCTTGCCGCTCTGGCTGTGGAGGATCACCCGCTCCGAGCGGTCGGCCACCAGCACGTAGAGCAGCGACGGCGAGTACCCCACGCTGGCCTCGAGGAGATTGCGCAGCTCGGGGTCCGTGCGGAGCGCTTCGCGCGGATCTCCGTCGGGGCCGCGGGCGAGCGCGCGGGTGCTCTGCGCCACGATCTGCTTGGCGATGAGCTCGGCCTGGCGCTGCGTCTCCTCCACCGTCACGCGCGTGAGCTGGGCGAGTGCACCACCAGAGTGGTCGCCACCACCACCAGGGTGAGCAGGGTGATGGCCAGGGCTTCCTTCGACTTGAGGCCCCAGCGCATGCTAGACGCCGTAGCGGTTCAGCTTGTTGTGAAGGGTTTTGAGGCTGATGCCCAGGACCTCGGCGGCCCGCGTCTTGTTGTTCCCCACCGCGGCCAGCGTCTTCAGGATCACGTCGCGCTCGACGTCCTTGCAGCTTCGTCCCCACCGCGGGCGGCGCGCTCGCGCGGGCTCGTCGACGCCCCCGGGCCGGTTGGCTCGCTGGGGAGGTCCGCGGGGGTGATGAGCTCGCCCGCGCAGGAGACCACGGCGCGCTCCAGCGTGTTGCGGAGCTGGCGGACATTGCCGGGCCAGTCGTGCGCGACCAGGAGGCGCAGCGCAGCCTCGTCCACCCGCGGACCTTCCGCTCGTAGCTGCCGTCGAACTCCTCCACGAAGGCCTGGATGAGGAGCGGGATGTCCTCGCGCCGGGCGCGCAGCGGGGCAGGGTGAGCGTGAAGACGTTGAGCCGGTAGTACAGGTCCTCGCGAAAGCTGCCGTCCTTGAGGCCGCGCGCGGGCTCCTTGTTGGTGGCGGCGAGCACGCGCACGTCCACCTTGATCTCCGAGCGGCCGCCGATGCGCTTGAGCGCGCCCGTCCTGGAGGATGCGGAGGAACTTGGCCTGGAGCGGCGGGCTCATCTCGAGCGATCTCGTCGAGGAAGAGGGTACCGCTGATGCGCGAGCTCGAAGCAGCCGATGCGGCGCTCCAGCGCGCCGGTGAAGGCGCCCGCGCTCGTGCCCGAAGATCTCGCTCTCCAGCAGCGTCTCGGGGATGGCCGCGCAGTTCACGGCCACGAAGGGGCCCTGGCTCCGCGGCGACAGCTCGTGCAGCGTCTGCGCAGCCAGCTCCTTGCCGGTGCCGCTCTCGCCCGCGATGAGGACGGGCGCGGAGGTCGGCGCGGCGCAGGTCGATCTGGCGGAAGACCGCCTGCATGACCTTGCTGGTTCCCACCAGGCGCCCGTGACCCCACACGGACTTGACGCGGCGGCGCAGGACGTTGACCTCGCGGAGGGCCTCGCCCTTCTCGATGGCCTTTTCCACGAGCAGACGGAGCCGCGCCACGTCCACGGGCTTGGTCAGGTAGTCGTAGGCGCCGTCCTTGGTCGCCCCCACCGCGGTCTCGATGGTGCCGTGGCCGGTGAGGATGATGACCATGGTGAATGGCAGCTCGGCCTGCACGGCCTTGAGCAGACCGAGCCCGTCAGCTTCGGCATCACCAGGTCGGTGATGACGACGGCGGATTCGTGTCCGCGGCCTTGGCAAGCGCCTCTTGCCCGTCGGCGGCTTCCTCGACCTCGTAACCCCAGGTCGCGACCAAAGCGGCCAGGCCCTTGCGCGAGGCTTCCAGATCGTCCGCGATCAATACCCGATGCGACATAGACCCTCCCGACCGGCACTATGTTACCCCGTCTGGGGCCCCGAATGCTTGACAGCCCCCACCGGACTCCCTAGAGTCCCTCCACCACCCCGGAGGAGGCTCGCCGGATGACCACTTGCCGCCTCGCCATGGCCCTGCTCGCCTCCCGCCCTGCTCCTCGCCGACGGGGCATGGAGCGCGCATACCACCGGGCCCGATACGCAGGAGCGGGTCGCGCTCGGAGCTGACACGGTGAAGATCGGCTACCTCGTCTATGCCCCGGGGGATCGTCCGGGATCCACCTGAACCCCGAGCCCGAGATCGCGATCGTGGTGGAGGGCGAGCTGAGCCTTCGTCACCCGGCACGGCAAGCAAGTCTACAAGCCGGGCTCGGTGATCTACCTCGAGACAGGGTCCGGGCACGTGGCGCTGAACGAGAGCAGAGCCCGGTGAAATTCTGGGCGCTCAATCTGAAGAAGTGCGACTAGCCGCGACGACGCACCCGGCTAGCCCTTGACGCTCCCGCGCGGTGAGGCCCTCCACCATGTACTTCTGGAGATAGATGTAGGCGGCGATGACCGGCAAGCGTGGTCAGCACCGCGCCCGCCATCAGATAGCCCCAGCCGTAGACGTCGCCGGTGATGAAGCTCGCGAGGCCCACCGGCAGCGTGCGCAGCTGCGAGCGTCGGTGATGAAGACCAGCGAGTAGAGGAACTCGTTCCAGGCCTGGGTGAAGGCGTAGAGCGCCGCGCGCGAGCACGCCGGGCGCGGCCAGGGGCAGCATGATCCGCCAGAAGGCGCCGAAGCGCGTGGCGCCGTCGATCATCGCCGCCTCTTCCAGCTCCTCGGGAATGGACTCGAAATAGCCCATGAGGAGCCAGGTCACGAAGGGCACCGTGAAGGACGGGTACGCTCAGCGATCAGCCCGTAGAGGCTGTTGGCGAGGCCAAGCGTTCTTGATCTGCGCGTAGAGCGGGATGAAAAGAATGGATGGCGGGACGAGATAGGTGATGAGGCGTGGCGCTCGCCATGAAGCCGCGGCCGAGGAACTTGAGGCCGGGCCAGCGCGTAGGCGCCTACGCGTGCCGATCGCGGTGGCGAGCGAAGCGTGCTCAGACACCGACACGATGACGCTGTTGCCGTACCAGGACACGAAACTCGGTCTTGCCTGATGAGCTGCTGGTAGTTCTCGAGTCACGAAGGGGCTCGGCCAGAACATGGAGACCAGGCTGCGCATCTGGTCCTCGCCCTTGAACGACGTGACCGATCATCCAGTAGAAGGGGAACAGCACGATCAGGCCGAGCGCGGTCAGCACCGCGTAGACACGCGCTCTGTCCGGACCCGACGCCCGCGCCCTCGCTGCGCTCGGAGGATTCCATATCCGCTCGCTTCCGGCGCGGCTCGCCCAGCCAGCGCTTCCTCCCTGCTTCATGTAGCAGGCGAGGACCACGATGATCGAGCGCGAGGCCGGGGAGCAGGTAGAGCGCCACCGCGATGCGCCTCGCCCAGCCGCTGGGCGCCGAAGGCGATCTCGTAGGTGAGCACCGGGCATGACCATGGTCGACCCGCCGGGCCCGCCCTTGGTCAGGATGTAGACGATGCCGAAGTCGTTGAACGTCCAGATGGTCGACAGCAGCATCACGATGATCAGTGATGTTCTTGATGCCGGGCAGGGTCACGTGGCGGAAGCGCTGCACCGCGGTCGCCCGTCCACCGCCGCCGCCTCGTACAGCTCCCCGGAATGGCCTTCATCCCGGCGAGGAAGCGGATGCCGAAGAACGGAAAGCCGCGCCACACGTTGCACCGCGATCACCGAGGCCATGGCGGTGCCGGGCTCGCTGAGCCAGCCCACGCCCTGAGGCAGTATGCGGAACACGCTGCACCAGCAGGTAGTTGAGCACGCCCAGGCTGCCGTCGAAGATCCACAGGAAGTTCAGCGCGGAGACCACGCGTGGGCGCCACCCACGGGATCAAGCAGCACCCCGGTCCAGAACGAGCGGAAGCGGATCTTCGACATCAGCACCAGCGCCATCAGCATGCCCAGCACGAGCTTGAAGCCCACCGAGCCGAAGGTGAACAGGAAGCTGTTGTAGACGGCGCGGCTGGAAGAAGCCGTCGCTCGTAGAGGCGGATGTAGTTCTCGAGCCCCACGAAGATCGGCGGCATCCCTACGCAGCTTGTGGGTCAGGGACGAGATAGACCGCGTAGCAGAAGGGATAGGCCACCAGCGCCAGCACGGCGACGGCGATGGGGGTGACGAAGAGGTAGCCGAGCCGGTAGTCGGGCCCGAGGACGCGCGCGAGCGCCGCCCGCCGGCCGCGGGACGCCCAGCGACGCCTTCGTCTCGAGCCGAGCTGCGGGTACTGCCACCGCTCGCCTCTCGCCTCAGGCCTCGGTTGCGGATCTTGTGGATGTCCTCGATCCGCTTGTGGGCCTCCTGCAGCGCCGCCTCCGGCGAGAGCCCGCCCACGACCACGCGGCCCGCCATGTCGCAGAGGATGTACTGCGCCTGCACCTCGACCGCGGCCGGCGTGATCGGTCCGGGGTATCCGAGCCACGTGCTGCGCAGCATGTTCTGCAGCATGCCGTCGAAGTTCGGATCCGACTTCCAGTACGGGTTCTCCACGCGCGACTTGTACACCGGGCCCGCCTGGCCGATGGAGGCCTGCATGTACTCTTCGAAGCGCTTCTCGTCCTCGACCCAGCGGATCAGGTCCTCGCAGAGGTCGGCGTGCTTGCGGCCTTGAAGATGCCCCAGTCGTAGCAGCTCGGGCCGGACGAACGAGCCGGCGGGGCCGCCGGGCGTGAGGATCACCTGGGTCTTCTCGGTGAGGGGGTGCTTCTTCGACGCCATCGCGTAGTAGAGGCTGGCGCCGTTGTTCGGTGCTCACCAGCTTGCCCGCCAGATAGGCCTCGTTGTTGTGGACATCGGTCCAGCGCCATGACGCCCGGCGGCTGGATCTTGTGCTTCTGGATCGTATCCACCGCGAACTGCAGCGCCTGCATGTTCTGCTTGAGGAAGGAGGTGCCGAGCGCCGGCTTGCCCTCCTTGTCCCAGGCGCTGCCGCCGTAGGCCCACAGGATGTGTTGCATGAAGCCGTTGCCGTCGTCGGAGCGGTTGAGCGTCTGACCGAAGCCCCACAGGTCCTTCGACGGGTCCTGCGTCTTCTTCGCCATCTCGACCACGTCGGGGTCGTAGAGCTTGGAGCGCTTGATGCCCTTGGCATCGAGGATGATCCTTGCGGATGAAGAATCCGCCGGCCAACGATTGGCGGGCCACCGCACGTAACTGACCGCCGAACCATGACGTAACGCTCGGCGTGCGGCAGCAGTCCCCGCGCGGCGGCGATTTCCTTGGCGAGCGGCGACACGTCACGCAGCGCCGGCTTGTAGCGCGACGGCCCCAGGTAGTTCATTTCGGCGAGGTCGGGCGGGTTCCCTGCCTCGATGGCCGCCACGAACTTCTGCTCCCGGTCGCCGAAGGTGGCCCAGTCCACCTCCACCTGAACCTTCCGCTCCATCGCCCATGCTTCGATCTGCTTGGCGAGGATGTCGTTGCTGTTGGTGACGAAGCTCTTGAACAGCCACACTCGGAGCTTGGGGCCGGCCTGGGCATGCGCCATCTGGTTGAGCGCGTGGAGCCCGGCCGCGGTGCCGCCGGTGATGATGGCCGCCTTGCGGAGGAATTCGCGGCGGCGCGATGACGTGGGCGTCGAGCTGCTCGGCCAGTGAGCGCAGGCGGCTGTCCATCGGGTCCCCCTTTGGATGACGGGCGCAGTATGGGCTGCAGACGCGATGCTACTCCATTCGCCCCGGAGGTACAACCCTCGGCCACGTTCACCTATTGGGACGGCGGCGGATTCCCGGAGCCGCCAAAATCGTCAGCCTCGTCTCTTGACCGGCTCCGGAGGTCGAGATAGTGTGAGCCAGCCGCGCGAGAAGAACGACCTCAGGACGACGGCAGGACGGCAACCTCAACGACGGCAACTTCAGGGCGACGGCAACTTCAGGAGGAGCGCGATGAGCGGGGTGGCGACACCGATGGTACACGGAGCGCGTGGTGCGGTGGCTGGAGGAAGGTCAGGGGCCAGTTCAGCGCGCTGCTCGGGATTCTCAACGACTACCACCGGCTCCAGCGCGTCGCCGAGACCAATGAGCAGGAGCTCGAGCAGCTTCGCGGTCTGCAGTACGAGATGGAGAAGGTGCGGAACCAGCTCCAGTCCAGCGAGTCGGAATGCAACAAGCTCCGCCACGAGGTCGGCACCTACCGTGGGAGGCCGAGCGGCACGTCAAGGGGAGCGCGAGGACATCGCGACCTCCCTCACCCGCTCGATGAACGAGGCGCTGGCGCGGCTGCGCGGCGAGCCGGTTCAGCCGCCGGGCGCGGCGCACGCGCGGAGCCGGGGGACGCGCTACCGGACGCCGAACCCGCGCGCCATGAAGGCGGCGACGAATACCATGAGCACGACCACGGCCATCTCCACGTGGTTGACGAGGTAAAGGCCGCGCGCGGCGCTGGTGTCCGGTAGCGCGCCCCGGCGCCGCGAGAGGGCGCCAGCGGATGAACGTCGTCATCGGCCAGATCTCGAGGGCCAGGATGAGGGCGAAGAGTCCCATCTTGGTCCAGAACAGCGTCGAGGCGAGATAAGAAGGCCGTCCCCTTCTCGAGCCCGCCGAACGCCGCAGTAGCCCCGTCACCAGCCAGAGCCCGGCGGCGAGTCCCCACAGGTTATCGGCGGCGAAGAGCTGCCGGAGCCCGTCCGGCGTCGAGCCGGCCGCGGAGCGCGCGCCCGCGGAAGTACACTGACGGCAGCCCCACGGCCAGGGCCAGCACGTGCAGCGCGGAGACGACGGCGGCGATCATGCCCAGCCTCGCATGCTCACGCGTGGATGAAGCGCGTGCCCGGTCCGGTCGAACGCGTCCGGCGGGAGCCCGAGGTATTCCTTCCGGAGGTGGTCCCAGAGCGCGAGGCGGGACCAATCGGGCGCGAGCAGGTACTCGTGGTGGTCGCTCAGGAAGGGGTTCGGCAGGAGCACGGTGAGCTGCTGCTCGTCGTGGCCGTTGAGCAGGCGGAGCCCCCAGGAGTCGGGCGCCCCGTCGGCGTTGACGCGGCGGTACAGCTCGCGCGCTTGGTGCGGCGGTGGTGGGCGCCAGCGCCGCCGGCGTGGGGGTTCGACGCGCTGCCGCGGTGCTCGCCGATGCAGAGGTGGAAATGCCATCGCCCGGGGTCCACCGTGAGATGGCCGTCGAGCAGGCCGATACGTCGCGGGGGCCCGTCCGCCTGGATCTCCCACGCCGAGCCCTGGATGAGCGGGCCGAAGGTGATGGCCCGCCAGTGGTTCTCGAACAGATCCCGCAGGAGCCGCTCCAGCAACGCTGCCGACGGCTCCAGCGGCCACACGGAACGCGCCCCACTCCGGGCTCGTCCTGCGTCACGGGCGGCGCGCTGAGGGTGGTCACGGCTCCGATCGATTCTACACGGAACCCCGGCGCATTGACGCGCCCCCTCCCGCATGGGAGCATTCGCCGGTGACTCGCCCCGTCTTCCCCTGCGCGCGGTGCGCGAGCTCTTTCTCGAGCGCCAGCACCTGGATCGCCCGCGCGCCCGGGCGCTCACGCCCCACCGGCTCGGCCGCTTCGTCGAGGACGCGGGTGGGCTTCAGATCGACTCCATCAATGTCCTCGACCGCGCGCACTATCTCACGGTGTGGAGCCGCTTCGGTCCCTACGACCGCGCGCGCTTCGACCGGATCGTCTATCGCCGGCGCCTGCTCTTCGAGTACTGGGCGCACGCGGCCTGCCTGGTGCCCGTGTCCTCCCTGCCCTGGTGGCGCCGGGCCATGCTCGACTATGAGACCCGCCACACCGGCTGGTCGGGGCTCCAGCGCAATGCGGGCGTGCTGCGCGAGGTGCGCGCCGCCATCCGCGCGGGCGGGCCCATGGTGGCGGCCGAGCTCGAGACGCGGCGCCGCCGGGGCGCGCGCGGCGGATGGTGGGCCTGGCGCCCCGTGCACCACGCGCTCCACCACCTCTGGATGACGGGCGATCTCGCCATCCACTCGCGCCGTCATTTCCAGAAGCGCTTCGACCTCGCCGAGCGGGTGCTGGGCGAGACGCTGGCGGTCCGGCCGGTGACCACCGACGAGTTCCGGCGCTGGCATCTCGAGCGCTCGCTGCACGCCATGGGCGCGGTCACGGAGAAGGATCTGAGCGGCTACCTCACCTTCCCCGCGGCGCTGCCATCGGCCGCCGCGCCGCCTTCGCGGCGATGCGCGAGCGCGGCGAGGTGGTGCCCGTCGAGGTGGAAGGCTCGCGCGCGGCGTGGTGGGCGCTGGCGCGCGACCTGCCCGCGCTGCGCCGAGCCGGCCGGCGACGGCCGCTCTCCGCGGGCACCACGCTGCTGTCCCCTTCGATTCCCTGCTCTGGTACCGCGACCGCGTGGCCCGGCTCTTCGGTTTCGAGTACCGCATCGAGGTGTACACCCCGGGCCCGAAGCGCGTGCACGGTTATTACACCCTGCCCATCCTCCACGACGGTCACCTCATCGGCCGCCTCGACGCCAAGACGCACCGCGGAGAGAGCACCTGGAGGTCCGGCACGCGCACTTCGAGCCCCTGGCTGGCGAAGGGCCAGGCCTCACGCCCTGGACGGCGAGATACTCGAGCCGGACACCGCGCTCGATGGCGTCGCCCAGGCCCTCGTGTCGCTGGGCGTCTTCGTGGGCGCGCGGCGAATCACGGTCGACCGCGTGACGCCGGGCCGGCTTCGCGCCTCGCTGGCCCGGCGTCTGCGCGCGGCCGCCGGCTAGGGATTCCGGCCTATGGTCCGGTAGAGCTCCGCCACCGGCACCACGCGGCCGTGCAGCGGCAGGATCTGGTCGACCGCGAGCCCCTGCCGAGCGAGATTGTCCGCGAGATTGACGCTGAACGGGCTCACCGGCGTGGGCGGCGGCGCGTTCGGCGGCAGCGGCGTGAAGACGTCGGCCTCGATCAGGAGCTTCTCGGCGGGCAGATAGGTCATCGAGGAGCCCGTCGTCGTGGCCGTTGCCGGCGATGTGGCGCAGCTCCACCGTCCGCGTGCCGTCGGTGAGCACGCGCCGGTCGCGAACGCCCTCGACCATCCCCTTCTTGCCCGACTTCGAGAGGTGATCCGGGCGCGATGGTGGCCGGCGCGGCCAGCGTCCGCTCGAAGAAGGCCCGATGCACTTCGTGGGTGATGACGGTGATGCCCTCGGCGGCGAAGGCGCGCAGGCCGCCCGTGTGGTCGAAGTGGAGGTGGCTGGCAATGACGTAGCGGATCGGCTTGCCCGGCACCAGCCGCCGTGTCTCCGCGATCACCGCCAGGGGCCCGCTCGTCGTTGAGCGGCCCTCGGCGACGATCACGTGGTCTCGCATCTCGATGACCACGCTGTGATGGCTGCCGCCCGCCACGTACCAGACGCCGTCGGCCACCTTCTGACTCGCGATCTTCGCGTAGAATCCGGCGGCCTGGCGCGCAGGCTCCGGCACCGCGATGTCCACCGGCACGTTGGGGCGCACGTCGGTGACGGTGAGGTCCAGCGTCGGGAAGCCCGCGGCGGACTGCCGGATGCGCGTGGGGTACTTCACGCCGCCGAAGTCCTTGTACTCCGAGTACGCGATCTCGACCGGGAGGTCGCCCACCACGGGATTCGGCAGGAGAGCCTCCACCCGCTCCACGAGATTCTGGTCATTGAGAGTGGCGCGCAGGCTGAAACGCCCCGGCACCGCGAAGGCGATGGTCCGCCCCTGCACGGTGGCATTGTTCGCCATCGCGCCCTTGATCACGCCATGGGGCGTGGACCAGAGCTGGAACTGTCGCTCGGCCAGCCCGATGGGTGCGGGGACGGGGGCGTCCGCCACCACGTTCCAGGCGAGATCCCCGCTCACCACCAGGGTCTGCCGCGCTTCGCCCGGATGGGCTGCACGCCGCCGCCCCGCGGCGGATCCTCGGCCTGGGTGCGCACGTAGTCGTCCCTCAGCGTGGCGGTGGCGTAGTTCACGTCGCGCGTGAGGGTCTTCACGTTGAACTTCGGCCAGGGCAGCCCGGGGGCGGGCGCCTGCCCGGCGGGATAGCTCATGCCGGTGCCGGTGATCTGGATGGACGTGAGCCCGGCCGCCCCCGATGCCCGCGCGGCGTCTCGAGCGCCGTGCGAGCGTCCTGGGCCCAGGCAGCGGTGGGAGCGAGGAGCACGAGGCGCGACGAGCGATGCGGCGACGATGCCGTTCATGCGGGGCCTCCTTCTCTTCGTTCGAGGAAGGTGCGGTTGCGGCCGCGGGTGGGCGTGAGCCGTCCCATCCTGCCCTGGGCCCGTCGCCTCGTCAAGGCACGCGGCATTCGGGCAGTCTGCCGTGCGGGGCCGTCCCCATCGGGCGGCCCGCCGAGGAGCCCGTCACGCATCTGCCGAGAATCAATCGCGCTTTCTTCTGGCATCAAATCTGCTCTCATCCTCCGCGTGAAATCCTTCGCGACCCGGGCTCGGGTGGCTGTGCACCGGCTTGGCCGCCGGCCCCGCTTTTCCGTCGCCCTCGTGGCGCTCGTCGTCGGCCTCACCGTGTTCACCGGCGCCACGATCGGGGCCTGGCCTGGAGGGAGCAACGGGCGCAGGCCCGCGCGCCATGGCCGACGCCGCCACCGCGCAGGCGGCGGGCCTGGTGGCCGCTCACACCACGCGCTTCCTGCGCAACGCCGAGTGGGCAGCGCGGCTGGGACCACAGCTCGTGGCCCAGCGGCGGCTCGACCCCGGGGACTTCGACGCCATCGAGGCGCTTCGCGCTCGGCGTGCTCCGCGCGCACCCGGAGCTGCACGTGGGTGAGCTATGGCGACCGCGAGGACCGTTTCGTGGGCGCGTGGCGGGACGGAGCCGGCGCGCTCTACGTGAACCGGAGCTTCCCGCACGGCAAGCGCATCCACATGGAAGAGGACCGCATGGGGCGGACGGCGGGCGCGAGATGGTCAAGCGCTCGGACGACCATCGCTACCGGCCCAGCCTGCGGCCCTTCTTCCGCGCCGCCGAGGCTCGACGCGATCTCATCTGGACCGAGCCCTATGAGTTCTACGCCAGCGGCGGCCTCGGGCTGACCTGCGCGGTACCCTGCTCGACGAGACCGGGCGGGTGCGTGGCGTGTTCACGGTGGACTTCTCGTTGACCCGGCTGGCCGAGGTTCCTCGACGGCGTCGAGGTCTCGCCGCATGGGCGCGTCTTCCTGGCCACGGCCGACGGAACGCCCCTGGTCGAGCAGCGCCGGCCGCGGGCCGACGGGCGCTACGCCCGTGCCCGCTCCCGAGCTCGTGAAGGCTCAGATCGCGGACGACAGCCGTTCGGCCTTCGAGTTCCGCCAGGGGAGCGAGCGCTACATCGCGCGCACGGTGCCCCTGCCCGCGGGCGGGCCCGGCTGGCTGGCGGAGGTGGTCGTGCCCGAGCGCGACTACACCGCGCATGTGGACGCCCAGGCCCGACGCGCCCTGCTGCTCGGCGCCCTCGCCGTCCTCGTCGCCATCGTCTGCGGCGTGGCCACCGCGCGCTGGATGGCGCGCCCGCTGCAGGATCTCGCCGGCCTCGCGCTGCGGATCCGGCAGGGCCAGCTGGACGTCGCCGCCCCGCCGCGCAGCCGCGACGAGATCGGCGTGCTCGGCCGCGCCATGACGGAGATGGCCCGCGCGCTCCGCGACCGCGAGTTCGTCCGGGAGACGCTCGGGCGCTACGTGAGCCCGGAGCTGGCCGAGCGCGTGCTGCGCGACCGGGAGCGGTCCGGCTGGGCGGCGAGCTCCGCGAGGTGGTGATCCTCATGTCCGACCTCCGCGGGTTCTCGGAGCTCTCAGAGCGGCTGGGGCCGCAGGCCATGATCGACCTCCTCAACCGCTATCTGGCCGCCATGACGCGCGTCATCCACGCGCACGGCGGCATGATCAACGAGTTCATCGGGGACGCGATCCTCGTGCTCTTCGGCGCGCCGTTCCAGCGCGACGATGATCCGGAGACGCGCGGCGCGCTGCGCGTGGGACATGCGGCAGGCCATGGCCGCGCTGAACGAGGAGAACCGCCGGCTGGGGCTCCCCGAGCTCGCCATGGGCATCGGCGTCCACGTGGGCCAGGTGGTGGCGGGCAATATCGGCAGCCGCGACCGCGTCAGAGTATGGCGTGGTGGGCTCGGCGGTGAACCTCACCGCGCGCATCCAGGCGGTGGCCGCCGGCGGCGAGGTGCTCCTGTCCTCCACCATCGCGCGCCCGCGTGCGCGGGGACGTTCGCCTCGGCCGCCCGCGCCGGATGCGCGCCAGGGGCTTCGCGCAGCTCGTGAAGATCGCGCCGCTGGAGGGGCTGGACGGCGCGGCCGCGTCGCGCGAAGGCCGCGAGCCGCGCCGGCTGGCGCGCCTGGGCGCCGAGGTGGTGTGGTAGCCCGCCAGCGCCCCAGCACACCGAATCCCGCCTGACATCTCGCGCGTCAAACGGAGTGGGGGTCTTTCACGAGGGCGAGCGGAAGGTCCAGTCGCGGGCGGGCGTCGCCGGCGAGGCGCGAAGCCTCGGGCGGGGCATCTCGAGCGCGATCCCGCCCGCCGCGGGGCCCTTTCTGGCCACCCAGCGCCTCGCTGCCCTCGCCGGGATCGACAACGCGGGGCGCGTCTGGGCGTCGTTGGTGACGGGAGATCCCGGCTTCATCACGGCGCCGGACGGGGGCACGCTCCGCCTGGCCGCGCGGCTGGCTGCTACCGATCCGCTCAACGAAGGTCTCGTGGAAGGCCGGCCACTCGGCATCCTCGTGCTCGACCCGGAGCGGCGCCGCCGGATCCGTCTCAATGGCCGCGCGGGCGCTCCGACCGGGGGCGGCATCGAGGTCCAGATCGACGAGGTCTTCGGCAATTGTCCGAAATACATCCAGGCGCGTGTGTTCGAGGGCGAGCCCGCGCTCGATCGGGACGGCGACGGCCGGCGGAGCGCGGCGCTCTCCCTTGGCGCAGCAGCGCGCCATCGAGCGGGCCGACACGTTCTTCATCGCGAGCGTGCACGGCGAGGCCGGCGCGGACGCGTCCCATCGCGGCGGGCAGCCGGGCTTCGTGCGCGTGGACGGCGGAGCGCCGCGTGCGGTTCCCCGACTATGCCGGCAACAATATGTTCCAGACCCTGGGCAATCTCACGGCCGATCCCCGGGTGGGCCTCCTCTTCCTGGACTTCGACACCGGCACGACGCTCCAGCTCACGGGTCGGGCACGCATCTGGTCGGGCCCCAGGCGCGCCGTCCAGGGTCGAGGTGGACAGAAGTTGTCGAGATCGGAGGTAAGGGACCGCTCGGCTGGCGCTTTCTGGAGTACTCGCCCTTCAATCCGCGCTAGTGGCCGGCCTCGGGCGTCGGCGGCCCTCCGAGTCAGTGAGGGGCTCGCCCAGACCACACCACCACCGCCACGCCAATGATGAGGACCGCGATCAGGAACAGCGGGTCGATGTACCAGGGCCACTCAGGAGATCCTCGGCGTCGAGGGGTTCATTTCCCGCGCGCCCCACAAGGTCGTCACCGCCGCCGCAAGGATCACGAGCGATGGAGCTTCTCTGCTCGCGCCTCAGCGACGAGCAGCGCGGCGAGGAGGCGCGGCAGTACCAGCAAGGAACGCGCGGCGGTCCATCACTCGATCACCTGATCCGCCCGCGACAGCAGCGACTGCGGAATCGTGAGCCCGAGGGCCTTGGCGGTCTTGAGGTTGATGACCAGCTCGAACTTCGTCGGCTGCTCCACGGGGAGGTCGGCGGGCTTGGCGCCCTTGAGGATCTTGTCCACGTAGGTGGCGGCGCGTCGTACCTGGTCGTAGAAGTTCACCGCATAAGACATGAGACCGCCCAGCCTCGACGAACTGCCGATGGCCCACATCGCCGGTATCCGATGCTTGGCCGCAAGGTCCACGATGGTTTTCGATGCTCAAGGGTCAGAACACCCGGAGCCCCGAGACAGCGCGTGGGCACGCTCCTGGGTCATCGCGACAAAGGCGCTGTCGAACTCCTCAGGCCCTCGCACCTCAAGCGGTTGCAGTGTGCAGGGCCAGTGCCGGGGCCGACTCCTGCAGTTGCTTGAATATCAGGCACATTGGCTCGGTCGGCCGGATTATAGAGGACGGCCACGCGGGACGCCTGGGAGTCACTTCGCTTGAGGAGCTCCAAGCGCTTCCCGCCTAACTCGGCGCTGATGCTTGCCACCCCCGTGATGTTCCCGCCCGGTCGCGCGAAGTTGGCGATGAGCCCGGCGCCCACCGGATCGGCAATGCCCGCGAAGACGATGGGAGATCGTCCGGGTCGCCTGCTTCGCGGAAAGAGACGGTGGCGTAGCTGGGGTGACGATAACGTCCGGCTTGAGACGGACCAGCTCGGCCGCAAGCTCGGGCAGTCGCTCGACCCGCCCGCTCGCAAATCGGACTTCGATGGCAATGTTCTGCCCCTCGATGTAGCCGAGCTCGCGCAACCCTTGCCGGAAGGCGTCGAGCTCTGCCGAGGGTCACGGTGAGCCGAAGATGCAGGAACCGATCCGAGGGACCTGCTCCGCCGGCTGCGCGCCTCGGCGGCGAGCGGCGCGGCGAGCGAGCGCGGCAGCACCAGCCAGGAAGGCGCGCCGGTCCATCACTCGATCACCTGATCCGCCCGCGCCAGCAGCGACGGCGGGATCGTCAGGCCGAGCGCCTTGGCGGTCTTGAGGTTGATCACCAGCTCGAACTTCGGTCGGCTGTTCGATGGGCGAGGTCCGCCGGCTTGGCGCCCTTGAGGATCTTGTCCACGAAGACCGCGGCGCGCCGGAAGAGATCCGGATAGTCCGCGCCGTAACTGATGAGTCCACCAGCCTCGGCATACTCCTTCGATCCGCCGACACTGGGCAGGCGGTGTGTGAGGGCGAGATCGGCGATCCGTTGGTAGCTGGCAAAAAGGCCGAGCTCTGCACCACGATGACCGCCCCGGCGCCGGCGCGCTTCATGGCCACGAATGCGGCATCGTAGTCTCTGGGATCGGGGCGCACGGCGACACTTTGCAGACGCGATTCCCAGTGATCGAGCCGCAACCTCCGTGTCCCGTACATCGAGCGCCGACCCGCGAGCGGCACGATCCCAGAGGGCGGCCACTCGGGACACTGTGGGATCAACTCTTTGAGCAGTCCCAGCCGCTTCGCGGACAACTCGCTGGATATCGATGTCACACCCGTGACATTTCCGCCCGGCCGCGCCAAGCTCGCCACGAGTCCGAGCTCGACTGGGTCAGGACCGGTCGCGGTCACGATGGGAATAGAGCTTGTTACCTGCTTGGCCGCGAGCGCTGCGGGGTTGCCCGCTGTCACTAATATGTCAACCTTGGCGGCAACAAGTTCAGTGGCCAAGCCCTGGAGTCGGCTCACCTGTCCGTTTCCCCATCGCGGTTGAAAGACGACATTCTGCCCTTCCACGTATCCCAGCTCGCGTAATCGGTCCTGAAAGGCCCTCCACCAGGCGAGTCGGGCAGGGTCAGGCGAGCCGTAATCCAACAGGCCTATCCGCCAAATCCTCCCCGCTTGCTGCGCCTCGGCGGCGAGCGGCGCAGCGAGGAGGCCGGCCGCGAGGCTGCCGACAACGCGTCCGCCGGTCCATCACTCGGATCACCTCATCCGCCCGCGCCAGCAGCGACGGCGGGATCGTCAGGCCGAGGGCCTTGGCGGTCTTGAGGTTGATGACCAGCTGGTACTTGGAAGCCTGCTCGACGGGCAGGTCGGCCGGTTTGGCCCCTTGAGGATCTTGTCGATGTAGACAGCGGCGCGCCGCGTCAGGTCGATGTGATCCGGCGCGTAGCTCATCAGGCCGCCCGCCACCACGTTGTCCCTGACCCCGAACATGGTCGGCAACCGGTGCTTCAGTGCGAGCTCGGCCAGAAGCCGGGCGGTTATGACGAGCGGTGAGCGCGGCTCGCGTGGACGAGGACAGCGCCGACGCGACCTTGCGCCATCTTCGCGAAGGCCCCATCGAAATCCGCGACGGTGCTCACACCGACGGTCAGAAGCTGAACACCGAGTTTCCCTCCGGTAGCCTCGGCGGCTTCCAGGAAGGGCCGGTATGAAGGGGCGGTGGGGCTGCCAGAGTACGCCGAACCGGGTCGCCTGCGGCACGGTTTCCTTCAGTATCTCCAGCCGCTTTGGGGTGATAACGGATTGTATGTCGGCCAGTCCCGTCATGTTTCCGCCTGGCCGCGCGAGACTGGACACGTGTCCGACGCTTTCCGGGTCGGCATGCGTCGCGAAGACGATGGGGATCGTGCTGGTCGCCCGTCGGGCCGACTCGGACTCGGTCGAAGAGGTCGCGAAGATGATATCGACCTTCATGCGGGCCAGCTCGGCTGCCGCTTCGTGCATCTGCTCGACCGTGCCCGACCATCGGAACTCGATGACGAGGTTCTTGCCTTCGACATAACCGAGATCGCGCAAGCCCGCCCGAAGCGCCTCGACTCGGTTCGCCGAAGCAGCGGGGGTGCCGAAACCCAGGTATCCGATCCGGTAGACTTTTTCCCGCCTGCCGCGCCTCGACGGCAAACGGCGCGGCGAGCAGACTCGCTGGAACCATCGCGAGGAAGGTGCGTCGCTTCATGGACTCGAGCAGGCGCTCGATCGCCCGGAGGTGCCCCAGGATCTTCTGGCGCCTGGCGTCCCGGCGCGCCCGGACCCGGCATCGGCCGACTGCAATAGCGCTGGCGAGGGTCAGCCGGGCCTTCTGGCAGATCGGGCACAGCCGGGAGGCTACCACGGCCCTCTAGCAGGCGCACGTGCGCGAGAAGCCCCGGAAATCTCATTGAATGGTGGCAGGCGGGGGAGGATTGAACTCCCGACCTCAGCCTTGTAAGGGCCGCGCTCTCCCAACTGAGCTACCCGCCTGGGACCGGAAAATCAGGGGCTTGCGCAGGGGGATTCTACCCCAGCCCGGCCGATCGTGCCCAAATTGTGCCCGGGCTCAGCGGTGAAATGAACCGGGACCACTCGTGTCTGAGACACCAGGCCCGCTCGAGGGCTCAGGCTCCGTCGAGCCGGCCCTCGAGCGGCAGTCTAGCGGACCGTCAGGGATGTCAGGGTGGCGCGGTGACGGGCGTGCCCTTTGTCCGGCTGGATCACGACGCGGACATGGGTGATCCGCTCCGCGGGGACGGACCACTCCTCGCGTTCGAACGTGGTCCCGGGGCTGAAGTTGAATTCCTGACGGATCCGCTCCCGGTAGGTCCGGCCGCCGTCCGCCGACAGCGAGATGATGAGCACGTTCGTCCCTGCTCGCGCTGGGCTCCTCCGCTTCGACGCCGATCGCGCGGATCGACTGCGGCGCGTCGAACGCGAGGACCAGGGTCTCGATCTCCATCGGCGGCTGCGATCCACCGCGTGCCGCCGGGGCCCGCGGAGGCGTCGAAGAGGTGATCGACGGGATGCTCCGGCGCTTCGGACGTCACGAGGACCGTAGCCAGCGGCGGGGATGTCCTTGACATCCGCCCTGGGCGCTCCGGCGGCGGCTCGATCACCGAGGATCTGCTTTCTTAGCATGATATGTCCTCCTCCTCCACGGGTCTCGCCCGGTTCCTCCGGTCACCCCAACAGGCGCGAGATCCCGGCCAGCGGTATTGAGATCCAGTCCGGGCGGTTGTTGAGCTCGTAGCGGAGCTCGTAGCAGGCCTTCTCGAGCTCGAAGACCGCGCAGGCCCGCCGCACCGCCTCCGGGGATCGCGGCAGGAGGCGCTCCGGGCTCTTGCCGGCCTCCATGCATGCAGCCACTGAGAAATGCGCGGGCGGCCAGCCGCTTCCAGGCCTCGAGGGCGGGCCGTAGCCGGGCGCGTCCGGCTTCGGGCCGGGCGGCGAGCGCGGCGTGGACGACATAGTCGAACGAGCGCAGCATGCCCGCGACATCCCGCAGCGGACACTGCTTGGCGCGGCGCTCGTCGACGGACCGCGCCGGCTCGCCTTCGAAGTCGATCACGACGAAGCTCTCGGCCGTCTTGAGCACCTGGCCCAGGTGGTAGTCGCCGTGACAGCGGATCTTGTGCGCGGTGCCATCGGCGAGCAGGGCGAGGTCCTCGGCGGCCCGCTCGATCCGCGGGCGCGCGGCGAGGAGCGGCTCGAGCGCCGCTCGGTCGGCGGGCGGCATGCGCGCGGAGGCGGCCGCGATCTCGGCCGTCAGCCGATCGAGGTCGGCGACCAGGGCGCGGCGCCAACGACCCACGTCCTCGCCGGTGATGGGCTCGGGACGAAAATCCGGCGGGCCGGGGTCCGAGGCGAGCGCCGCGTGGAGCCGTCCGGTCACCGCCCCCAGCTCGTGGCCCTCGCCCAGCGCGTCGACGCCCAGCGCGGCCACGCGCTCCTCTACGTCGGCAGGATTGTCGGCGGCGAGCCGCTCGCAGAGGTCGCCGAGCCGGGTCAGCATATGCGTCCACCCATCGCCCGTATTGGCCACGAATTGCTGGAGCAGCGCCACCGCGGCCGTCTCGCCCTGACCGGCATATCCCGCCCAGCCGACCAGCCGGGGTACGTGCCCGGAAGCCTGGGCGGTCCGCGAGGAAGCGCAGCATCTCGAAGTCCGGGTTGATGCCGGACTCCGGCCGTCCTGATGGACTTGAGGATCAAGCGCCGGTCGAAGAAGATCGAGGTGTTGCTCTGCTCGCCCGAGTGTGGCGTGGCCGGCACGCGGTCGAGCCCGTCCCACGAGGCGTGATCCCACGGCTCCACCGGCGCGCAGCGAAAAGCTCCCGCCGGCCGACGCGAAGGCGCGCCGCGACTTGATCGCGTCGAGCAGACTCGTCCCGAAGGTCGGGTGCCAGTGCGCGTCGAAGAGCGTGAGGCCGCCGAGCGGGCCGATCGTCCGCGCCGGATCGGCCGGCGCCTGGCCGAGCGCGACCGGGACGAAGTAGCGCGTCTCGTCGGCGCGGATCAGCAGCAGGACGAGGGGCGGGTCTTCGCGGAGCACGGACCAGTCTTCCACGCGCGCGGTGCGGAGACCACGGGCCTTGCCCGCGAACCAGCGCTGCCGCTCGATGAAGGCGCGGAGCGCCGGCGCGCCCGCCTCCGAGAGATGCCGGACTACCGCGGCGGCATCAGAGCGGGGTGTTCTCGATGCCATAGAAGGGCTGGTCGGACAATGGCGGCTGGAGCCGGAACCAGTAGTAGCCGTAGGGCCCGGAGGGTGATGACGTACGGCTGAGCCCTGATCGTCGGGAAGCGGCTTTCCCCCAGCATCTCGATTGGCGTGTGGCCGGCCCAGGCGCGCAGGTCGAGCTTCGATGGGCTGCGCCGCGCTCGAGAGGTTGTGCACCGCCAGCACGGTCTCCCCTCGTAGGACCGGACGTGGGCCAGCACGCTTTCATTGACGGGACGCAGGAAGCGCAGCGTGCCGCGGCCGAAGACGCGCGTCTTCGAGCGCACCGCGATGATCCGCTTCATCCAGCTCTGAGCAGCGAGGTGGGCGTCCGGAGCTGAGCCTCCATGTTGATGGCCTGGTAGCCGTACACGGGATCCACGATCAGCGGACAGGAAGAGGCGCGCGGTGTCGGCCCGGGAGAAGCCGGCGTTGCGCTCGCCGGTCCACTGCATGGGCGTGCGGACGCCGTTGCGATCGCCGAGGTAGATGTTGTCGCCCATGCCGAGCTCGTCGCCGTAGTAGAGGATCGGGCTGCCGGGCAGGGTGAAGAGCAGGGCCGTGAGCAGCTCGATCTTGCGCCGATCGTTGTCGAGCAGCGGGGCGAGGCGCCGCCGGATCCCCACGTTCAGCCGCATCTGCGGGTCCTCGCCGTAGGCGTAATAAGAGATGCCGGCGCTCCTCCTCGCTCACCATCTCGAGCGTGAGCTCGTCGTGGTTGCGGAGGAAGAGGCACCACTGGCAGGCCGGCGGGATCTCCGGGGTGTGCAGGAAGATGTCGGTGACGGGCCGGCGGTCGGCGTGGCGGACGGCGAGGAAGACGCGCGGCATGAGCGGGAAGTGGAAGGCCATGTGGAACTCGTCGCCGTCACCGAAATAGGCGCGCACGTCCGTCGGCCACTGGTTCGCCTCGGCCAGCAGGATCCGCCCTTCGTAGTGCGCGTCCACCCAGGCGCGGACCTCCTTGAGGTAGGCGTGCGTCTCCGGCAGGTTCTCGCAGCTCGTCCCCGCCCGCTCGTAGAGATAGGGCACGGCGTCGCACCGGAAGCCGTCGAGGCCCTTGTCGAGCCAGAAGGCCATGATGCTGAGCATCTCCGCCTGGACGGCGGGATTGTCGTAGTTCAGATCGGGCTGGTGGTGGAAGAAGCGGTGCCAGTAGTAGGCCTTGGCCACCGGGTCCCAGGACCAGTCTGGACTGCTCCGCGTCGACGAAGATGATGCGCGCGTCGGGGTAGCCCTGGTCGGTGTCGCTCCACACGTAGTAGTCGCGGAACGGCGACTCGGGGAGCGGCGCGCGCGCCTGGAACCAGGCGTGCTGGTCGGAGGTGTGGTTCATCACGAGATCGGCGATCACGCGGAGGCCCCGGCGTGGGCCGCTTCGAGGAATCGCTCGAAGTCCGCCATCGTGCCGTAATCGGGATGGATCGCCCGGTAGTCGCTGACGTCGTACCCGTCGTCGCGGAGCGGCGACTTGAAGAACGGCAGCAGCCACAGGCAGTCGACGCCCAGCTCCTTGAGGTAGTCGAGCTGGCTCGTCAGGCCGGTGAAGTCGCCGATCCCGTCGTCGTTGCCGTCCTTGAAGGCGCGGACGTGCAGCTCGTAGAAGATCGCGTCCTTGTGCCAGAGCCCGTCGCCGACCGTCATGGCTCTCTAACCGTCAGGCCCTCTCGGCCGCCCGCTCAACGTACAAAGAGTACGCCTCGCGGGCGGCCGTCGGGTGCCGCCTCTCGCATCTGGACCTCTTTGCGCCGCCGGTGGAGTGTTGCTCAGATTGTCTTAGATGAAGTACTGGAAATCGTGCTCCCGGCGCCGCCACCGCTCGATCTTGTAGATGCGGGCGGGGAAACCTGGGGATCGAGCGTCACCGTCTGCCGCGCGCCCCTGGCCGAGCGCGCGGCTGTCCGTGAGCAGCTCGTGCAACTCGTACGTTTCGTCCGCCGCGAAGCCCAGTTCGTCCAGCGGGAGGTGCAGCGTCGCCTCGTGCGGCCGCGAAGGGATCCAGGTTCACCGCCATCAGGACCACATTATCGCGGCCCTCGGTGATCCTGCTGTAGAAGAGCACGTGCGCGCTGTCGGCCTGGTGGAAACGGAGGTTCCGGCTGGCCTGCAGCGCCGGGTTCTCGCGCCGGATCCGGTTCAGCTGGGCCACGTAGTCCTTGATGTGGCCGGGCCGGTCCCAGTCGCGCACCCGGATCTGGTACTTCTCCGAGTCCAGGTACTCCTCGGTCCCGCGGATGGGCTGGCCTCGCAGAGCTCGAAGCCGCTGTAGATGCCCCAGAGTGGGGAGAGGGTCGCGGCCAGGGCGGCCCGCATCTTGAAGGCGGGGGGCCCGCCGCGCTGCAGGATCTCGGGCAGGATGTCCGGCGTATTGCAGAAGAGATTGCCGCGGAAGTACTCGGCCATCTCCGACCGCGTCAGCTCCTCGAAATACTCGGCCAGCTCTTCCTTGAAGTTGCGCCAGGTGAAGTACGTGTACGACTGGCTGAAGCCCGCCTTGGCCAGGGCCTTCATCACCTTGGGCCGGGTGAACGCCTCCGAGAGGAAGACGACGTCGGGGTGGCCGTCCTGAACCTCGCGGATGAGCCACTCCCAGAACTCCAGCGGCTTGGTGTGCGGGTTGTCGACCCGGAAGGTGCGCACGCCCTGGTCCACCCAGAAGAGCACCACGCGCAGCAGCTCGTCCCAGAGCGATTCCCAGGCCTCGCACGAGAAATTGACCGGGTAGATGTCCTGGTACTTCTTCGGAGGGTTCTCGGCGTACTTGAGCGTGCCGTCGGGACGCCGGTAGAACCACTCCGGATGCTCGCGCACCCAGGGATGGTCGGGCGAGCACTGGATGGCCAGATCGAGCGCGATCTCGATGCCGAGCCCATCCGCGGCCTGGAGGAGGCGCTTGAAGTCGTCGAGCGTGCCGAGCTCGGGATGGACCGCGGTGTGCCCGCCCTCGGGCTCGCCGATGGCCCACGGGCTTCCCGGATCCGTCGGCCCAGCCTCCAGCGCGTTGTTCGGCCCTTTGCGGTGAGTCCGGCCGATCGGGTGAATGGGCGGCAGGTACACGACGTCGAAACCGAGCTCTTTGATGTCCGGGAGGCGCCGGATGCAGTCGGCGAACGTGCCGTGCCGGCCGGGGACCAGCCCCTGGGAGCGCGGGAAGAGCTCGTACCAGGCGCCCCAGCACGCGCGCACGCGGTCGACGACGACCTCGAGCTCGCGGTCGTAGCGCGCGCGGTCCTTGCGCCCTGCACCTGCGAGACGACCCGACGGAGCGCGGGTCGAGGAGCAAATCGAGACGGGCCTGCTGGCTGGAGGCCGCATCGTAGCGCTCGAGCGCGAGGCGGAGCGCTGCCGCCCTTCCGCCGCCGCATGCGCCGCGGCCCGGCGGACCAGCTCCGGCCCTCCAGCAGCTCGCTCACCAGATCGGTCTGGCCGGCGGCCGTCGCGGCGCTCCATCTCCTCCACCCAGGTGCCGAAGACATTCGTCCACGCCTCGATGGTGACGGCGTAGCGCGCGTTGCGCTCGAGCCGGAATTGCCCCGACCACCGATCATTGCCGACGGGGCGCATGGGCGCCTGCTCCAGCGCGACTCGTCCCGGGCGCGGTACAGGATCATCGCGTCGAGGAGATCGTGGCCCTCCTTGAAGATGTCGGCCGAGACCTCGAGACGATCGCCGACCGCGCGCTTGCTGGGATACCGCCCGTCGTCCACCGCCGGCTGAACGCGCTCGATCGAGATGGGACGAATCCGCTGCTTCTTCATGGTCGGGGACCTCATCGCCAGCGGTCCACCAGGTAGGGCTTCAGCTCCTCGAAGACCTGGCACAATCGCTCGGTCACCTTCGCCACCGCGGCGGGTGGCTGGTTGCGCGTCTCGTAGACCACGGACGCCACGCGGCCCAGGTAGAGGGGGCGAGCGATTGGGCGATGTGGCTCCGGTAGAGGACCCGCGCGCGATAGGCGAGGAGGAAATCATACACGACGCGAGCCCAGAGGCCGTCGGGGAACCGGAACTCGCCGGTGGCATACTCGCCCAGTGCCAGCGTGTCGCTCAGGGTCTCCGGCGCCAGGATGCGCTCCCAGATCGGATAGAGGTCCCGAACGCCTTGCCGGAAGCCTCCCAGCATGCGCTCGGGATCGGGCGCGGGGCCCCGCTGCGGCTCCGGCGGCGGATCCCACGCAGGGGACCGATTCCGAGCCCTGACGCTCGAGCCAGAGGATCTCGTATCGCTCGGCGATCGAGAAGAGCGAGCTCGCCGTGCGCCCCACGATCTCGCCGATCGGCGCTCGCTGGGCGGGGGCGGGGACGCTCCGCGGCCCGAGCGCCACTTGACCGATCGCGACTCCTCGGCGATGACAGCGGCGGGGATCCAGAACTCGATCCCGTTGCGTCCGAGATCCGTCTCCCCAGACGTTCTGCTCGAGCAGGAAGGCCGCCGCCTTCCCAGAGCAGGCGAATTCCTCGGCCAGCGGGCGCGCGAGACGCTTGCCGAAGAGGGTCCGGATCAGCGGGACCACGAGCGCGTGAGTGAGCGCGTGCCCTCGTAGTGCCCGCCCTGATAGACGGGCACCACGAGACCGCAATCGTCCGCGAGCACCGGCCCCCGAGACCGCCCACCCAGTCGGCGTTGAGGCTCGCGTTCTCGGCGTTGAGCAGGATGATGGCGCGCGCCCCCAGCACCTGCCCGGTCGCCAGTGTCGTGGCCACCGCCTCGTCGAGTCTCAACTGGACCAGCGGGCCGCCGGTCGCGTGCGCAGGCCGGATCCGAACGAGCGGGACTTCGCCGAACGCCTGGGCCGACGCGGCGCCCGCATCGTCGGCGGCCCCTGGTCGACGTGGATCACCGCGGCCGATTGCCCGGGAAATGCGCCTGCAGCCCGGCGCGCACGGCGGCCGCGACGCCGTCGAGGCTCGGGGCGGCACCCGCCGTCGGCACCCCGATGACAAGGTCAGCCGAGCCGATGCGCGCGAGCGCGGCCTGGGCGTCCCCGGTCAGCAGATCCTGCGCCATGGCATGGCCCCGTCTCTCATCCCGTGAGGTGGGCGAGCAGCGCCAGGTAGTCGCCCAGGTGCCGCGTGATCAAGAAATCGCGCCGCACGTGCTCGCGGCCGGCGGCACCCATCCGGCCGATCAGCTCCGGATTGCTCAGCAGATGCCGGACGCGGAAGGCGGCGCCCTCGACCGTCTCCACCGTGTATCCGGTGACCCTGGACACGATTTGCGAGGGGATCCCTCCGGCCAGGCTTCCGACCACGGGCTTGCCCTTCCACATGGCGGTGGCGACGTCGGCGCCGAAGTCGGTGAAGAGCGGCTTCTGCAGCACGATCGTCGCCGCGCGCTCCAGCGCGTTGAGCTCGGTCTGCGGGTCGGGGGCAGCACGAGGACGGTGACGTCGGGGTCCTGGCTCGCCGCCTCCTGCGTCTCCGCGAACACGCTGCCCGGCCCCGGCGGCGGGCCCGCCAGGACGAGGCGCACGTCATGGTGCATCTTCACGAGCCGGTAAGCGTTGACGACGCCGAGCGGATCCTGGAGCCGCTCGAAGGGGCCGACCTGGAGCAGGATCGGCTTGTCCGTCCGCACGCCCAGGCGCTCCAGGTGCCGGCCCTGCTCGCCGCGCGGCATCTCGCGATTGCGCTCGGAGAGCGGATCGATCGAGGGCGCGATGACGAAGCGTCGGGTCGACAGCGGCGCGGCGAACTTCGGGGCGGAAAAGACCGCGGCGTCGTACTTGTCGACGTAAGGCCGGAGGGCGTTCCAGAGCTGCGGCTGCGGGGACGACAGGTCCGCGTGATACCGCCACAGCCAGCGCCCGGACGGGGGCGCCCTTCCACGAGCAGCAGGGGGGCCGCATCGTTTGACGATCACGAGATCGGCGTCGAGCGGGAGCCGCTGCGCGTTACCGGCGCACGTGGCGTGCAGGCGGGCCAGCATCGCTTCCGTCACCACCTGCTCGACGCCCGCCAGCCCCTTGCTCACCGCCGCGACGATGGCGTCGAAATCGGCGCTGCCGAGCATGACCTCCCAGCCCGTCTCGATGCCCAGGTCGTTCAGGATCGGCACGATCCGGTTCAGGAGCTCGGCGGCGCCGCCGCCATAGCGGGACACGGTGACCTGGACGATGCGGCGCCCCCGCAGCCGTTCCGCGATGCGGAGCATGAAGTCCACCGAGCCACGCGGCGCCACCGCCCGGTAGTCGTCCAGCTTGCCGCCCATCCCGTTCACGCTCCGCCCTCCTCTTCCAGCGCCCGGTTGAGCGCGATGAGATGGCGCTCCCGGACCCGCTCGAGCGTGCCGGCGTACGGATCGATGTGGCTCAGGCGCTCGGCGAGCTCATGGCGGCCGAGGGCCGTGTCGATCCATTCGGCGAAGTCGCCCCGCCCCCGCCCGAGTCGGTAGCGTGCCTCGATGATGTGGAAGAAGAGGGTGCTGGCATCGACTCCGGTGAGCGCGTCCCGGAATTCCCGGAGCGTCCCCACCTCGTGGCCCGTCGGGACGGGCACGAGGTGATACTGTAGGAATCGAAACGGCTCGCCCGCGCGGGTTGGCGCGGCGGCGAGCTGCTGCAGGTGATGCTCGAGGGTGGAGACAAGCTCGGCACGAACGCCCTCGATGGAGCCGAGGCGGAACGGATCGACGGCGGCGAGCCGCTCGGTGAGGCGCCGGTCGCGGAGCTCGATATCGGCCCACAGCGCGAAGTCATTGGGATAGGCGTCCGGCTCCGGCGGGCGGTGCACCAGCAGCACGGAAGTGTGACAGAAGATGGACTCTGCGGGCACGCGCCGGATCTCCTCGAGCAGCTCGCGCGCATCGTGCGCCTCGTGCGGGAGCAGCTCGCAGACCTGGACGCATCCCTGGAAGACGAAACGGTCAGCGGCGGGCATGACGGGAGGCTCTTTGATGGCATCGACGGGTGATGGAAACGTCTCCATGCGAGTGCTGATGCTCACCCGCGAGTACCCGCCGCACGTCTACGGCGGCGCGGGCGTCGTCGTCGACCACCTGAGCCGCGCGCTCGCCGGCCGGGCTGGGGTCGAGGTGCGCTGCTTTGGCGGCGAAGAGCGATCCGAACACGGGTTGCGCGTGCGCGGCTATCCGTCCTGGGACCGGCTGGCCGGGAGTCCTACGGGCGACGCCCGCTATGCGCCGGCGCTCGAAGCTCTCTCGACCGACCTGCTCATGGCCCGCGACCCCGTGGACGCCGACGTCGTGCACTCGCATACCTGGTACGTGGCGCTGGCCGGCCTGCTCGTGCGCACGCTCTTCGACATCCCGCTCGTGGTCACGCTCCACAGCCTCGAACCCTCCGGCCCTGGAAGGAGGAGCAGCTCGGCGCAGGGTACGCGGTGTCGCGCTGGGCGGAGCGCGTGGCCCTGGAGTGCGCCGATCGGATCATCGCCGTCTCGGCGCAGATGCGCGAGGACGTGCTCGCTCATTTCTCCGTCGACGCCGAGCGCGTCCGGATTATTCACAACGGCGTCGGACACCGGGGCCTTCCGCCGCACCGAGCGCCGGGATGCCCTGGACCGGCACGGCGTCCGCGCTCCGTACGTGCTGTTCGTCGGACGCATCAGCGAGCAGAAAGGGATCTTCCATCTCCTCGAGGCCGCCGCGGGGCTGCCCGGAGGACACCCAGCTCGTCCTGTGCGCCAGCAGTCCCGACACCAATGAGCTGGAGGCGCGGCTCGGCGCCGCCGTGGCGCAGCAGCCCCGCGTGCGCTGGCTCAACGCCATGCTGCCGCGAGAGGACGTGGTGCAGCTCTACAGTCACGCCGCGCTCTTCGTCTGCCCGTCGGTGTACGAGCCCTTCGGGCTGATCAACCTCGAGGCGATGGCCTGCGGCACCCCGGTCGTCGCCACCGGCGTGGGGGCATCCGCGAGGTGGTCGTCCACGACGAGACCGGCTGGCTCGTGCCGCCCGCCGATCCCCCGCCCTGGCCGCCGCGATGCGCGCCCTGCTCGCCCAGCCCGAGCGCGCCGCCGCCTTCGGCCGCGCCGGGCGCCGGCGCGTCGAGGAGCAGTTCAGCTGGGAGCGCATTGCCGAGCGAACGCTCGAGGTCTACCGGGAAGCGATCGACGCTCATCGCTCGGCCTCCGACAGATACCAGCCCACACTCCACGGCGGCAGCTCCACCCACCCTTCCCGGCCGAGCCCGAGCGCGTAGAGCGACCGCCCCCACTCGGGTCGCGGCCCCATGTGAGGGACCGCCGCCGGGCCGAGGTTGGCGACGAGGCGGAGCACCCGCGAGACCGGGAATGTCCACTCGACCTCGAGCGCCGTCTCGCCGAGACGGCTCCAGCGCCCGCGCGGCGCGATAGGATTCTGCAGCAACGGGCACGATCTCGGCGTGCCGGATCCGAAGCAGCGCTCGGTGGAGATCCAGCCACTCCTGATGCCCCGGGAGGTCGGCGAGGCTCCAGTCGAGCACGGACCGCTCCCAGGTCTCCGCTGCTTGCGGGTGCGGAATCTGTCCGCGCGCTGCCGCGTCGGCGAACGCAGCGAAACGGGCGAACTCGCGCCGCCGGCCCTCCTCGACGGCCGGGCCGAAGTCCGGACTCAGGTCGCTGAAGAAGAGGAAGGGCACGGGGGCGGCCCATTCCTGGCCCATGAACAGCAAGGGGAGCGGCGGAGCGAGGCAGAGCACGGCCGTGGCCGCCCTCACCGCGCGTCCGGCCCCGCCAGGGCCGTGATGCGCTCGCCGAACCGCGCGGTTGCCCACCTGATCGTGGTTCTGGAGAAAGCCGACGAAGGCGGTGGGGTGGGAGGTCGCCGCTCCGCTGCCCGCGCGGGCGGCCGCGGTAGCCCGAGTACTCGCCCTGGTAGACGAAGCCCTCGGCGAGGCGCGACCGAGCGCCGGCGCCGCCGGCTCGTAGTCGGCATAGTAACCGCCTCGCTCGCCCGTGAGCAGCGCGTGCAGCGCGTGGTTGCAGCTCGTCGTTCCACTGCGCACGGAAGAGCGGCGCGCCGTCGCGCGCGAGGAGATGGGCCTCGTTGCCGTCGTTCTCGAGCACGAGGTGGATCTGCCGCTCGCCGCCAGGGCCCTCGGCCACGACCTGCGCCAGCTCGACCAGCACGTGCGGGCGAGACTCGTCCTGCGGATCGCCTGGACCGCGTCAGGCGAAGGCCGTCCATGTGAAACTCTTCGAAGCCAGTAGAGGGCGTTGTGGACCATGAAGGCCCGAACGATCTCGGAGCCCACCGTCGAAGTTGATCGCCGCGCCCCACTGGCGTGTGGCGGCCAGGGTCGAAGAAGGCGGGCGCGTAGCGGGAGCGGGTAGTTGCCTTCGGGCCCGAAGTGGTTGCTAGACCACGTCGAGGAACACGGCCAGGCCGCGGGCGTGGGCGGCGTCGACGAAGCGCTTGAGGTCTTCGGGACGCCCATACCGCGCCGCGGGGGCGAAAGGGCAGGACGCCGTCATATCCCCAGCCCCGACGGCCGGAGAACTCGCCTACCGGCATCAGCTCCGACCGCGGTGACGCCGAGCGCGGCCAGATGGTCGATCCGCTCGGCGGCGGCCGCAAGGGTTCCCGCGCGAGTGAAGGTTCCACGTGCAGCTCGTAGAACACCAGCCGCTCGACGGCAATCCCTCCCACTCCCGTCGGACCAGGAGTAGGCGAGCGGATCCACGACCTCGCTCGGACCATGCACGCCGTCGGGTTGAAAACGCGAAGCCGGGTCCGGCACGAGGAACTCGCCGTCGATCTGATAGCGATAGCGCGTGCCGGGCGGCGCCTCGGTGGTGGCCAGCGCCGCCCAACCCTGCGGATCGCCGGGACATGGGCAGGGCGCGCCTCCGCTCGTCCAGCCACAACGCCACCCGGTGGGCACCGGGGCCCAGAGCCGGAAGCCGGTGACACCGTCGTCGCGGGCCTCGGCTCCGAACGGCATGCTTCGGGCGCGGCGGAGGGCGAGCGCCATGGTCAGTCGCTCACAGGTGCGTGAGCGTCTCGCTCGGGTGAGGATCCTGGCGGAGCCGGCGCTCCAGGATCTGTCGGGCCAGCGCGCGCCCCCGAGGCCGAAGGCCAAGGCCAGAGCCAGGATCAGCCCGCCGAACGTGATGCCGAAGGCGACCAGCACCATCTCCTTGCCGATGCCCGAGGTGGGTGACCGCGCGTGGCGCTGGCGAAGAGCAGCACTCCCCAGCGCACCGCGCGGGCCAGGAGCCGCGCCTCCGGCACTCCGGCGTTGACCGCCGCGATCAGCGCGCCTTCGCCGAGGAAGTTTGCCACGAGCCAGCCGACGAGGAAGATGACGGCGGCGCCGACGGCCCTAGGCACCCAGGCGAAGAGGAAATCCGTGACCCGGCCCGCGCCGGGAATGGCGAGGGCATCCACGGCAAGGGTCAGGAAGAGGACGAAGATGGCCCAGAACACCATGATGGAGAGCAGCTGGGAGGGGGCCGGCGAAGACCCGCGCGCGTGATCGGGGAGACGAGTCCCCAGGTCTCGGCGCGCTGGTCGAAGGCCACCGCCCGGGCGAGGCGCTTCAGCAGCAGGGCGGCGACCCAGGCGGCGACGAGTCCCACCGCCGCCAGCGTCAGCATGGCGAGGACGCTCGGCAGCACCGCCACCAGCCGCGTGTTGAGATCCCGCAGAGCCGCCCAGACGAGATCGCTCCACATCTCTGCCATGGTCGTGCCTCCCTCAGCTCCGCCGCACCCGACGGCAGGTCACGCGTGGGCTACCGGGGTGTCGGAGTTCCGGTCCATCAAGACCGTCCGGCCCCGCCTCGAGCAGCGGTGTCGACCGTGTACGCCACGGCTCGAGGCGAACCGGGAGCCGACCCGCACCTTGAGTATCAGGATACTCCCGCACGGGCGCGCCTCCAGCCTTGTGTTCCCCGGCCGTGATGGGCGCTACCGCTGGTCGCCTCATGGCTGCGCGCGCCGACCTCGCGCGTTGGATCTAGCTGGCCCGGGCGATCGACGCGGCCGAGGATGACCGAGGCTGGTGCTCGACCAATTGTCGACCGCCGCCGGAGAAGCGCTGGCCTCGGAGGTGAGCACGGAGCCGGTCAGGCAGAGTGAGGCATATCGGCGGCCCCATCATGGCCTCTTAGATTTGCCAGGGCCGTGCCAATCCAAAGGCTCACGCTAAAACGCCGAAAAGGACGGCCGGCGTCGCGTCGGTCAGTATCGCCGAGCAGCCCGGCTCACGAGGTCGTCCTTACCGGGTTGGTAACAGTTACCAGGCTCCGCGCTGCCCCTGCCCCCCTCGAACCGCCACCGCCGAATCGTCCCCTCACGCAGCCTCGCCGAGTACCCACGCCGCCAGGCCGAGCGGGACCAGCAATACCGGCGAACTGACGCCAATGACCGCCAGGAGTGAACAGGATGCCGGCCACGATCTTGGTGATCCGTCCTGACGCTCACGAGCTGATCCTCCCGTGTGGGAACCATGGGATGGCGCGGCATCCCGCCCCGTCTCTCACCCGCCAGCCATACCGTGTCGAGCTGCTGGTTGAGGAAGTGGGCCGGGCGTGATGGTCCAGCCCCGCACCTTCGCGCTGTGCGGGCACGATGCGGTGCCACTGCAACGTGTAGATGTAGCGTACCTCCTCGTCCGGAGGCGGCGCTCTCGAAGGCGCGCAGGGCCCGGCGCGCGCTCCTCCGGATCCAGGGCCCGCGCCTGCCTGAGGTAGAGGTCGTCCAGCACGGGATCCTTGTAGCGGGCGTAGTTGCTGTCGGACACGCCCGTGGACTGGAACTTGGCAATGTCGATGTCGAGGCTCGACGACGAAGCTGCACTGCGAAGTCCACCGCCGCCGCGAAGTCGCCGCTGCGCAGTATGGTGACGTGGCGGCGGCCTCGCACGAACTCTCGTCTTCACGTTGAGGCCGATCTGGCGCCATTGATCGATGAGCCAGATGGCCATCGGCTCGTACGGCTGCGGGATGGCGCGGTTCTTGAGCGTGAAGGCGTAGCCGTCGGGGATGCCGGCCTCGCGCAGGAGCCGGCGCGGCCTCGGCCCGCGACTTGCACGATGTCGCGCCCGTAGCCCGCCAGCTTCTCCAGCTCGGCCGGCGGCGTGGCCCAGGGCGTGCCCGGCACCTGGATGCCCGCCACGTCGCGGACGACGGCGATCTCGAGAGGTTCTTCGACGCCTCGTAGCGGTCGAGGGCCAGCGTGAGCGCGCGGCGGACGCGCTTGATCGTCGAACGGCTTTCGCTCGTGGTTCATCGTCACCAGCGAGCACGCAGTCCCACGGGCTCTCCTGCACCGTGATCTTCGGCCCCAGCGCCTGCGACGAGGCTGTCGCGGTCCGCCGGGCGTGAAGCCGCGGAACTGGATGTGCGCGCGCTCGCCGCGGATGGCCGCCACCTGGGCCGAGCGAGGCCGCGGATGAAGATGGCCCGGAACCCGTCGAGATAGGGCTTGCCGCGTGTCCCAGTAGTCCGGATTCTTCTTCCCCACCCAGTGCGAGCCGCTTGCACGTGCTCGACGAACTATGAACGGGCCCGGTCCCCATCACGTTCGTCTCGTACCAGCGCGATGTCGCTGGGCGAGGATGTCGGCCTTGTAGATCCAGCTATAGGGAGGACGCGAGGTTGATGAGAAGGAGGCCTCCGGGCCGCTTGAGGCGAAAGCGCGATCGTATGCGGGATCCGGGCGCCTCGATGGCCTCCACCGCGCGGTAGGCTCCTTTTCGATAGAGATCACGCCGGTGCGGCGGGAAGACGATCTTGTCGTAGGTGGCCTCGACGTCGCGCGAGGTCGCCTCGGTCCCGTCGTGGAACTTCACGCCCTTCCGCAGCGCGAAGCGTATAGGTCAGCCCATCCTGGCGCGATCGTCCACGACGTCGCGCGAGAGTCGGGGACCACCCGCGTGCCGGTGGTGTCGGTGGGATCGATGCGAAGCAGCGTGTTGTACGTGCGGGGCGAGCGGGTGGACGACGCCGAAGGTCCCCTCGGCATGCCCGTCGTAGGACGGCGGCTCCGACGAGGACGAGGAAGATCGAGCTCGCCGCCGCTGCGGGGCTTGTCCTGCGCCTGGGCGGGAGCCGCGAGCCCGGAGAGCCGCGGTCAGGAAGAGGAGCGTCTGGACCGGGAGCGATGTCATGCGCCGCACGCCACGGGGCCTCCCTGCTCGGATGTGGGCACACCCTAGCCGGAGGCGGCGCGGGTCCCGTCAAGTCGTCAGAGCTGCGCCCGCTCAGGCCTGAACGCGGCCGCGTCGCCGTCACCGTAGCGCGGGGAGCCGGCGTCGGAAGCGCGCCAGCGCCGCGTCGAGCTGGCGTGCGGCGTGGCACTCGACGAGATGGGGCATCGGCGCGGACCCGGCGTCAGCGCGAGCGGGGTGGCCGCGCGACCGCGCGCCGCGGCCGGGATCGTCCGGATGCGTCTCGCGACCCAGCCGTGGACATCTCGGTGACCGGGACGCCGTCGCGATAGTCGCACGTGATGACCGAGCACCGCGGGCACGCGCGGGCCCGGGGTGAGGATGCCGACGAGAGTTGAGCGGGTCGCAGGCCGACACGCGCACCACCTGACCGTCGGCCGGCTCGCGGCGAATGGCGCGCAGCGCCTCCAGCGCCTCGGGCGCGGCGAACTGCTCGCCTACGAAGCCGCCCACGATGCGGCCGCCGCGCAGCTCCCCGCGCATCTCGAGCCGGCGGTAGACGCGCAGGAGGTCGCGCCAGGCCGGCGCGCCCGGCTCGCGTGGCAGGAGGTCGCGGAAGACGACGCCGTAGCGGCGCACGTAGAGGCGCGCCCTGGCCTCGGTCACGTCGTCCTCCGCCGGCGCCGCGGCGGGCGCGAGCAGGGCCCACCGCCCGGTGCCCGTGGCCAGCCGCGCCATCAGGGACGCGCGGCCGGGGCGCTGCCGGCGCCGCTTCTCCGTCTGCATCAGCCCGCGCAGGCCGGAGAACCGTCGCCGATGACGGCCCGGCCGTCACCAGCTCGCAGAGCGCCTCCTCCACCTCGAGCCGCATGCGGCGCACGCCGCGGCGGCGATGTCCTCGACGAAGGAGGCCCCGGCCCGGCGGAGGTGCGCGAGGACATCCTGCGCGGGGCCGGAGGGCTCGGCGGCGGGCGCGCCCTCGCGCGGCTCGAGCAGCCACGGCAAATCGCGGCGCAGGCAGCAGCGCCACCGGCACCGTGGCCGAAAGCCGGCGGCCCGCGTGGCGGGAGCTGGGATGCACGCCGAGGCGGCCCCAGACCGCCTCGCCCGCCAGGAGCACAGCTCGTCCAGCGCGCCCGGGTCGTAGCGGGCGACGCGCGCGGGAAGCAGCTCGCGCTCCCACGCGCCCGCGGCGGCCTCGAAGCCCTCGAGGCGCTCGATCACGCGCAGGAGGCCATCGCGCCCGTGCTGCTGGGTCCCGGGCGTACGTGCTGCCAGGACAGGAGGAAGCGGATCAGCGCCGCGGCGGGCACCGGCTCGATCAAGCGGCGCAGCCCGTCCAGCGTCCGGCGATGGATGCGGGCAAGGAGCCGGCGATCGCACCACTCCACCACCTCGCGTGCAGCATCTGCCGGCGTGAAGCGCCCGCGCAAGACACCGCCCTCCGCTTCCACCGCGGCCAGCGCCGCGTCCACCTCGCCGGGGAAACCGCGAGATCCTCCGCCAGGGCCATCGCCGTGGTCGGGCCGACCATCCCAGGCGCGCGCGCACCACCTCGACCAGCGCGCCCTCGCGATCCGACCAGGCGGCGGCGCGCCGAGCGGGAGGCTCGGCCACGTCGGGCTCGAAGCGAGCGGTCGGCCATACCGCCGCCGCGAGCGAGCGGCTCGGCGGCCACCCAGAAGACGCGCCCCCTCGCTCCGCAGCGCGCGCCGCGCGGCGGGCGGCGATGAGCTCCTCGAGATAGCCGGCCCAGGGCGTGGCCTCCGGCTCGGGTAGCGCGCCCAGCTCGAGAAGCAGATCGTGGAGCTCGTCGGCGGAGCGGAGATCCGGCTGCGCCTCCTCCACCACCGCCGCGATGGCGGCGGGATCGAGCCGCCCGTAGTCGTCGGCCACCGCGGCGGGCAAGCCGCGCCGGAGCGTCACCGCGCGCGCGCGCCGCTCCTCGAGCGGGGCGTCGTCCAGGAACGCATAGGGGTTGGCGTTGAGGATCTCGTGGGAGAACACCGACGGCTCCGGCGTGTCGCGGGCCACGCGCCGGATGCGCCGCGCGTGAATCGCCTCGAGGCAGGCGCGGAGTCCATCCACGTCCATGGCCTCGCCGAGGCAGTCGCGCAAGGTCTCTTCCACCAATGGATGATTCGGGATCTCGACGGGCCCGGGCTCGGCATTGTCCTGGCAGGCGAGCTGGGCCGGGAACACGGCCACCAGGAGATCCTCCGCACGCATGCGCTGGATGACGGGGGCACGCGCTGCGCCGCCCTGCCAGCGCAGCAGCGCCAGCGCGCGGCTCGCGTTCCAGCGCCAGCGCGTCATGAACATGGGTGCCTGCAGCACGGCCTGGATGAGGAGCTCCTCCGAGCCCGCGCGGGTGGAGCATCTCGAACACCGTCTCCAGCGGGAAGCTGTGCTGGGGCCCGAGCGAGAGCAGCACGCCGTCGTCGGTGGCCGCCGCCTGCAGCTCGAAGTTGAAGCTGCTGGCAGAAGCCGCTTGCGCAGCGCCATGCCCCAGGCGCGGTTGATGCGGCCGCCGAAGGGCGCGTGGATGACGAGCTGCATGCCGCCCGCCTCGTCGAAGAAGCGCTCGACCACCACGGTGGACTGGGTGGGCACCGCGCCCAGGGCGGCGTGCGCGGCCGCGATGTAGTCCCGCACCAGGAGGGCGCCGCGCGGGTCGAGCGCCGTCTCCGCCGTGAGCCAGCGCACCGCGGCCTCCGCATCGTCGAGACGCGCGGCCACCGCCTCGCGCACCGCCGCCACCTCCGCGGAGAGCTCGCGCGTCCGCGCGGGCCCTTCCCCGAGCCAGAAGGGCACCGTCGAGGGCGCCCCGCCCGCGTCCTCCACGCGGACCTTGCCGCTCTCCACGCGTCGGATGCGCCAGGAGCTATTGCCGAGCAGGATGACGTCTCCCGCCATGGACTCGATGGCGAAGTCCTCGTCCAGCGTGCCGATGGTGCGTCTCGTCGGGCTCGAGCACGACCTGGTAGCTGGCGGTGTCGGGAATGGCGCCGCCCGAGGTGATCGCGGCCAGCCGCGCGCCGCGCCGGCCCTGCAGCCGCCGCCCCACCGCGTCGCGGTGAAGGCGCGCGCCCGCCCGCCCGCGCCGCGTGGCGATGCCCTCGGCCAGCATGTCCACCACCGCGTCGAAGTCTTTCGCGTTCGAGCGCCGCGTAGGAGGCGGCGCGCCGGACCAGGTCGAAGAGGGCGTCCTCGTCCTGCTCCTCGTCCGCGCAGATGGCCACGAGCTGCTGGGCGAGGACGTCGAGCGGCGCGCCGCAGGGGAGGTGATCGATTTCCGCCCGCCGGGCCGCGCGCGCGAGCGCCGCGCACTCGACGAGCTGATCGCGCGTGAGCGGGAACATGCGCGCCCTTTGGGGTGGCGAGGAGCGCATGCCCGGAGCGGCCCGACGCGCTGGAGCGCGGTGGCGATGGAGCGCGGCGAGCCCGATGAGGCAGGTGAGGTCCACCGTGCCCACGTCGATGCCCAGCTCCAGCGACGCGGTGGCGACCACCAGGCTCAGCTCGCCCGCCTTGAGCCGCTGCTCCGCCTCGAAGCGCCGCGGCGCGGCTGAGGCTGCTGTGGTGCGCGGCCACCCGCTCCGCGCCCAGGCGCTCGGCCAGGTGCGCGGGTCACGCGCTCCACCAGGCGCCGCGTGTTCACGAACACCAGGGTGGAGCGGTGCGCGCGGGCCAGCTCGGCCACGCGGTCGTAGATCTCCTCCCACTGCTCGTTGGTGCACACCGCGCCCAGCTCGTCGCGCAGGACCTCGATGCCAAGATCCATGTCACGGCGCTGGCCCACATCGACGATCGCGGGCAGCGGCCGCGTCCGCGCCGACGAGGAGCCGCGCCGCCGTCTCCACCGGCCGCACCGTCGCGGAGAGCCCGATGCGCTGGAGCCGGGCGGACCCGCCGCTCGCTTCGGCCACCGAGCTCTCGAGCCGCTCGAGCGAGAGCGCCAGGTGCGCGCCGCGCTTGTCGCCCGCCACCGCGTGGATCTCGTCCACGATGACGGTGCGCACATCGGCGAGCCAGCGCCGGCTCGATTCCGGCGGTGAGCAGGATGAAGAGCGACTCGGGGGTGGTCACCATGCATGTGCGGGCGGGCGGCGGCTGATCAGCCGCCGCTCGTGCGCCGGGGTGTCGCCGGTGCGAGCGCGGTGCGGATCTCGGGCGTGGGCAGCCCGCCGCGGCGGCGGCCGCGGCCAGCTCGCCCAGAGGCTCGTCCAGGTTGCGCCGCACGTCATTGGACAGCGCCTTCAGCGGCGAGACGTAGAGGATGTCGGTGCGGGTCGTCGAGCCGCCCCTCCACGGCGCGTCGGAAGAGGCGATCGAGACAGGCGAGGAAGGCGGCGAGCGTCTTGCCGGAGCCGGTCGGCGCGGTGAGGAGCACATCGCGGCCGGCGGCGATCAGGGGCCAGGCCTGCGCCTGTACCGGGGTGGGCTCGCGGAATCGAGCCCGGAACCACGCGTCGACTACCGGATGGAAGCCGAAGGGATGGAGGCCGGCGCTGGCCGCCGGGCGATGCGGGCGGCATGCGGGAAGTATAGGCACGAGATCAAGCGCGGGGAAGGCGTCCCCTGCCGAGGGACGGGTTGAGGCGGTTAGGCCGCCTTCCGCACCGTCACGCCGCCGTCTTCCATGTCCTCCACTTCGCGTTGCGCCTTCTGCTCGACCTTCTCGCGCCGCTCCGTCCCTTCGATCGTGGGCTCAGCGGAGCGTCCGCCAGCCCGCACGCACTGTTCGCCGAGGAGCCAGAGCGGCAGGGCCAGCGCGGCCGGTAGGTGAGCCCGTGAGTCAGCAACTGTCTGGATGTCCATGTCTTACCCTCCCCAGCCCCGACAGAAGGCACGGCTCATGCCACTCGAAGAACGTCAGCAGAATCAGGGAGATAGCGAGGAGAGTCGAGCGGGACCTCGGGCTGGGCGCCCGAGGGACTCCGGGCTCAGAGGCCCGAGAGAAGCGAGGCGCTCGCGGGTAGGCACGCCGTCCCGATCCCAGCCGCGAAGGGAATAGTAGTGATCCAGCATGGCGTCCAGCTCCTGCGGGCGGGCAGTACATGCCGGCCGACGGCCCGTCGGGGATGGGCTCGTGCATCACGCGCCACGGGCAGCAGGTCGGCGCTTGCGGCGCACGCCCTCGCGCACGTTGAAGAGACCGCTCGAGGTTGATCACGCGCTCCCCCACGCGCTCGAGCTCCTCCACGGTCGACGTCCCAGCCGGTGATGGCGCGGACCATCCGCGCGTACGGGCTCTTCCACGATAGAGGCCGAAGCCGCGCTCGAGGTGAAGCGGCAGATGCACCAGCGAATCGCCCACCGCGGTGAAGTGCTGGCTCCGCACCGCGAACTCGGGCTTGCCCTCGGTGCCGCGCCGGTCGAAGCCCTGCGGCGTACTGCGGCGTTGGCGCGCGTGTCGTGATGGCTGCCGCCGCGCGTGGCGGTGGCGTAGCCGATGGACAGGCCCTTGAGCGCGCGCGCCGAGTGGGCGGGCAGCTCGAGCCGCTTCACCGCGTGAGACGCTGCGGGTCGCCTCGGGGTGAACGCGACTCCGGCGAGCCGCCAGCGCGCCCTCGGCCAGCCGGTCGCCGAAGCCCTCGCGCGCGCGCGGTCATGCTCGATCGAGCCGCAGCATGCCCGCGCCAGTCGCCCCAGCCGAAGGGCACGCCGACTCCTCCGCGCTGCAGCCAGCCGCGCTCCAGCGCCTCGGCACGAAGGCCAGCGTCACGCCCATGGTGATCGTATCCAGCCCGAGCAGATCGCAGAGGTCGTTGGCCCGGGCGAGCGAGCCCGCGTGCGCGTTCCCGAGCATGGACCCGAAGGCGAAGATGGTCTCGTACTCGGGCATCTTCGCCGTTGAGGCCCGCCAGCTCCCCGTCGCGGATCTCGTACTGCTTGCCGCAGGCCACCGGGCACTTGAGGCAGGTGGTGTCCCGGTCGTGATAGTGCGCGTGCATCTCCTCACCGGAGATCGCGAGCGCGTCGGCGAAGGTTTCCTGGCGGAGGTTGTAGGCGCCGAGCGCTCCCAGCGTATTGATCGGCTTGACGAGGAACGGCGTGCCGTAGGTCGACGAGCGCCTTGGTGCCCGTCGTCAGCGGCTCGCGCCGCTGCTCGATGCAGGGCCTTGAGGCGCCGCCGCGTCGGCCAGCTCCGGTCTTGCGCGCCCGCCACCGACACCGCCTTGACGCGCTTGGCGCCCAGCACCGCGCCGATGCCGCCGCGGCCCGCCACGCCCTCGCGGTTCTTCCAGTAGGTGGCCAGCGCCGCGTACCGCACGCCCTTCTCGCCCGCCGGGGCCGATGGCCATCACGTCCGACGTCGGCGCCCTCGACCTCCTGCATGGCGTGCGACGGTGTCGCGGGTAGTCCGGCCCCAGAGGTCGCGCGCCGGCTGGACCTGGCGCCGTCCTCGGTGACGCTGGAGATAGACGGGCTCCTTCGCGCGGCCGGTGATCACCGATCGGCGTCGAAGCCGGTGCGCTTCATGGTGGCGGGCAATCGGCCGCCGAAGGTCGAGTCGAAGAAGAGCCCGGTGAGCGGCGACTTGCGCGGCGACGCAGGCGCGGCTATTGCCGGGCACGCGTGGTATCGGTGACCGGACCCACCGCGAAGACCACGGCGATTGGCCGCGTCGTAGGGATCGACCCCGACCGGCGCGTGATCGACGAGCAGGCGGCGCGGCGAAGCCGTTGCCGCCGAGAAGCGCCCGCGCGCTGTTCTTCCCGCACCGTTGACGCGCGTGGCGCCGGTGCCCGCGTCCACGAAGAGGATCGCCCGCCGTAGCTCGCATCGGGCTCCGATGATACCAGAGCGGGGCGGGTCGAGTTCGCGCCGAGGGCCTTGAGCCGCTGCGCGCGGCGTCCGCCAGCTCAGGCTCGGCCCCTTCGCCGTCGCCAGCTTCCGGTACACGATGACCGCCGCCTCGCTCTGCTTCAGCGCGACGAAGGCCTGCCCCTTGCGACGCCAGTAGCAGCGCGCTGGCCCCAGCCCGAGTCCGGCGCCAGGTAAAGCGGCCGTCTGCCACGCCTGCGCGGCCTCGGCGCGCTGGCCGGCGGCGCGATGCCTCGCTCGCCGAGCCGGAAGGCGGCTTCGGGCGGCCGTGGTCGGGTCGGCGTCGTCGAGGCTTTCCGGAGCAGCGCCTCGTCCCACTTCCCCTCCGTCGGGGAGGAGCCGGCCCCTGACCGAACGCTGCCTGCTGCGTTCCGGCGGCGGCTGGATAGTCCCTGCGCAGCCGTGCGTAGACGTCCAGCGCCTTGTCCTTCTCCCCGCGGCTTCGTAGCTCTGCGCGAGCAGCAGGAGCGCCACGCGAAAGCTGCGGATCGCCCGTCTCGCCATTCACGAGGCCTCGAGCCGCTGGCGGGCCTCGGGGACGGCGCCGCGTGCGCAGCAGCGCCTCCGCCTGATCGAGCCGCGCCTCCGCGCCGAGCGTTTGCCCGCATAGCGCGTGGCGAGGATCTGATAGGCCTCGCGAGCGATCGGCCATTCCGCGCTCCGCGCCGCCGCCGCGCCGAGCGTCGCGAGCGCGGCCGGTGCGGCGCGACTCTTGCCGAACTCGTCGGCAAGCCGCAGAGATGAGCGTCCGCGCTTCCGGCCACTTCTTGTCGGCGGCGGCCGATAGGCCATGCCCTGGAGCAAGCCCGGCGTGATGGTGGGCCGTCAGGCGGGCCTGCCAGGGCGGCGCGGCGAGGCGGCGGAACTCGTCCATCTGCCCCCTGGTTGAAGGCGGCCGCGGCCAGCCGCTTCATTCCGCCGCGGCGGCGGCGGGACCCGGCGCCAGCGTCGCGAACGGCCAGCCACTCCGCGTGGCCTCACCCACTGCCCGCGCGTGAAGGCCACACGCCGAGCCCGAGCCGCCCCGCGTCCTCCCCTTCGCCGAGCGCGCCCCGGAATTCCGCCTCCGCGTCGGGAACCCGCGCGGTGCGGAGCAGCGCGGCGCCCGCGTGAGACCGGATGCGCCCGATGAAGGGGGAGAGCGGGGCGCGCGAGAGTGAGCGTGTCGAGGTCCCGGAGGGCGTCCGCCTCGCGGCCCGCACGCAGCGCGAGCACGGCGCGGTTCAGCGTGGCGGCCTCGGTCGGGCGCGGTCGGGATAGCGGGCGAGGAGGCGGTCGAGCAGCGCGCGCCCCCGCCTCGTCCCCGCCCGCGCCGCCATCTCGGCGGAGAGGAGCAGCACCCGCGGGCAGCCGTGGATCGTCCAGGGCCTCGCGGGCGAAGCGCTCCCACTGCTCGCGCGCGGCGGCCGAGGCGCTGCGAGCGCAGGCTCCGACCAGCCCAGCGCCAGCCGCACGCCGGTGCGCTCGACGGCGCTGTCGGCACCTCGTCAGGGGTGGCGCGTTAGCAGAAACCGGCCGCGCGGTCGTACTCGCGCGCAGCCCGTGGGAGCCTCGCCCGCGATCCAGCAGCGCCGCCGCTTGCTGCGCCGGGGCAACGTCCGCCGAGCGGCTCCTCACCGCGTGTAGCGCGGGCCTGGGCGAACTCCCGCTTGCACCTCGGGATCGATCTGGGCGAGGCGCACACCGGCACGAGTCCCCCGAAAGGCGCCGGGCGCGCCGGCCTGGCGGACGGCGTCGAAGCGGTCGCGCGGCGTCCGGTGGCCTGACCCGCCCTGCCGCAGCGACTCGCCGCTGCAGCACCACCAGCACGTAAAGGCGCGCAGAGGAGCTCGCGCCTGAGGCTGCACGCCCGGCGGCTCGGTAAGCAGCGGCTGCTCGCCTCCTCGGGAACGATTCGCGTCCACCACGCCCGGCGCCCAGCAGGGCGTCAGGCAGCGCCAGCGAGCCGGTCGCGTCCACCCGGTCTTCCCGAGGACTGCGGCCGCCGCGCCATCACTCGCGCGCCGCCGCCAGGGTCGTCGAGGGCGAGAAGGGCGCGCACGGGGCCCCGCCGCACCCAGGGCGCCTCGCCGGTGCGCGGATAGGCGCGCCAGCAGCCCGCACGTACGTCTTACCGCTTTCAGCGGCTGGCCCCTTTCGCGCGCCACCGGCCGAGGCCACGCATGAGGCCGCTCGATGGCGAGGACGTGCGGGGCCCGCGGCAGTGGTGAACACCTGGCAGCCGTTGCGCCGCCCCGGCGGGATCTCCCAGGCGGCCACAGCCAGTCGCCCGCAGCCAGAAGGAGGCCTCGGCGGCGAGCGCGTCGCCGGGAGGCTCGTGTTGAGCGGCGACGTCCACTCGTCGCTCGCGCCTCGATAGCTAGCGGAGCGCGCGTGGAAGGACAGCGCGCGCCCATGCCACGCAGCGCGTGGGCACCAGCTCCGGAACCACGCGGCGGCGCGCGGAGGAAGCTCTGAAGAACATCTCCGAGCGCCCGCGCGGCACTCGCCGCGCTCGAAGGCAGCGCAGGCCAGCTCGATGCACGCGGTAGAGGCCGATGTCGCTCCCCGGGATCACTTCACTTGGCGAGCGATCTCGAGGTGGCTCGCCACGTCGGCGCGGCGCCCGAGCCGGAGCAGGCTCTCGGCCGCCCAGTATTAGCGGGCCCTCGCGGACGAAGGTCGCGATCGCAACCCGACTACTGCATCACCGCCTGGAATTCCGCCAGCGCGGGCTCGAAGTCGGCGCGCTGGTGCCCAGCGCGCCACGCACTCGAGCTGCTCGGAGGCCACGCCATGCTACGCGCTGCCCAGGGGATTGCACGCCAGCCCGCGCGGAGGCGACATCGGCGCCGAAGGGCGCAGCGCGAGATCCGCTCACCACCGCAGCCCGGGCGGCGGCGGTGGGAAGGGCTGGGGCGATGGCGGCAGCTCGATGGGGGGGCAGCGGCACCGCCGGCTTGTCCAGGGGCGGCGACACCAGCGGCCTTTGCCAACGCGGGGACCAGATCGGGCGGGGGGCGAAGGCCGCGGGGTCGCCGGCGGCGCCGCCGCCTCGGCGCGACGGCGGGCGCGCCAGCGCCACCGCGCGCCGGGCGCAATGGCCGGGCACGACGGCGCTTTCTCAGGCGCCGCCGCGGAGGCTCGCGCCGAGGACAGGCGCGGCACGACCAGCGCCAGCGTGCTCGCGCGCGCCGGGCTCATGGCTTGCACGCTCCTGAGAAATCTCTCCGGGCGGCTTGGCCGGCTTAGTGCGCGGCTGGGTGGCCACCGGCTTGAGGCTGGGCCGCCGCCGCAGGTCCGCCGCGCGCCTTGGCCCGGGCGCGCAAGCTCCTTGTCGGGCGCGTCGGCGGCGACCTGATCGGCGAAGTAGCCGGAGGCGGGTCCGGGAGCTTCCCTGTACCACCAGCGCGAGCCCACTCCACGGCAAGGCATTGTTGCGCGCGCGCCGCATCTGGAGTGCCCGCCACCTCCACGGCGGCCTGGAAGGCCTGGTGCGCCGGGCCCGGCCAGCCTGAGCCAAGCTCGCTCTCGCCCAGGAGGGCTGGGCCTGGGCGCGGATCGCCGCGTCGATCCGTCTCTTCACGGCGCCCCAGCGCCAGCTGCAACCGCGATCGCCCAAATTTCCCCGCCCGAAGGCGCCCCTGGGCGACGAGATCGTGCGAGGCGCGCGCGGCGAGCGAGGGTGGTCGGGAAATTCCGCGCGGAGGGTGGCCCACGCCGACTCGGCGTCACGTGTTAGCCGCCCCGGCCGCGTCGCGAGGAAGCCGGCGTCAGTAGACGCTCTCCGGCGGGTGCGGGGACTGTTGGCCATCAGCGTCGCGCAACGCACTCCTCGCCTGAGGTCGTCCTTGCGGCCCTCCTTCGGCCAGGCGGTCCACGATGCGGTGCGCCGCGCCTGGTTTGCGGCCAATAGCTCGCGCATGACCCGGATAGGCGTCGACGAAGGCGCGCGGCTCGGCGACACCCTCGCATTCGTCTGGCCCGCAGCCCGGGCTCGCCACGCCGAGGGAATTGGCGCGCCGTCCCGGCACCACCCGCGACGCGGTAGCGCGCGCAGGGGAAGGGCCGCAGCAGCGCGATCGCCTCCTCGTTTGCCCTTGCCCTCCACGAGGGCCCGCGCGCGGTGATAGTGGTCGCCGACGGCGCCGTCACATGGTCAGGGAACAGCGGCGAGCAGCTGGCGAAACGCGGCGATGGCGGCGTCGCCTGGCGCTTGCAGCACGAGCTGGCACCAGGCCCGGGCAGGCCACTACTAAAGCGCGTCCGCCAGCGCGGGCGGCGAGGCGGCGTTGGTCGCCATGTAGGCGCGTCGTCGGGCGGCGCGCGGCGGCGTCACTTCGGCCAGCGCATGCGGTACCGGCGTCTCCGCCTCCAGAAGCGGAGAGGCCTCCTCGGGCTTGCCCGGCGGCGGCGTCAGCGTCCTGGGCCTGGCGGGAATCGGCGGCAGCGCGGCCTCGTCGGTCGCCCTGGAGGCCCGAGCGCGCGCACTGCCGAGCAGCAGCGTCGCCTCGGGAGGTCCACGCGAGGTCGGCCCGGGATGGCGCTGGATGGGGCGCTCGAGGGGAGCGCGCGGCTGACAGGGGAGGAGAAAAACGCTTGTCCTCGAAGGCCCGCTCGCCGGCCAAACCATAGACGGCCAGCTTCGTCGGGGCCGCGGCCGGCCCCGGCGCTCCGGCGCAGAGGCGTGGTCAGGCCGCGCGCGCACGCCGGAAGGCGAGCAATGCAGCAA
>ERZ1370068.10914-contig-9571_pt1 | contig 48906 bp, 58 predicted proteins | sample MGYA00561227_ERZ1370068 | MGnify/ENA primary metagenome ERZ1370068 (study PRJEB38410, sample SAMEA6850437) | metagenome | study: Metagenomic assessment of the ecological functions of the soil: analysis of the soil microbiota associated with the... | reverse complement strand
CAGTTACGTATTGCCCGCCACTGCAACTGCCTTACCGATCATGCTGAACCCTCGGTGGAAGTGACTAGCAGACGGTAGGTCGGCGATGTAGGCTCGAGGCCAGATCCCGTAAGGGAACCCGGGGGTTCTGTAAGCGATCTCCGCCCGATGGGGCACCTGGATCGAACGCGACGACGATGTCCTGCGGATCACGCTCGCGCGCCCCGAGACACGCGAACGCCTTCGACGCCGCGCTGATCGCCGAGCTCGCCGAGGCGTTCGTCGACGTCGGCAAGCGCGCGAGCGGTCCTGCTCGCCGGCGACGGGCCGAGCTTCTGCGCCGGTGCCGACGTCGAGTGGATGCGCGCATCGGTCGACCTCGACTTCGACGCAAACGTGGCGGACGCGAACGCCCTGCGCGGGATGCTGAGGCGATCGACCGCTGTCCGGCTCCGGTCGTCGCGCGCGTCCAGGGCCACGCCCTCGGTGGCGGAGCGGGCCTCGTGGCGTGCGCGGACATCGCAGTCGCGGACGACCGGGCCGTGTTCGCATTCTCGGAGGTGAAGCTCGGCATCATCCCGGCGGTGATCTCGCCGTTCGCGCTCGCGAAGATCGGGCCGAGCTGGGCGCGCCGCTACTTCGTCACGGGTGAGCGCTTCGACGCAGCGACCGCCCTGCGAATCGGGCTGGTGCACGAGGTCGACTCGGATCTGACTCGGCCGTCGAACGGGTGCTCGCCGAGCTGCACAGCGCCGGGCCGCTGCGCTGCACGCCAGGCGAAGAAGTTCGTCCTCGACCGGCCGGACGGGCCTGGAGACCGCGCGCAGGATCGCCGAGCGCCGCACGAGTGACGAGGGCCAGGAGGGCCTGCGCGCCTTTCTGAGCGGCGCAGCCCGGACTGGAGCTGAGCAGCTGATGCGGAGCAGCGGGCTGACGACGTCGCCCGACGGATCCCGGAGCCGGAACGTCGCGCCACTCCCCGCTTGAACCGTGCGGCTCAGGAATCCGCTCGCGTTCGTCCTGGCGACCCCGCCGACCGCACGCCAGCCACCGTCTCGGAACTGCTGAAGCGATGTAGCGCCGCGACCCGTTGCCCGACCGCACTTGCCCCCACAGCACCGTCCGAACGCCGATGCGCGAAACCTGCGCGAGGGGAAGCTGCGCAGCACGGTACGAGAGCTTGACGCTGCCGCCGACGGCGATGCAGCCGCTCTGCCAGCGCCCGATCTCAGGCCTCGTCCTTGTAGAGGCACTGGATGAGCACTGTCGACGTTCCGTGCGGCGAACGCCCGATACGCCGCCTCGCTCAAATAGCGGGCCTGAAGCGTCTTGAGACGCCGAGAATACTGATCCGGGGGCTCGTCTGATAGCCGTACTCCGTCAGCCAGATCCGCGTGAGCGGTCCGAACGCGCGCGACACTCGCGTTGCAACCGCTCGAGCGTTGACATCGTGATCGTCTCGCAGTGCCCGCAGCCGCCGATCGAGGGCGTTTCGAAGGGATCGAGCGGATACGGGTTGTGCGCGTAGGCATCCAGGCGCGCCACCCGCGGCACCCATCCCGCGGATCCAGGTGACCGGCGGAGAACGCCGCCGGTCGAGCGCGTGGAGCGGTGATGCCGCCGCCGACCTTCGCGTCCGGAGTCGCGTTGTGGATTGCGGTGTACGCGGGATTGAGCAGCTTCGTCACGTAGGTCTGAGGCGTGGTCGGACGCAGCCAGCGACGCTGGTTCGGCTCGTTCCAGACGAGCCACAGCTTGACCCACGAGTAGCGGTTCGCAGCCGCGGCGGCGAAGGCCGCGAAAGACGCGCCCGACCTGGGCGCCCAGTTCGGAGCACGGCCTCCGTTTGCCCAGCGCGGAGCGCCAGTAGAGCGTCACGACCGGTGCAATCCCGTGCTTGCTCAGGCCTTCGAGAACCGCGTCCGTACTTCCCCCAGCTCCTCTTCCCGCGACCTTCTCGACCTGGTTCCAGCTGATCGTGAAGCGGACGAGGTCGACGCCGATCCGGTCGAGCTCGGCGATCCGCTCGTCGAGCGTTCCCGGCTCGTAGACGAGCCACGCGTCGTCCTGGAGCCCATAGCGGACGTACGGCGAGGCCTCGGCAGGCGCCGAGCACGCGAGGAACGCCGCGACCGTCGCCGCGAGCAGGGAGCAGCCGACCCATCGGGCCTGACGGTAGCCGGAACGCCGTGAAGGTCGTGTAAGTCCATGTGAGCGAGTGCGTCAGTGAGATCTGACGGTGACGGTCAGCACCGGCGCCGAGCGGCGTCGCGAGGCGGTAGCTCGTCGCCCGCTTCGGGGCGACCTTGACCGTGAAGCGCCCGTCCGGCCGTACGCGCACACGCCGGACGGTCGTCCAGGTGCCGCCTGTTCACCTCGCTGCTCGAGCCGCACCCTTGCCGAGCCCACGCACGAAGCCCTTCAGGACGACCGGCCCTCCCGCCACCGCCAGTGCACGCCTGCGGCGTGCTCGAGATTCAGTGACCCGCACCGCGAACCACGTCGAGCGGAGGTCGAGCAGCGCGGCGGAAGTCCTGCGCGAGCATCGTCCGGGCGCCGCTGCGGCCCTTGATCGTCACTTCCGTCGCGCGCCCCGACGGCCCGCGGAGACGACGAGGTCGCGTACCGACGCCCATCCCGAGCTTCCGCCCCAACGTCGGCCGGCGTCCACCGGAACGGCCCCCACCGGTGGAGCTTCGAGAGACCGTCGTACGGGATCGGAGACGGAGACGAGATACGGCACGGGCGTCGCCCCCGGCCACGCTCCTCGTTCGAGACGGTCCTTCCCGCGAGGTCGAGTGGTGAAAGGTCGTCGCCGACGTGCCCGTTCCAGTAAGAGAACGCGGCCCGCCGTCGAACCGATCGCACGGTTCGTCGAGACCGCCTCCGCGCGGAATGCCGCCGTAGACCTGGCTGCGCGTGTCGGCGTAGAGGTCGAACAGGGAGCCCGGCTTGAGCGTCGCGAGCGGCGTACGGAGCGGGCCACGACCGACTGCGCGCGGAGCGCCTCGCGGTGCCAGTCGTCGGGCATCTCCCACGGCACGACGCCGCGGAGGTAGCGGTCGAGCGGCAGCGATTGACGATCGTGAGCTTCCCGTGCCTGCCGGTGGACGAGCGAGCGCGCCGCGATAGGCCGTCGCCGTCCAGCTGCAGCGGCGCGCCACCCGCCACGAAGCGCAGCGGCGAGGCGCAGAACGCCGAGCTTCGCCGCGACGAGGTTCTGTCGTGCCGGCTTTCAGCTTGCGCGCCTTGCCACGGGCGTCGACGACCTTGAACGGCTTCGTCGAGCTGATCTGGACCGCAGGAACGTCGCTTCGGCGAGCAGCACCCGCACCGGCCGGGCGGGCACGATCGCGCAGCTCCGTTCCCCGGTAGTAGTGCGCGAGGATCCGCTGATAGCTCCAGCCGGCCCGGGCATATCCGCGGGCGCCGTACTGGCTCATCCCGACCCCGTGGCCCCAGCCGCGCCCGTCGATCACGAAGAGCGTGCCGGCGCCAGCCCGCAGCGGGCCAGCAGAGAAGAACGACCCCAGGAGAACGAGAAGCAAGCGCCGCAACCGGGGCAGGGTATCGCCGCCGCATACCATCCGCAAACGATGAAGATCGAGAGCTCCTGGTGGCAAACCGCGGTGAGATCGCCGTGCGCATCTTCCGCACCTGCCGCGAGCTCGGAATCGCCACCGTCGCGGTTGCCGCGCCGGACGACACCGGCTCGCTGCACGCCCGCTCTGCAGACGAGACGATCGAGATCGAGAGCTACCTCCTCGCCGCAGAAGCACATCCGCGCGGCACGGAGGCCGGCGCTGACGCGATCCATCCCGGCTACGGCTTCCTGGCGGAGAACGCCGACTTCGCCGCGGCGGTGCAGCGCGGCCGGCCTGACCTGGGTCGGGCCGCCCGCCGAGCGCGCTTCGGCCGGGCGGCGACAAGCTCGCGGCGAAGCGGATCGCCGCTCGAGGCCGGAGTTCCTGTCGTGCCGACCGGCGAGACCGGCGGAGATCGGCTTCCCGCTCCTCGTCAAGGCGGCACGCCGGCGGCGGCGGGCGCGGGATGCGGATCGTGCGCGAGCCGGACGAGCTCGAAGAAGCGCTCGAGGCGGCCGCGGCGCGAGGCGGAGGCCGCCTTCGGCGACGGGACGGTCTTCTGCGAGCGCTACGTCGAGCGGCCCGCGCCACGTCGAGATCCAGCTCCTCGCCGACGCGGCACGGGACCGTGCTGGCGCTCGGCGAGCGCGACTGCTCGGTGCAGCGCCGCCACCAGAAGGTGCTCGAGGAGTCGCCGTCGCCCGCGCTCGATCCGGAACTGCGAGCGGAGATGAGCGACGCCGCGGTCGCGTTCGCGACGCGCGATCGGCTACGCGAGCGCCGGCACCGCCGAGTTCATGCTCGACGGCCGCGACTTCTTCTTCCTCGAGCTGAACGGCCGGATCCAGGTCGAGCACTCCGGTGACGGAGCTCGTCACCGGCCGTCGACCTGATCCGCGGACCAGATCCGGATCGCCGACGGAGAGCGCGCTCGACCCAAGTAACAGTCTGTTACAGGGCCACGCGGTCGAGGTGCGGCTCTACGCCGAGGATCCGCGCACGCTTCCTCCCGCAGGCCGGGACAGCTCGAGCGGCTGCGCCTGCCGACCGGGATTCGCGTCGACGCGGGCGTCGAGGAGGGCGACGAGATCGGCACCGGGTACGACCCGATGATCGCGAAGCTGATCGCGCACGGCCCGACGCGAGTCGAGGCGCTCGCGCGGCTCGCGCGACGCGCCTCGCCGAGACCGAGGTCGGTGGCGTCACGACGAACCTGCCGTTCCTGCGCTGGCTCGTCGCGCACCCCGTCGTCCGGGCAGGCGAGGCGACGACCGCGTTCCTGACCGAGTACCCGCCGCTCTCCGAGCCGCCGCTGCGGCTGCCCGACGCCGCCTGGCGCGGCGGCTGGCGGCTGAACCTCCCGCCGGCGCCGCGCTGCTGCCGCCCGACGTCGACAGCGCCGCACGCGAGCACGTGCCGGCAGGCGGCGAGCAGCAGCGATCACGGCGCCGATGCCGGGAACGGTGATCCAGGTGCAACGTCGGCACCGGGCGACCATGTCGAAGCGCGGCAGCCGCTGCTCGTGCTCGAGGCGATGAAGATGGAGACGCCGCTCGCGTCGCCGTACGACGCGACCGTCAAGGCTGTGCACGTCGCGGAGGGCGACCGCGTCGCCGGGGCGCTCCTCGTCGAGCTCGAAGCCGACTAGTCCGCGGCGGCGGCTGCGGGAGCTGCTGGGGCGCCCGAGCGGAGCGGGGACCAGGAAGATCACGGTCAACGCGATGAGCACGGCTGAGCGCGGCGACGGAGATCGTCCCAGCCGTCGCTCGATCGTCGGCTTCACCGTCATCGCGAACGACGATCGCGCTACCAGGATGACGAGGCTCGACGCTGGATCACGGTGAAGATGCGGCGGATCAGCGTCCTGGCCTCTCGACCGGCGTGCGCCGGCGATCTCGCGACTGGAGCCGCTCGCCATCCGGTGCGGATCAGAAGCAGTCCCGGTCGAGGAACGACGCGGCGAAGGCGACGAGCGCGAAGACGACCCAGAGCGTTGGTCCCAGTCCCAGTTGCCGTTGATCATCATCCCGATCCCGCGAGGACGAGCACGACGAGCGACGCGGGAACGAACATGCCGCTTCGCCGAGCACGGTCTTGGCAGCAGCTTCGCGCGAGCGCGTGCATGATCGCCGCCGTGCGCGTCCGCTCGTGCCCGACAGCGCGTCATGGAACTGAACGCGCCGCCCAGCGCAGATCACAGCCGCGCTGGATGCGCACGAACAGCAGGAACTCGTACCTGCTCAGGAAGACCGTGGAGACAGACTGTCTAGTGAGGTTCCATAAGCGCTAGAACAGCTTCTGCAACTTCATCGCGGCGCCCATGTCTCCTTGATCTTGAGCTTGCCGGTCATGTAGGCCGTGGTCGGGTTCTGCTCGCCGCGCGATGATGCACGGCCATCATCGTCTCCTCGGACGTAGTGATCGGGGTCGTGTCGGCCTCGCCGCCGCCCTCCGGTCACGCTCGACCGTGCCGTCCTCGACCTTGACGAGCCACTGGCCTGGCACCCTCGATGTCGAACAGGTACGAGTTGTTCATCCCGGCCGTCTTCCGGCGTCGGCACTGGGCCGCAAGACCGTCGAAGAACTCCTGCACGTTCTCAGCCATCTCGGTTCGCTCCTTGATCGGTTGAAGCGCGAATCTACCCGGTAGCATCCCGCCGCGCGCATGGACCTCGATCTCACCCAGGAGCAGCAGCTCGTCCGCGACACGGTGCGCGAGTTCGCGCGCGAGAAGGTCGCGCCCGTCGCCGAGGAGCTCGACCGCGAGCACGCGTTTCCTGTACGAGCTCGTCGCCGAGCTCGGCGAGCTCGGGCCTGATGGGCCTGCCGATCTCCGAGGAGTACGGCGGCGCCGGCGGCGACACCGTCTCGTACGCGATCGCGATCGAGGAGCTGACGCGGATCGACTCGTCCGTCGCGATCACGGTCGCGGCGCACACCTCGCTCGGCACGATGCCGATCCTACCTCTTCGGCACGCGAGGAGCAGAAGCAGCAGTGGCTCGCCCGACCTCGCCTCCGGGCCGAAGCTGGCCGCCTTCGGCCTGACCGAGCCGGGCGCTGGCTCCGACGCGGGCGCCACGCGCACGACGGCGCGAGCTGCGCGACGGCAGTGGTCGTCGAACGGCTCGAAGATCTTCATCACCAACGCCGGCACCGACATCACCGCGCTGCGTCGACGATCACCGCGCGCACCGGCGACGACGAGATCTCGAACCTCGTCGTCCCGAACGGCACGCCGCGGCTACGACGATCTCGGCGCCGATGAAGAAGCTCGGCTGGCGCGCGTCCGACACGCGCGAGCTCTCGTTCAGCGACGTGCAGCGTCCCCGAGGGGAACCTCGCTCGGCCCGCGCGGCGAGGGCTTCCAGCAGTTCCTCGAGATCCTCGACGGCGGCCGGATCTCGGTCGCGGCGATGGGCGTCGGCCTCGCGCAGGGCGCGTACGACCTCGCGCTCGCGTACGCGCAGGAGCGCGAGCAGTTCGGCAGGCCGATCGCGACGCTTCCAGGCGATCCAGTTCCAGCTCGCCGGACATGGCGACGGAGATCGAGGCCGGCCGCGCGCTCGTCTACAAGGCGGCGTGGCTCAAGGACCAGGGCCGGCCGTTCGCGCGCGAGGCGGCGATGGCGAAGCTCTACACCGGCGAGCTCTCGAACCGCGCCGCGAACGCGGCGCTCCAGATCCACGGCGGCTACGGCTTCATGGACGAGTACGCGATCTCGCGCCTCTACCGCGACCAGAAGATCCTCGAGATCGGCGAGGGCACGAACAGGCGAGGTGCAGCGCGATGGTCATGCGAGGCCAAGTGCACGCCAGTCTAGCCGCCCAGCCTCTCTGAAGGCCTCATGAGGTGCCCGTCTGCGCGCGCAGTGGTGCGCTGGCCCCGGCGAGCGCGTGGCGTGCGTGCGCGTGCCGCCTTCCGCCTCTTCATCGCAGCAGATCCGGGAATCGGAACCGCGACAGAGAGCGCCTTCGTGTAGTCGTGCTGGGGTTCGTGTAGACCTCCTCCGCCGCGCCGATCTCCGACGAGCTGGCCCTTGTTCATCACTGCGATCCGGTCGCTCATCGCGCGAACGACGGCGAGATCGTGGGCGATGAAGAGATACGTGAGGCCGAAGTCCGCGCTGCAGGTCCTCGAGCAGGTTGAGGATCTGCGCCTGGATCGAGACGTCGAGCGCCGATGACCGGCTCGTCGCAGACGATCAGCTTCGGGCTCAGAGCGCGAGCGCGCGCGCGATCGCCGATCCGCTGGCGCTGGCCGCCGGAGAACTCGTGCGGGTAGCGGTTCGTGTAGCTCGGGTTGAAGCCGACGACGTCGAGCAGCTCGCGGATGCGGATCGCCCTGGTCGCGGCGCGTTGCCGATCCCGTGCACGATCCAGCGGCTCGCCGACGATGTCGCCGACCGTCATCCGCGGATCGAGCGACGAGTACGGGTCCTGGAAGACGATCTGCATCTCGCGCCGCATCCGCGCGCAGGTCGCTGCGGGCCGAGCTCGGCGTCAGCTCCGTGCCCTCGAAGCTTGACCGAGCCGGAGGTCGGCTTCGAGCAGCTGCAGCACGCAGTAGCCGGTGCGTCGACTTGCCCGAGCCGGACTCGCCGACGAGGCCGAGCGTCTCGCCCGCGCTGCGATCGTCGAAGCTGACGCCGTCGACCGCGCTGCACATCGCCGACCTTGCGCTCGATCAGAAGCCCTGCCTTGATCGGGAAGTGCTTGTCGAGGTCCGCTGACCTCGAGCAGACGGCCGTCCGCTGCTCACGCGCGCGTCGTCTCCGGCGCGCGCCGCGCGACTCGCTCGCTTGCCGGATGCGCCGAGCGGACCCAGTGGCCCGTCCGGAGCTCGCGCAGCTCCGGCATCTGCTCGGTGCAGTCGTCGTCGCCCGCATAGCGGGCAGCGCGGCGCTGAAGCGGCACGCCGCGGGCGGGTCGAGCAGGTCGCGGCGCGGCGGCCCGGGATCGCGCGTCAGCCGCCCTCGCGGATGCCTCGCCCTCGAGCTGCGGGCAGCGCGCCGAGCAGCGCCTCGGTGTACGGATGCTCGCGGATTGTCGAAGAGGTCGAGCGTCGAGCGCGTGCTCGACGATCTGGCCGGCGTACATCACGACGATGTCGTCCGCCGCCTCGGCGACGACGCCCATGTCGTGCGTGATGAGTGATCATCGCCATGTCGTGCTGCGTGCGAGGTCGTCGAGCAGGTCGAGGATCTGACGCCTGAATCGGTCACGTCGAGCGCGGTCGTCGGCTCGTCGGCGATCAGCAGCTTCGGGTCGCAGGCGAGCGCGATCGCGATCATCACGCGCTGGCGCATGCCGCCCGAGAACTGGTGCGGGTAGTCGTCGAGCCGCTGCGTCGGCGCGCGGGATCCGACCTCCTCGAGCAGCTCGATCGCCTGCTTGTTCGCCGTCCGTCTGCGGCACGTCGAGTGCCGCCTGATCGTCTCGCGTGATCTGCGTCCCGATCGTCAGCGTCGGGTTCAGCGACGTCATCGGATCCTGGAAGATCATCGCGATCTCGCGGCCGCGGACGTCCTCGAGCTCGCGCTCGGACAGAGCTTCGTCAGGTCGCGGCCCTCGAACGAGCACTCGCGCCGCTGACGATCTCGGCGGCGGCTTCGGGATCAGGCCCATGATCGAGAGCGCGCGTCACCGACTTCCCGCAGCCCGACTCGCCGACGATGCCGAGCGTCTCGCCGCTGCTCGACCGAGAAGCTGACGCCGTCGACGGCGCTGCACCGCGCCGTCGCGCGTGAAGAAGTGCGTGCGCAGGTCGTCGACCTCGAGCAGGGCCATCGCTACGTCTCCTTCGTCCGGGGTCGAGCGCGTCGCGGAGGCCGTCTGCGATGAAGTTGGCGCAGATGACGAGCGATGCGATCGCGATCGACGGGACGATGATCGCGATCGGATAGGGTGCGGTACACGGTCGCGGCCGTCCTGCGCCATCGAGCCCCCACGAGGCGTCCGGCGGGCTGATCCCGAGCCCGATGAACGAGAGGAACGCCTCGCCGAGGATGACGGCCGGCAGCTCGAGGAAGATCGGCGATGATCAGGACGCCGAGCGTGTTCGGCAGCAGGTGCCGGACACAGGACTCGGTACCAGCGCGCGCCGATCGGCCTTCGCCGCCGCGCACGTAGTCGTTCTCCTTCAGGGTGATGCACCTGGCCGCGCACGATGCGGGCGGTCGTGAACCAGCTCGCGATCGAGAGCGCGATCATCATCGTCCACATGTTCGTCGGTGCCGATGATCGCCAGCGTGATGATCGCGAACGGCAGGTACGGAAGCCCGTAGAGCGCGTCGAGGAAGCGCATCAGGCCGTTGTCGAGCCGGCCGCCGACGAAGCCGGAGATCGAGCCGTAGACGACGCCGATCGCCGAGGATCGCGAACGTCGCGCCGAAGCCGATCAGGATCGAGATCCGGCCGCCGAGCGCGGTGCGCACGGAAGAGGTCGCGGCCGAACTTGTCGGTGCCGAACAGGTGCTGCGAGGCTCGGACTCTCGTTTGCTGATGCGAGAAGTCGACCGCATTCGGGTCGTAGCGCGGAGACGAACAGGATGATCAGGCAGTAGAGGACGACGACCGATGAAGACGGCGGCCGCGCGATCGAGCGCGCCGCGGTTGCGGCGTGTAGCGGCGCCAGCGCGTCGCTTCCAGAGGTTCGTCTGGCGGATCGGCGCCCCGCGTCGCCCCCATCGTGTGCTCGACGAGTCATGACCCTCGTCGCGGATGTCCGGCTGGGGTCGACGACCATCAGGTCCGCGCGTCCCGCGTCCGCGCGGGTCGAGGATGCCGTAGAGGATGTCGACGACGAGGTTCGCGACAGATGATCAGCGCGAGGAGCACCGTCAGCCCCATCACGACCGAGTAGTCGCGTGCGCTGACGGCGGTGACGTAGTACCGGCCGATGCCGGGGATGTTGAAGATCAGCTCGATCACGAACGAGCCGCGTGATGATGTAGCCGAGCAGCGGCCCGGCGGCGGTGATCACCGGGATCAGCGAGTTGCGGATGACGCAGCCCGACGCACGCGTTCGGTAGCGCAGGCCCTTCGGCCCGCGGCCGTGCGGACGTAGTCCTGCTGCAGCGTCTCGAGCATCGTGCCGCGGACGAGCCGCGCGAAGTAGCGCCATCGGCGCCGAGCCGAGCGCGATCGACCGGCAGGATCTTGCGCTCCCACGATCGACCAGCCGCTCGTCGGTAACCAGCCGACGCCCCTTCAGGGCGATGAAGTAGATCAGCAGCGTCGCGACCTAGCGAAGCTCGGGACCGCGTGGAAAGATGTTCGAGAAGAACATCGCCGAGTAGTCGACCCAGGTGTTCTGCTTTCAGCGCCGCGACGATGCCTAGCGGCACGCCGACGGCAGATCGCGAACATGAACGCGCAGGCGCCGAGCTCGATCGAGACCGGGAAGTGCTCCTTGACGATGTCGTTGACGTCCCGGCCGCGGAGCGACGAGCGACGGGCCAAGGTCGAACGTGAAGACGCCCTTGACGTAGCTACAGGTACTGCATGCCACCAGGGCTCGGTCGAGGTTGAACTTCCGCTCGAGGTTCGCCTGCTGACCGCCGCGGGACCGCGCGCTCCTGTATGCCGGAACGGGCTTCCCGCGATCTGCCGCATCATCAGGAAGGTCAGTGAGGATGACGACCGAGGATGCACACGTGGATCGTCCAGAAAGCATGCGCACTGAACGATGAACTTCGAGCATCGACTCGCCTTTCCCTCGCTTGTGCAAGCTGATCGCGTGCCAACGGGGACGAGCCGCTGTAGGCTCCGTCCTCGTTCCGTGCGTTGACGCTGGACTACTGGTGACGACGACCTTGGTCAGGTCGGTCTGGCTGAGCAGGTTGACTGTTAGAACGAATCTGCCATTCACGGACTCCTGCTCGAGGTTCGCGTACGTGTACCAGTAGATCGGCAGCGACCGGCCATCTCGCCGTTCTGGCCGCTCAGGATGTCCTCGGCCTGCCGTACAGCTTGTAGCGCGCTGTCGTTGTCCGAGGTGTTCTTCGCCTTGCGATGACGGCGTCGTACGTCCTGGTTGCACCAGTTGGTGTTGTTGTTCCCCGACTTGCACGGTCCAGAGATCGAGGAAGTTGATCGCGTCGACGAAGTCGCCGATCCAGCCCGAGTCGGTAGGACGTCGACCGTCACGCGTCCGGCGGCGGTCCGAGGAACTCCAGGAACTGCGTGGAACTCCTGCTGCTTGATCGTGACGGTGATGCCGAGCTCCTTCCACGAGCGCCTGATCGGCCACGGCGTATGCTCCGGCTTGCAATGGAGCGAGTCGTTGCAGACAGCGTGATGTTCCGTCACCGGGTTCGCGACCTCGCCATCATCAGCTGCTTCGCCTGGTCATGTCGGCCGTCGGTCAGGCTGCCAGGGCTGATTCCGGGTTGAGCACGACTCGAAGCCGGGCATGCCCTGCCGGCGTGAAGCCGCGTCGTCGGGCAGCTGGTCGCGCCTGCGCGATGTGGTCGATGATCGCACTGGCGGTCGATCGCGAGGGCCATCGCTCGCGACGCTGCTTCACGTCGGCGATGTTCTTGACGTTGAACCCGTAGCAGTAGGTGCCCAGCGCCCGGGTACTGCTGCGTACCCGGCGTCTGCCTTCAGCCGGGCGGATCTCGTCCGACGGCAGGCCCTGGTAGAGTTCGACGTCGACCTCGCCGGCCTGAACGCCTGCACCGCCGGTCGTCGCCGTCGGTGATCAGGCGGCCGTTGACGCCGTCAGGCTGACTGACGCGTCGGCGTCACGCCACTCGTCCCACTTCGGCGAGGTCGATGCTGGCGCTGTGCTCCCACGATGTCGAGCTTGAACGGGCCCGTTCGGTGACGATGTTCGCCGGCTCGGTCCACTTGTCGCCGAACTTCTCCACGGTCTCTTGTTGGAATCGGCGAGGAACGAAGGTGTGCGCAGACTGCTGGATGAACCACGGCTGCGGGCTCGTCAGCTTGACCTCGAGGGTCTTGTCGTCGAGCGCCTTCACGCCGCATTTTGTCCTTCAGCGCGTCGCAGTCGTCCCTGGGTCGCAGCCGTTGTACTCCTGCGCCCCTGACGATGCCGTAGAACTGGTACGCGTAGTCCGCCGCCGAGCTCCGGCGAGATTGGTGCGCTTCCACGAGTACTCGAAGTCCTGCGCAGTGACCGGATCGCCGTTCGTCCACTTGACGCCCGTCATGGGAGCGTGAACGTGACGGTCTTGCCGTCCTTTGCTCGTCTCGAAGCTCCTGGCGCGGCGCCGACCGGCTGCAGATCCTCGTCGAGCCTGACGAGCGGATCGCTGATGCTGAGCGGGGATGTCCGGAGGAGGTGACGTCGGTTGCGAGGCCCGGGTCGAGCGACGGGATCTCCGGCGCCCCAGTTCACTGTGGATCACCTGATCTGGCGGCCCGGGTGCCGCCTCTCCGGTGGCTCGTGCCCGACGAGCTCGTCGCCGCCGCCGCAACCTGCCGCGACCAGCGCGAGGCTCGAGAAGAGCAGCGCTCAACTAAAGCCAGAGGGCTCTGTCCCCGGCGGTGATGTCCTCCGTTGCGTCCATCCGAAGCTGCGGCGCAGGAGAGCTGCTGATCTGATCCTTGCTATGTATACTCGTCCGCAAACCCATGAACCGGTGTCCTTTACGAGCCGTGTATACGCCGGCGCAACGCTACCCACGCTTCTCGCTCGTCGGCGTGTTGCATGTGCGTCGGCGCACGTCAACGGCAACCGAGCCGTCGAGCAGGTAGAGGTCACCCAGCCCGCGGTCGAGCTCCCGCAATTGCGCCCTGGGACCGGCTCCTGAGCGGATCGAGGTCGAGGGCCCCGGGATCGGAGCGTCCTTCGTCTCGGCTTCAGGGGGACGAAGGGGTCGGAGACCGTCTGAGCGTGCGGATTCGCGCCAACGCGCGCGCCGGGCCAGGGTGCCGCTGATCCTGCGGGCGTTGTACACCGGGCGGCGAGGCCGTCGAGTGAAGAACAGCCTCACAGTGCGCCTGCGCCGGAGGCGTCCTCGTTCCCGCCGTCGTCGTCGCGCGGGCACGCTGCTGGCGCGCGCTCGCGCTCGCGCTCGTCTTGCTCCGCCTCGCCCGCCGCCGGACGGAGCGATAGCGTGACATCTCGTGCCGTTCCAGCAGTTTCTGACGACGATCTCGGCTGTGCGTCGTATCTGGTCCTATGACGAGGATGCAGGCGTCGCTGCGATCGTCGATCCACCGTCGCCATCGAACCGGTGCTGGAGGCCGCCGCTAGGCGCGAGGAGGGATCGTCGGTGATCAGAGACCCACACGCACGCCGATCACCTGTCTGGCCACGGCCGGCTTCGCGTCGGAGCACGGCATCCCGGTGTCGATCCACGCGCGGCAGCGGCCGAGTATCCACCACGACCTGCTCGAAGATCTTTGGTCTGGGCTGGAGTTCGGCCAGATCGTGCCTCGCGCGCGATCTGGCACACCCGGGGCACCGGCCCGAGCACACGCCTTCGCGTCATCTGATCGCACACGCGCCGACGAGCCCTGGCTCGTGCTCACCGGCGACTCGTCTCTTCGTCGGCGACGCCGCCCGGCCCGACCTCGCGAGTCGCGGCGAAAGAGGGCGCGCGAAGGGCTCTTCCACCGCTCCGCCGGCTTGCTCGAGCTCCGGACGACGGTCGAGGTCTCTCCCGGCCATGTCGCGGGTCGCTCTGCGGCAAGGGCATGAGCTCCAAGGCGTCCTCGACGATCGGCTTCGAGCGCGCAGCTTCAACCGAGCGCTCCAGATCGAGGACGAGCTCGACTTCGTCGCGGACGCTTCGACCCTCCGCCCCGAAGCCGCCGAACATGAGCCGGCTCGTCGACTCAACCGCGGCCCGTTCGTCGGCGGCGCCAGGGCGAGCTGAGCGAGCTCGCCGCACCGCCGGCCGACTCGGTCACGCTCGACGTCGCGGCGACGCCGTCCAGTTACGGCGAGGGACCATCGGCCGGCGCCCTGAACGTCCTGGTTTCTGGCAGCTGTTCGCGACGAAGGCCAGGCTTCGTGCTCGACCCTCGACGACCGGATCGTCGTACAGCGCGTCGAGCACCGCCGAGGCCGGCGACGCGATCCGCGGGCTGCGCTCGGTCGGTTTCCCGTCGAGCTCGAGGGCGTGCTGCGCTCGGCGGCGCGCTCCGAGCGCATCGAGCCGGTCGACTCGACGAGCTCGCCCGCCTGCTCGAGGATGGCGCGTCGAGCTGACTCGACGTCGCGAGCGCGACGAGCGCGACAACGGCTACATCGCCGGAGCCGCAACATCCCGTATCGCCTCTGCGCCGGATTCGCAGGCGCTGAGCGTGTCCGCGACCGACCGGCCTGGTCGGTGACGATTTGCGAGAGCGGCGCCCGCGCCAGCATCGCCGCTGCGATCCTGGCCGCGAGAGGCGTCGCACGCCCGCCCGGTGCTCAACGGCGGGGATCGGAGACTGGCCGCCCGCGGCGGCAGATGGCTCGAGTTCCGCTGCCGCGGCGCGTAGGCGAGCAGAACGCCTCGGGTTTCTGAAACATGCACCTTTCGTTCGCTTGCGGTCGAGACCTCGGCTTCCCCGTAACGGCTCCTCGGCACGATGAGGAGTCATGCGCTTGTGCAAGCTCACGCGCGACCTGACCCCGGCTACTGCGTGAGCTGAGTCGCTGCCTCGACGAGGACGACTGCCGGTGGCGCGACCTGGCGGCTCGTCTCGGAAACCGCTGCAAACTGGGACTTCCGCGACCGAGCTACCCGCACATCCGCCGTCTCGTGCTGGCCGAGCGCCGCGCGCCGGCACGCGCGGAGATTCGCGACGTCGGTCAAAGAGGCGGCGAGCACCATCGCGGCAGGCCGCGTCCCGGGGTTCGACTACACCCTCGCCGCCCTCGACGCGCAGGCCGCGCTCGCCGCCGAGGAGGATTGTGTTTCTGAAACACTAAGGCGCTTTCGGCTCGCGCGGGCCGCCAGGCCAGCTGGAGCTGCGATCGGCGCGGCTAGTGAGCCGCTCGGCGGGATAGCCCCGCTCGGCGAGGGTGGCGCGGAGCTCGTCGCAGTGCGGCCTCGTCGCGCATCGCGAGCGTCAGCTCGACCTCGGTCTGGCCGATCGGGAGGTCCATCCCCTCCCGGTGGTGCCTCGACCGAGACGACGTTTGCGCGCTCAGCGGCAACGAGCTGCAGCAGCTTGACCAGCTCGCCGGGCCGGTCGCCGAACCGCGTCCGGACGACGAGGAAGCGGCCGGCCTGCGTCAGCCCGTGACGCATCACCTGGATCAGCAGCGTCGGGTCGATGTTGCCGCCGGAGAGGATGCACGCACGTCGTCCTCCCCTGGCACCTTGCCGGCGAGCAGCGCCGCGACCGACGCGGCGCCGGCGCCCTCGACGACGCAGCTTCGTCCGCTCGAGCAGGAGCACGATCGCGTGGCTGATCTGCGTCGTCGGTGACGGTGACGACCTCGTCGAGCAGCTCGCCGAGGATCGAGGCGGTCAGCGTGCCCGGGCTGCTTGACCGCGATGCCCTCGGCGATCGTGCGGCAGTGCTCGGTGCCGCCGCGCAACGGTGCAGATCGTTCCGCCTGGATCACCGACGATCCGCACGCCGGGCTTGAGCGCCGCGAGCGCGATCGCGATCCCGGCGGCGAGCCCGCCGCCGCCGATCGGGACGACGAGCGTGCCCGAAGTCCGGCAGCTGCTCGGCCGAGCTCCGAGCCCGATCGTCCCCGGCCCGGCGATCACGCGCTCGTCCTCGAAGGCGTGGACGAACGTCGCGCCGCGTCGACGTCGACGTGACGCCTGCGCCGCGGCCATCGATTCGTCGAAGCGCGTGCGCCGACGAGCTCGACCTGCGCGCCGTAGTTTCGGGTCGCGTCGACCTTCGCCATCGGCGAGTCCTGCGGCATGAAGATCGTGGCCGCGATCCCGGCCTCGCGCGCCGCCCAGGCGACCGCCTGGCCGTGGTTGCCTGCGCTCGCGGCGACGACGCCCGCCGCGCGCTCCGCCGGCGTCAGCGACGCGATCGTGTTCGACGGCGCCGCGGATCTTGAACGCGCCGGTGCGCTGGAGGTTCTCGGCCTTCAGCTGCACGCGGCCGGCCCGCGCGAGCCGCGAGAGCGTCTCGGACGCGATAGACCGGCGTGACGCGCGCGATCCCGGCGATGCGCGGTCCGCGCAGCCTCGATGGTCAGCGAGTCGTCGGTGCTGTCTCCGCTCCGTGCTCGTCGATTCCGTATACCTGCTCCAGGATCTCACGCACGGCCGAGAGCGGATCGAGCTCGCGCGCCTGCACCTCGTCGAGCAGCCGCCGCAGCTCGGGCTCTCCGCCACCTGCGCGCTCGCAGATGCGCCTTCGCCCGGCTCGGTCGCGCGACCGCGAACACCTCGCCGGCGAGGTTCTTCCGCCGCCGCTCCTCGAGCAGCCCGTTCGGACTCGAGGAACGCGCGGTGCTCCTCGATCTTCGCCCAGAGCTCGGGCACGTTCTCGCCGCGGACCGCCTCGGTCAGGACGATCGGCGGACGCCACTCGCGGTCGCGGTCGAGCGCCAGGATCGAGCGGCACCTCGTTCAGCATCGTCTTCGCGGCCGGGTGATCCATCTTGTTGATCGCGATCACGTCCGGGATCTCCATGATCCCCGCCTTCAGCGCCTGCACCGAGTCGCCGGAGCCGGGCATCAGCACGAGCAGGACCGTGTCGGCGATCCCGATCACCTCGACCTCGCTCTGGCCCGCGCCGACCGTCTCGAGCAGGACGAGCTCCTTGCCGGCGGCGTCGAGCAGGAGCGCGGCCTGCAGCGTCGCCTCGGCGAGCCCGCCGAGGTGCCCGCGCGTTCCCATCGAGCGGATGAAGACGCCCGGATCGAGGAAGTGGTCGGAGAGCCTGATGCGGTCGCCGAGCAGCGCGCCGTGGGTGAACGGGCTCGACGGGTCGACCGAGATGACGCCGACCGTCCGCTCGCTCTGCGCGGACGTGGCGGACGAGCGTCGCTGATCAAGGACGACTTGCCGACTCCGGGCGGCCCGGTGACGCCGACGACGAACGCGGAGCCGGTCTCCGGATAGAGCTCGCGGACGAGTTCGTACGAGAGCGGATCGCCGTTCTCGACGAGCGAGATCGCCCGGGCAAGTGCGCGCCGGTCGCCGGAGCGCACGCCGGCCGCGAGCTCGTCGAGCGTCCAAGGCTGACGCGGGTCATACGAGCACCTCGAGAGCGTCCGAGGCGCAAGCATGAACGCGGCGAGCGAGGCCGCGAGATAGGCGGTCGCCGCTCCAGCCCATACCCAGCGGGCGCCGAACGCGTCAGTGAGCGCGCCCGCCGCGATCATCCCCAGGCCGAGCAGTGCGTAGTTCGAGGACATGATCACCGTGAATGCGCGGCCGCGAAGCTCGTCCGGCGCGCCACGCTGGACGAGGAGCGCATTGCAGACGACGGCCGCGCCGTTTCCGAGCGAGGCCAGGATCGACCGCGGGCACCGCGACCGCGATGGTGGGCGCCACCGCCGCGATGCTGTAGCCGAGCGCCATCATGGAGATCCCGAGCCCATACAACCAACTCACCCCGAAGCGTTCGACGAAGGTGCCCGCCGCGAAGCTGCCGATCGTCAGCCCCAGCCCGCCCGCACCGACGAGGACGCCGAAGCCGATATTGCCGCTCTCGAGCGCGACCTTCACGAGCACGACCTCGGCGACGTTGATCGCCGCGTTGCCGAACATGACGATGTTCCAGGCCACGAGCACCGTCAGGAGCGCCCGCGAGCGAACGACGATCCGGAACCCGTCACCGATGTCGCGCCAGTGACCACGGCTCTCGACCTTCCCGGCCTGCATCCTCGCGCCTGGGATCTGCGCGAGCAGCGCTGCGGAGAAGAGGAACGTCAGCTGCGTTCAGCCAGTAGGCGAGGTCCGGGCCCTGGATCGCGATCAGGATGCCGCCGATGACCGGGCCGATCATCCACGTCAGGTTGTCACCCGTCTGCAGGAGCGAGGTCGCGTTCGACAGCTCCTCGTCGTCCACCAGGTTCGGCAGGCCGGCATAGACCGCCGGGCGGAAAAATCCGGTCGCTATGCCGGCGAGTCCGGCCAGAATGACGATCGCCGTCGCGCTGCCGGCGAACGGCAGCGCACAGAAGATCGCGACGCGAACGAGATCGGAGACGATCAACAGCCGCTTGCGAGAGAGCCGGTCGACGAGCGGTGCGAAGAGGAAGCCGATCACGATGATCGGCAGGAAGTCGGCGATCAGGAGCGCGCTGACCCAGGCTCCTGAGCCGGTGCGGTCGAAGACATCGACGGTGAGCGCGATCGCAGCGAGGTACGTCCCCGCACCTGACCCGAGCGTGGCGACGAAGAGGCGCCCGAAATCGGGCGCGCGTCGGAGAAGATCGAGGCGGAGGATGCGCGGGACCCTACCCAGCGAGCCGGGCGGCTATCCGCCCTTCGGCTCGTATGCGAGATTCGGCCGCAGCCAGCGCTCGACCTCCGCCGCGTCGACACCCCTTGCGCGCCGCGTAGTCGACGACCTGGTCCCGCTGGATCCGGCCGACGGCGAAGTACTTCGCGTCTGGATGGCCGAAATAGAGCCCGCTCACCGCTGCCGCGGGAGTCATTGCGTAGCTCTCCGTCAGGGCCGAGGCCCGCCGACTCGGCGCCGAGTAGCTCGAAGAGCTTGCCCTTCTCGGAGTGGTCCGGGCAGGCCGGGTAGCCGAACGCCGGGCGGATCCCGCGGTAGCTCTCCGCGATCAGCTCCTCGCTCGTCGGCGCCGCGTCCGGCTCGTACCACTCGCGCCGCGCCTGCAGATGGAGGTACTCGGCCGCAGCCTCGGCCAGACGGTCGGCGAGCGCCTTGACCATGATCGCGCGGTAGTCGTCGAGCTCCGCCTCGTAGCGGGCGGCGAGCTCGTCGGCCCCGTGCACGGCGACCGCCGAATGCGCCGACGTGATCCCCGCCGGCGGCGACGTAGTCGGCCAGGCAGCGGTTCGGGCGCGAGTCGCCCCAGGCAGCCTGCTGGCGCAGCATCGGGAAGCGGACGCCGCCCTCGAGCACCACGTCGTCGCCCTCGGAGTGCGCCGGCCAGAAACCGTAGATCCCTTTCGCGTGCAGCAGCCCGTCACGCACGATCTCGTCGAGCAGCTCGTTGGCCTCGTCGTAGAGCTCGCGCGCCGCCGGCTGCTCGAGGATCGCCGGGAACTTCCTTTCAGCTCCCAGGCGTGGAAGAAGAACTGCCAGTCGATGAACCCGCGCAGCTCGGAGAGCTCCGGCTCGAGGGAACGCGTGCCCGTGAACGCCGGGACCGCGAGCTCGTCGTAGTCGAGCGGCTCGCGATTCGCGCGAGCGGCGTCGATCGGAAGCAGAGGCCGGCGCTCCTTTTCCGCGTGGAGCTCGCGCAGGCGTTCCTGGTCGCCTCGATTCTCGACGTCGAGCACGCCGCGCCGCACGGGATCGAGCAGATCGGAGACGACGCCGACGACGCGCGAGGCATCGAGCACGTGCACGGTCTCGCGGCCGTAGGCCGGCGCGATCCGCACCGCGGTGTGCTGCCGCGTGGTCGTGGCGCCGCCGATCAGAAGCGGCAGCTCGAGCCACGCCGCTCCATCTCCTTCGCGACGTGCACCATCTCGTCGAGGGACGGCGTGATCAGTCCCGAGAGGCCGACGGCCTGTGCGCCCTCGGCGACGGCCGTGTCGAGGATCGTGTCGCCCGGCACCATCACGCCGAGGTCGATCACCTCGTAGTTGTTGCAGCCGAGGACGACGCCGACGATGTTCTTGCCGATGTCGTGGACGTCGCCCTTGACGGTCGCGAGGACGATCTTGCCCTGCGCGCGGCCGTTGCTCCCGGTCCGCTCCTTCTCCGCCTCCATGAACGGCTCGAGGTACGCGACGGCGCGCTTCATCGCCCGCGCGCTCTTCACGACCTGCGGCAGGAACATCCGGCCCGAGCCGAAGAGGTCGCCGACGACCTTCATCCCGTCCATCAGCGGGCCTTCGATCACGTCGAGCGGCCGCGCCGACTCCGCGCGCGCCTCCTCGGTGTCCTCCTCGATGAAGTCGACGATGCCGTGCACGAGCGCATGCTCGAGCCGCTTGCCGACCGGGGCTTCGCGCCACGAGAGATCGAGCTCGCGCTTCGTCGCCGATCCCTGAACCGTCGCCGCGAAGCTGACGAGCCGGTCGGTCGCGTCCGGTCGGCGGTCGTAGAGGACGTCCTCGACGTGCTCGAGCAGGTCGGCCGGGATGTCCTCGTAGACGACGAGCTGGCCGGCGTTCACGATCCCCATGTCGAGCCCGGCCTTGATCGCGTCGTAGAGGAACGCGGAGTGCATCGCCTCGCGCACGACGTCGTTGCCGCGGAACGAGAACGAGAGGTTCGAGATGCCGCCGCTCGTGCGCGAGCCGGGGCAGCGCTCCTTGATCAGCGGCAACGACTCGATGAACGCCTTCGCGAAGCCGTTGTGCTCCTCGATCCCGGTCGCGACGGCGAGGACGTTCGGGTCGAAGATGATGTCCTCCGGCGCCCAGCCGTCACGCGGTCAGGAGGTCGTAGGCGCGACCGCAGATCGCGACCTTGCGCTCGACCGGTGTCCGCCTGCCCTTCCTCGTCGAACGCCATCACGACGACGCCTGCGCCGTACCCGCGGATCGTGCGCGCCGCCTTCGAGGAACGCTTCCTCGCCCTCCTTGAGGCTGATCGAGTTGACGATCCCCTTGCCCTGCACGCACTTGAGGCCCGCCTCGAGCGCGCGAGAAGCGGGAGCTGTCGACCATGATCGGGATCCGCGCGACCTCGGGCTCGGTCGCGAGCAGGTTGAGGAAGGTCGGTCATCGCCTGCTCGGCGTCGAGCAGGTCGGCGTCCATGTTCACGTCGAGCACGTTCGGCGCCGCCGCGCACCTGCTCGAGCGCCACGCGAGACCGCGCCCTGATAGTCGTTCGACCTCGATCAGCCGGCGGAAGCGCGCCGAGCCGGTCACGTTCGTGCGCTCGCCGATCATCACGAAGCCGGTGTCCGGGCCGATCTCGAACGGCTCCAGCCCGCTGAAGTGCGGCCGCGGCGTGCGCTGGGCACCGTGCGGCGGCGCGAGCCCGTGCACCGCCTCGGCGATCTGGCGCGTGTGCTCGGGCGTCGTGCCGCAACAGCCGCCGACGATGTTCACGAAGCCCTCCTCGGCGAACGAGCGCAGCAGCTCCGACGTCTCGTGCGGCTGCTCGTCGTAGCCGCCGAAGGCGTTCGGGAGACCCGCGTTGGGGTGGGAGCTCGTGTACGTGTCCGCGATCCGCGCGAGGTCGGCGACGTGCGGGCGCATCTCCTTCGCTCCGAGCGAGCAGTTGACGCCGACGATCAGCGGCTCGGCGTGCTCGACCGAGCGCCAGAACGCCTCGACCGTCTGGCCCGAAAGCGTGCGGCCCGAGAGGTCGACGATCGTGACCGAGATCCAGAGCGGCAGCTCGGGCGCGACCTCGCGCGCGGCCGCGATCGCCGCCTTCGCGTTCAGCGTGTCGAAGATCGTCTCGATCAGGAGCAGGTCGACACCGCCTTCACGCAGCGCCTCGGATCTGCTCGGCGTACGACTGCGCGACCTCGTCGAACAACACCGGGCCGGTAGGACGGATCGTCGACCTTCGGGAGAGCGAGAGCGTCACGTTCAGCGGGCCGATCGAGCCGGCGACGAAGCGGCTCGCCCACCTCGTCCGCAGCCTGCCGGGCGAGCCGCGCGCCCTCGACGTTCATCTCGTACACGACGTCCTCGAGCCCGTAGTCGGCCTGCCCGATCGAGGTCGCCGTGAACGTGTTCGTCGTCGTGATGTCGGCGCCGGCGGCGAGGTACTGCCGGTGGATGTCGAGGATCGAGATCCGGCCTCGTCAGGTTCAGCAGATCGGGGTCGCCTGCGAGCTCGCGCGCGGATGGTCGGCGAAGCGCGCGCCGCGGTAGTCCTCCGGCTCGAGACCGGCGTTCTGGAGCATCGTGCCCCAGGCGCCGTCGAGCACGACGATCCGCTCCGCCAGCAACTCCCGCAAACGCTGTTCCGCGCTCACTACCGTCCTTTCCCCGCCGTGCCTGAAGAGGACGGGAGCGCAGGCTCCAGCTCTTTAGGCGTTTTTTAGCCTGGTCGCCAAGCTGCCTGTCAAAGCTCTCCAGGTACCGAAAAGGCTAGCACTCAACGCCGCCGGCAGGCGCCGGCGGGTTCGAGCGGTTGCTCAGTAGCCGCTGAAGCCGTCGGTCGAGACCTGCTTCTCGGTGAGGCCCGCAGCCAGGAGCGACTCGGACACGCCCTCGGCCATCGGCCGGCTGGTCCGGCGACGAGGAACTGCCTGTCCTCCAGGCCGCCGAGCAGCTCGCGCAGGACGTCGGCGTCGAGCTGGCGCGTCTCCCCTCCCAGCCCTCTTCCTCGGTCATCGTCAGGATCACGCGGAGACCCGTCGACTCGCTGTTCGAGCACCGTCGAGCTCGTCGAGGAAGGCCGCCGACTCGCGGTCGCGATTCGAGTAGACGAGCGTCACGCGGTAGGGCAGCTCCTTGTCCGGCGATGTAGCGCAGCATCGAGCGGAAGACGGTGATCCCGATTCCGCCGGCGATGAAGACGTAGTCGACGCTCCGTGTCCTCGGGCAGGAGGAACGAGCCCTTCGGCTCCTCCACGTCGACCTCGTCCCCGACCTCGAGCTCGGCGAGCGTGCGCTTGAACGCCGTGTCGCGGAGCCGCGTCGCAAGCCCGACGACACCCGGCCTCGGTCGGCGAGGTGACGAGCGAGATGTGGCGGCGGCAGGCCCTTCTCGTCCTGGTGTCCGCGGTCCGGCAGCTCGACCCAGAAGTAGTGGCCGGGCCGGTAGGCCGGGTAGTCGTCGACAGCGAAGAGGACGAGGAGCGTTCCCTTCGCGACCTCCCGCTTCTCGGCGACCGTCGCTTTCATGCGCCGAGTCTAGCCGGAGAAAACGACGCGTTCTACGTGCTCGATCACCTCGGCCTGCGGCGGCGGCGTGCGCATCAGCTCCTCGATCTCCGCGAACTTCGGCATGCCCGCTGCCCGCATCCGCTCGATCGCCGCGTCGAGGTCGTACGGCGTGCGCCGGAGCTCGACCTCCGGTCCCAGCAGCGCCCAGTAGGCGTTCCCGGGCTCGGCTCGTACGGCAGCCCGACGCTGCCCGGATTCAGCAGCCGTCTCTCCCCACGCGCCGGTCGTACTGCATGTGCGTGTGCGCGGTGACGATGCAGGCCTCCGGACACCTCCGCCGTGAACTCCTCGACCCGCTCGGCAGGCGTGACCACAGTCACGCACTCCTCGTCGCTGCGCGGTGAGCCGTGGCAGAAGAGCGTCGGATCCGAGCCCGTCGACGTCCACGGCGACCTGCGCCCGCGTGCCTGCTGCGCGTAGTCGCGCAACACCGGCTCTTCATGGCTGCTCGTGCTCCCAGCGCGCGACCTCCGAGTCGAGCAACTTGTGCTCGACCAGCTCCCGCTCCGAGTTGCCGCGCACGTAGAGCACGCGCTCGCCCCACGGCTCGAGCAGCGCCACGGTCTCCCGCGGAAGCGAGCCCCAGGTGAGATCGCCGCAGGAGACGATCAGGTCCGGCTGCTCGCGGTCGAGCTCGGCGAGCACCGGCCTCGAGCGCCGTCGCGTTGCCGTGCACGTCCGCGAGCGCGGCGACACGCACGCGCCTAGTCGCGTCCGGCGACCGTCAGCTGGTTCTCGGCGTGCTTGATCCGCTGCTCGAGCTGCCAGCGGTCGGCAGTCGACTCACCCTGCTCGACCTTCTCCAGCTCCGCCTTCGCCGCCTCGAGCTGCTGCTTGGCCCGGTCGTCGTCGATCTCCTTCACGTCGACTGCATCGTCGACGAGTGCGATCGCGTTGTCGAGCTCGACCTTGAAGAAACCGGGACCGGTCGCGAACTCCAGGATGTCCTCGTTCGCGCGGTCGCGGTAGACCCGGGTCGACCCAGCCTTGAGCGTGGCCACGAGCGGCGCGTGCCGCGCGAGCACGCCGATCTCGCCGGCGGCACCGGGCACGACCAGCATCTCCGCCTCGCCGCGGAAGGTCTCGCCGTCCGGCGGTGACGATGGCGACGTCGAACTTGGGTGGGTCTCCGCCATCGCTTACGCCGCTGCGGCCGCGGTCTTCTCGGCCTTCGCGACGGCGCCCTCGATCGTGCCGACCATGTAGAAGGCGGCCTCGGGCATGTCGTCGTGCCTGCCTTCGATGATCTCGCGGAAGCCCTTGATCGTGTCCTCGAGCTTGACGTACTCGCCCGGGGTGCCGGTGAACTGCTCGGCGACGAAGTTCGGCTGCGAGAGGAACCGCTCGACCTTGCGGGCGCGCGAGACGACGAGCTTGTCCTCGTCGGTCAGCTCGTCCATGCCGAGGATCGCGATGATGTCCTGCAGGTCGCTTGTAGCGCTGCAGCACCTGCTGCACCTGCGTCGCGACCGCGTAGTGCTCGTCCGAGACGATCCCCGGCTGGAGCGCGCGGGAGGTCGAGTCGAGCGGGTCGACGGCCGGGTAGATGCCCTTCTCGACGATCGCGCGCGAGAGCACGGTGGTCGCGTCGAGGTGCGCGAACGTGTTCGCCGGCGCCGGGTCGGTGAGGTCGTCGGCCGGCACGTAGATCGCCTGCACCGAGGTGACCGAGCCGGTGCGTCGTCGAGGTGATGCGCTCCTGCAGCTGCCCCATCTCGGTGGCGAGCGTCGGCTGGTAGCCGACGGCGCTCGGCATGCGGCCGAGCAGCGCCGAGACCTCCGAGCCCGCCTGGACGAAGCGGAAGATGTTGTCGATGAAGAGCAGCGTGTCCTGGCCCTGGTCGCGGAAGTACTCCGCCATCGTCAGCCCGGAGAGGCCGACGCGCAGGCGCGCGCCCGGCGGCTCGTTCATCTGCCCGTAGACGAGGGCGACCTTGTCGATCACCTCGACTCGGTCATCTCGAGGAAGAGGTCGTTGCCCTCGCGGGTGCGCTCGCCGACGCCGGCGAAGACGGAGACGCCGCCGTGCTGCTGGGCGACGTTGTGGATCAGCTCCTGGATCAGCACGGTCTTGCCGGTGCCGGCGCCGCCGAAGAGGCCGATCTTGCCGCCCTTCACGTACGGGGCGATCAGGTCGACGACCTTGAGCCCGGTCTCGAAGATCTCGATCGTCGGCGAGAGCTCGCGGAACGTCGGCGGATCGCGGTGGATCGACCAGCGCTCGACGTCCTTGCCGGCCGGCGGCTTCGTGGTCGACGGGCTCGCCGATCACGTTCCAGATCCGACCCAGCGTCGGCGTCGCCGACGGGAACGGAGATCGGCGCGCCGGTGTCGACGACGTCGACGCCGCGCGAGAGGCCGTCGGTGCGTGTCCATCGCGACCGCCCGGACGCGATCGTCGCCGAGGTGCTGCTGCACCTCCGCGATCAGCGTTCGGGCTGCTGCCGTCGGCGGTCGGAACCTCGATCGCGAGCGCGTTGTAGATCCCGGGAAGCGTGTCCGGGAAGACGGCGTCGATGACGACGCCCTTGATCTCGATGATCTTGCCGACGGTGGTCGTCATTGGTCTCCTGCAGGTCGCGGTTTTACGTGGCTACGCCGCCGAGAACGGCGACGGCCAGTTCAGCCGCGCGCCCGCGCCGGACGCGTCTGCGATGGCGACGCGGCCGCGCGATGCCTCGCTGGCGGTCGATCATCGCGCGCATCAGGTAGAGCTCGTAGTCGATCGACTGGTAGTAGGTGCCACGGGGGTCGCCTGCCGAGCGGGACTCGTCGAACGTTCCGATGTCGGTCGCCGTCGAGAGCGAAGACCAGCCCCACGGCGACGGTCGCCGCGACAGCAGCGACGCGGCGTCACGACCGTCCGGACGCGCCGCCGGTACGGGAAGATCAGTTGCGCACGAAAGGGCTCGGCCGGAGCCGCGCGGAGCACCGAGGTCAGCTCGGCGATCTCGCGCCGGAAGGTGTGGCAATCAGGGCAGCGGGCGACGTGCGCGTCGAGGACCGCGAGCTCGAGCTGCGAGAGCACGCCGGTCGACCTCGAGCGCGGCGGCGCGCGTACGCTCGCATGCTGCAGTTCTTACATTCCTTACATTTCTCATCGGTATCCGCTTAAGACGCCACCGGCGGAGCCAAGTTAGCGCTTTAAAAGAAAAGTTAGCTGCCGTTGAGCGGACGCGGGACTTCGAGGAGCACGCGGGAGCTCGGGGAAATGGCGAGGCGCTCGGATGGCCGCCGAACGCCGCGGCACGAGCGGTGGCTCCGACCTGCGCGCAGAGTTCCTGCGCCTTCCAACAGCGCGGTCCGGAACCGGCATCCCGACGGAGGATCTGCGGGACTCGGCACGTCCCCTCGAGCACGATCCGCTGCCGCTTGCCTCGAGCGCCGGTGACTCGATCGGCACCGGCCGAGAGGAGCGCCTGCGTGTACGGGTGTGTCGGCGACTCGTGAGATCTCGTCGCGGGCCCACCTCGACGATCTTGCCGAGGTACATCACCGCGACGCGGTCGGAGATGTGGCGGACGACGGCGAGGTCGTGCGCGATGAAGAGGTAGGTGAGCTGGAACTCCCGCTGGAGGTCGGCGAGCAGGTTGATGACCTGCGCCTGGATCGAGACGTCGAGCGCGGAGACCGGCTCGTCGAGCGACGATGAGCTTCGGGCTCGAGCGCGAGCGCGCGCGCGATGCCGATGCGCTGCCGCTGGCCGCCGGAGAACTCGTGCGGGTAGCGGTTGCCGTGCTCGGGGCTCAGGCCGACGACCTCGCAGCAGCTGCGCTCGACGCGCAGCTTTGCCGCTCGACCGCGGAGTTGCGGTGGACGCGCAGCGGCTCGCTGACGATGTCGCCGCACAGTCATGCGCGGGTTGAGCGAGGCGTACGGATCCTGGAAGACCATCTGCATGTCGCGCCGCACGGGCCGCAACTCGCCGCCGCGACAGGCGCGTGATGTCGTGTCCCTCGGAAGACGATCTGCCGTCGGTCGGGTCGAGCAGCCGGATGATCGTGCGGCCGAGCGTCGACTTTCCGCAGCCGGACTCGCCGACGATGCCGAGCGTCTCGCCGCGGCTTGACGGTGAGGTCGACGCCGTCGACGGCCCGCACCGCGCCGATCAGTGCGCTTGAGCAGCCGCGCCTGATCGGGAAGTGCTTCACGAGGCCCTTGACCTCGAGGATGTTGTCGCCGGACGAGCCGTTCGAGCTCGCGCGTCGTCTCGGCCGCCTGCGCCTGCGGCGCTCGGTCACGACGGCACGCCTTCCGCGAGCGGAGCGATCTGCTGCTCCTGCGAGCTCGAGGCGAAGTGGCACGCCGACACGTGCTCGGTGGCGCCGACCCGCTCTGCTCGGGGATCTCAGTCCGGCAGATCGACCGCCCTTCGCGAAGGTAGCAGCGAGGGTGGAACGCGCAGCCCGGCGGCGGCGTGATCATGCTCGGCGGCTGGCCCGGGATCGGCTCGAGGCACGCCTCGGTCGAGCTCGATCCGCGGCACCGACAGCATCAGGCCCGACGTGTAGCGGATGCCGCGGGGCGGCGAAGATCGTGTCGAACGTCTCCCATCTCGACGACCGGCCGCGTACATCACCGACCACGCGGTCGGCGAGCTCGGCGACGAGCGCCGAGGTCGTGGTGATCAGGATGATCGCCGCATTCGTCTCGTCCTGCGCCGCCTTGCAGGACCTCGATGATCTGCGCCTGGATCGGTGACGTCGAGCGCCGTCGTCGGCTCGTCGGCGATCAGGAGCGTCGGCTCGTTGGCGATCGCCATGGCGATCATCGCCCGCTGACGCATGCCGCCCGAGAACTCGTGCGGGTACTGGTCGACCGCGCGCTCCGGGTTCGGGACGCCCACGAGGTCGAGCGAGTGTCGACCGCCCGCTCGCGCGCGCCGCCGCCGGCTCGACGTTCTGGTGCGCTGCACGGCCTCCGCGAGCTGGTACGCCGATCTTCAGCACCGGGTTGAGCGAGGTCATCGGGTCCTGGAAGATCATCGCGACCTCGCCGCCCCGCATCTCGCGCAGCTCCTTCTTGCGCATCTTCAGCGAGATCGCGTCCGTTCAGGATTGCCTCGCCTGGGACGATCCGGCCGGAGGCTGCGGGATCAGCCCGAGGATCGCGAGCTGGCCGACGCTCTTGCCCGAACCGGACTCGCCCACGATCCCAAGCGTCTCGCCGGGGTGGACGTCGTACGAGATGTTGTTGACGGCGTGGACGATGCCGTCTTCGGTCGAGAACTCGACGACGACGGTCGCGGAGCGACAGGACGGGCTCAGGCACGGGTCCTCCGCTGCGTCGGATCGAGCGCGTCGCGCAGGCCGTCGCCGACGAAGTTGATGCAGAGCACGATCAGCACGATCGTCAGGCCGGGGAAGGTGACGAGCCACCAGTACTCGGGAGGCCACGTCCTGACCGTCGGAGATCAGCTTTCCGAGCGCGGGCGTCGGCGGCTGGATGCCGAAGCCGAGAAACGAGAGAGCCGCCTTCGACGAGGATCGCCAGGCCGACGATCAGCGTGGCGTTGACGATGATCGGCCCGATCGCGTTCGGGAGGATGTGTCGGAACATGATTCGTGTGTCGCTCGGACCCGGCCGCGCGAGCAGCCTCGACGTACTCCTTCTCGCGCAGGGAGAGGAAGGAGCCGCGGACGATCCGCGCTAACGTCGTCCAGAAGAGGAGCGCAAGGATCACCGCCACGCGGTACTGGCTGCCGTTCCCGAGAAACGCGGACAGCGTGAGCAAGACGGCGAGCGCCGGGGAGCGTGAGGACGAGGTCGGTCAAGCGCACTGAGCAAGTTGTCGGCCCAACGTCCGTAGTACCCCGCGAACGCACCGACGAGCACGCCGATCAGCACCGACAGGCCCGCGACGATGAACGCGACGCGCTCGGTGGTCTGGATGCCGTAGACGACACGGCTGAAGTAGTCGCGCCCGAGCACGTCGGTACCCGAAGTAGTGGTGCCCGTTGAGCGTCGGACCCACGGCGGAGTTACTCGAGATCGATCTCGTCGTAGGCGTACGGCGCGACATAGTCCGGCCGCGAAGCCGGCGCCCAGGATCACGATCAGCACGACGAGGCTGATCATCGCGAGCCGGTGACGGACGAACCGCCGCCGCGCGTACGCCCACTGGCTCCGCGACTTGACCTCGAGGCCGGTCGCGTAGGTGAGCTCGAGCTCGTCCGACACCCCGCTTCGACCGGCTGCCGGCCGGAACCGGGAACTCACCCGGCTCGAGCTCGACCGGCTCGTTCTTGAGGTCACTCATAGCGGATGCGCGGGTCCAGGAAGCCGTAGGTGATGATCGGCGATCAGATTGAAGATGATGATCATCGTCGCGGTGACCATCAGCCACGCCATCACCGGATACACGTCCTGGCTCTGCAGATTGCTGATGAAGTACGGCCCCATCCCGTCGAGGCCCGAAGATCGTCTCGGTGATGACGGCGCCGCCGATCAGCACGCCGAAGTTGATCGCCGACAGCGGTGACGACGGGGATCAGGGCGTTGCCGCAGCGCGTGTCTGATCGTGACCTTCTGCTCCGGAAGACCCTTCGCGCGAGCCGTCCGGATGTAATCCGAGTTGATTCACCTCGAGCATCGACGCGCATGTACCGGCTGTACTGCGCGACCGACAGCACCGCGAGCGTCATCACCGGAATCGCAAGGTGCTGGGCCCGGTCGACGCAGAACGTGCGCGTGTTGTCGACCGAGTTGAGGCCGGAGGTGTAGAAGACGCGAACGCCTGTCCTGAGAAAGAACTCGGTGAAGAGGATCTGGAAGCATGAGGGCGAGCCAGAAGACCGGCATCGCGAAACCGAGGAAGCTCGCCATCGTCGCCGTGTAATCGAGACGGAGTACTGCCGTATAGCGGGTACGCGCCTATGAGTATCCCGATCAGGAGCGCGAGCAGACTCGGCCACGATCACGAGCTGAAGCGTGGTGTGCGGGATGACGCGCGTCAGGTCGTTCCAGATCGGCGTCTGAACGAAAGAGGGAGTCCACGAACTTGTCCGTCTGGCGGCGTCCTTCAGCCAGTAGACGTAACGGACGGGGATCGGATCTTCGAGGTGCTTGCGCTCGGAGATGTTCTGGAGGTCGATCTGCTGCGAGATCAGCGGATTGCGCTTCAACGCCGCCAGCGGATCCCCGACCGCCGAGACACAGACGAAGATCAGGAAGCTCGCCGCGAAAAGAACGGGAATCGAGTAGAGGATCGGCGAAGGATGAAAGTGAACATGGGCTCCTCACTTCGTTCGCTGAGGAAGACCGGAGTCCCGCCCCGGTCGGGGCGGGACTCATTCGGACTAACTCTAGCTAGCGTCCGGATCAGACTAGCTTCCGATGGTCCAGTTCTCGACGTTCCAGAGCGGGCCACCAGAGTCGGGTTGTCGGCCAGGCCCTGGAGCTTCGTCTTGAAGACCAGGAACGTCGGCTTCTGGTAGAGCGGGAGCGAGGGGGACGTTCAGCCCCATGATCTTCCCCGCTGCGTTCACGAGCTTGGCCGAGTTGCGGGATCGCGAGCTCCTGGTCGGCCGCCTTCAGAAGGTCGGTGACCTTCTTCGAGCAGTAGCCCATCCAGTTGGACTCGCCGCCACAGCTGTAGATGTCGGTGATGCCGGACGGATCGCCCATTGCCGACCCACGCGAACAGTGCGGTCTGGTAGTCCTCGTTCGCGACCTGCGGGAAGAAGATCCGTGAGGCGTGTTGTCGATAACGACCTCGATCCCGGACTTCTTGGCCTGCGCCTGAACGATCTCCTGCGACAGCTCGCGGAGCCTGTTGCCCGCGGTCGTCGAGTACTTGACCGAACGCGCGGACTCCGTTACACACGAAGATCCCGTCGCCACCCTTCTTGCAGCCCTCGCAGAGGTCACAGCACCTTCACCGCGCTGGTACGTACTGGGCGAAGTGGGGCTGGTACTGCTTCTGGGTGTTCGGTAGGTGAGGTTCTGCAGCGGCTGAAGATCAGGCTTCAGCGTGCCGAAGAGGCTGCTTCGTGAGGGCGGTGCGTGGTCGATCGGCAGGGCGAATGCCTGCGGAACCACGGAGCCCTTGCGAGCGCGAAGCCCTTTTTGCCGCGTTGAAGTCGATGTGCTCGTACGTTGCACCGGCGCTCGAGAGGACCTGAGCCCCGCTCGTCTTCCGGAGGTCGCCGAGCTGAAGCTGCGGCTGCGGGTAGATCGCATCCACCTCGCCGCCCTTGATCGCCTGGATCTCGGAGTCGGTGTTGGTGATGAAGCGGAAGACGATCTTGCCGATCTTCGGCGCCTTGCCGTAGTACTTCGGGTTGCGGACCATCGTCATCGACTGGCCCTTGGTGTAGCTCTCCAGGATGAAGGGACCGCTGCCGATCGGCTTCCCGGTGGTCTGGCTGTTGACCACGTTCGATGTTCCGGGCCTCGTTAGCAGTCCTTGCCCTGGAGGGCGATGGCTTCGGGGATCCCGAACTGGTTGCTGAAGACCAGGCCGCGTGCAGGCCGCTGTGAAGGTCAGCTTCACCGTCTTGGAGTCGATCGCCTTCGCCCGCGCGATGTCCTGGTAGCCAGCGCGGCCCGCGACGTCGTTCTTCGGGTTCATGATCGTCGTCAGCGTGAAGATGACGTCCTGAGCCGTGACCGGCTTGCCGTCGCTCCAGTTCGCGTTCTTCTTCAGCTTGTAGCGTGACCGTGAACGGCCTCGAGGTGGTCTTCGCCTCGGCCTCGATCATGTCCGGCACGGGTCACCGTTCGGGAGGATCTTGTAGAAACCGGGCGAAATCCGACGGTCACTGAGGTCCGACGTTGTTGCATCCGGCCGGGACGCCGTTGAAGCACGGCGGCTCCTGCTCGGCGCCGAGACCACGGTTCCACCGGTGACTGCCACCGATCGTCCCGCCGAGGACACCGACTACGATCGCCGCCGCGAGCGCGCAGCCCGCGACGAGAGTGCGTCGCCGTAGGTTCGTACTGTTCCTCCTGGTCCACCATTGCCCCCAAGCGAGCAGCTGCGGTTTGGGGGGTGGGTCTCAACGAGACGTCACGACGCTGGCGAAGTTAGGCGCACTTTCAATTCAGGTTGCAGGTAGATCGCACTACGGCGGAAAGTGAGGAAACACGTGGAGATTCCACGCAGAGGGGCGGCAGGATGTTCCGCAGAAGGAAGGGACGCCGGCTGTCGGGGACGCCCTGTACTTCGCCGGGGTCGCCGGGGAGCTCGTTGACACCGCAGCGTCCGCATTCGTGGTACAGCGAGCCGGGCAATCCACGCCGACGTCGCGGTCGCGACGCTGTTGCCGCTGCGGCGTGCGGCCGCTGGTGTAGGAGGCAGGCCCGAGTCCGGTGACGATGCCGTTCGAGCCGTACTCGAGACCGCCGATCCCGCTGCACTCGTCTGGATCGCCAGCCGGCTCAGTGTCGTACGCGGACGAGATGTCGTTTGCCGACCTCGTTCCCCTTCCCGCCCCGGGTAGCTGGCGGCTGCGACGGACGAGCAGGAGGCGAGCGGGGCGAGAATCGACGGCGATGAGATACGGCGCGAGCGGCGTTTGCGTCAGGTCGCGATCGATCGCGGTCGCAGGCGCCCCCTCGACGACTTCACGCGCCCGCTTGGTCGCCGCGTCGAGATCGTCGCTCACCGTAGACCGTGCCGCGGGTCGCCGCCGCAAACGCCGCACCGCCTTCGCCGACCCCGAGTCCGGGCGGTACGCGACGTCGGGGAGGCCGCGCGTGTAGACGCGCTCCTCATCGCCCCAGAATCGAATCACGATCGTCTGAAGATGGCCGGGGGCGGGCCGAAAACCGATCCGGAGGCGCGCGGAGTCGAACGGCCGGGACTCACCGTCGGTGAAGACGACGACGAGGCGCCGTTGCGCCGACGCGGGAAGTAGCCGTGCGTGGGGATCACGGCGAGCGCGCCGAGATCGGTCGCCCGGCTCGTTAAGCCCCGACGGCCCCGGCGCCTCGATCCCGATCGACCGGGCGAGAACCGATGCGAACACGTCCGGATCGGCTGACGAGAGCAGGTGGGAAGCGTCCTGTCCGTCAGCGCACGCGAGCCCGACGCGGACGTCGTCGAGCGACGAAGCGGAGCGCAAGCGCGCTCTCCTTCTCGCGCGCGCCAGGCGCGTGGGCGCGCCCACGGTCGGACGGGGCGAGCATCGAGCGAGACGTGTCGACGACGAACAGAGCCTCGGCGCCCACCCGAACGTGTCGCACGTGCCCGCGCGCGACGACGGGCTCAGCCGCGGCGAGACCGGCGGGGACCGAGACGAGGACGAGCGCGGCGAGCACCGGCAGACGCGACCGCCGGGTCGGTGCGCGGAGGCCGAGGCGCGAGCGAACCCGGCTCGCCCGCATGACGACCGCGACCGACGCCAGGGGCGGGACCACTCCGAGCGGGGCAATGGCGCCCCCAAGCCGGCGCTAGGAACTGGATCTCCACGTCAGTATCCCGTCCCCTCGCGTCCGCTTCCCGCGCCGGCGCCGCTGATTGAAGTACGCCCGCCCTGGGTCCGCTGCGGCCCGCCGCCGCCCGACGCGACCAGCGTGTCCAGAGCGAGCTCGAGGTTGTACTTCGCGTCGTCGTTCCCCGGATCGAATCTGATCGCGCGCTGGAAGTCCGCGGCCGCGTTGGTGAGCAGAGGTCGCCCGCAGCGAATCGTCGATCGCAGCGAGGAGAGCGCGAGCACGCCGAGGAGGTTTGCCGCTGCCGAGCGGCGTGCCGCGTTGTCGTCCCGCCGGACGACGGCGCCGAGCTGGATCTGGGCCACCGCGCGGAGACCGACGAGCTGCGACTGCTCTCGTAGGTGACGGTCCGCGGGTGGGCGCGGCGTACGAGCTGGAGGGCCCGCCGGTACGCCAGGTCGTCGTCGACGCCGAGCAGCACGCGCGCCGCACCGAACGGAACGAGCTCGGTCGGCTGCCAGCGAATGTCCTTCGCAGACCCGACCCGGAAGAGGACGTCGTCCGCCTGGAAACTGCGGTCGCGGCGATGGACATCGAGCGCGAGCAGCGACAGAACACCGCGAAGGCGAGGCAGGCGGCGGCTCCAGCAAGCATCGCGGCGCGCCTCACCGGCCGGCTCCCGCAGGCTGCTTCGCGGATCTCGACACGCGGCACCACCGCTCGTGGACGGCGAGCGCGAGGAGAAGCAAGGCGGCGACGACGAGGAACGCGCGCGGGAGGTCACCGGCCACCTTCCGGGACGGCGGTCGCGGCCCGCCCGTACGCCAGACCGCTCGACGTCGGCAAAGGCGTCCTTCCCGACCAACCGCTCGAACAAGCGGCGATTCTGGGGTTGCGGCTCGAGCCCGGCGATCCGTAGTGGGATCCCGGCCTTGCGGTACTCGATGATCGCCTCCGTCATGTCGGCGATATCGCTGCTCGCCGTCTGGAGATCGCTGACGAGGAGCACCGCGCCGTTTCCGAGGTGCTGGCGGTCGATGATCGTGCGCGTCAAGTCGAGCCCGGTGGAGATCCGTGTACCAGCCGTGGAGAGGCGGGGCTCAGGGGCTCTCCTCGACACCACTCTGCTCCGGGCGTGAAGAGGCGCAGCAGCGGCCGAAGCTCGCGCGACGGCGAGCCCGGCGGCAGCAGCTGGTAGGCGACGTCCGAGAACGCGACGACGCCGACCGGCTCGCCGAGGGGCGATCAGCTGCCGGAGGACGCGCGCGATCGGCTCGTACGTCTGCCCGTCGACGCTGCGCGAGACGTCGATCACGACGATTCCCGACGTCCCCGGCGGCAGCAGTCGCGACGGCGTGTCGTCTGAGCCGCGGGCGAGCACGCACGCCGGCGACGCGAGCCGAGCAGCACCGCCGCGAGCGCGCGCGCGCAAGCGGCGGGTGCGGCGCGCGTGCGGCGCGCGCGCCGATGTCGGCTGACGGAATCGCGGACACCGGCCGAAGGAAGCGTCTACGCGGCACGACGACGCCCATCCTCGCCGGCGAGGCGAACGTGCCGCTCGAGGCGCAGGATCGCCTCGGGGTCGGCATTGTCTCCGTCAGGCGAGGCTCGAGGAGCTTCGCGCGCAGAGTCTCTGCCCCCGCGCTCGGAGCTCCATCCCAAGCCGCTCGAGAGACGCACGTTCGACGCGCTGTCGCGTCGCCCTGCGTTCGTGCGCGTTCGAGAACTGCAAGCGCACGCTCGATCGCGGGGCAGCTGCGCGGAGCCACGATTCCCAGGACGGCGACGCCCGCCACGGCAGCGCAAGGTAGACGAGGACGCACGCCGGGTAGGACGAGCAGGCCGGCAGCAGGGAGGAGCACCGCGATGATCAGCGTCGGCGACGAGCGGTGCGACACGAGGCGGCACCGCGGTGAGGTCGGCCCGCCACGGTGCCATGACGGGAGTGCTGATGCGACTCGTGCTCGGTTCCTCGCCTGGAACGAGGCGAGCCGCGAACAGAACTCGACCCGCGGCCAGGGAGGCGCGCACAACGCGCGGTTCGCCGGCGGGCGAACGGTAGAGCACGGCGCACTGGATCGAAACGAACGTTCGCGCGGCCGGACGTCGGGAGGCAGGTTGCGCGCAGACAGCGGAGGCGGAACGTGTAGCGGAGCTGACTGAACTGGCCCGCGTCGCGGACGGGCGGTCGTCACGCCCTCCTCGACGATGTACGGAGAGAACGAGCGGACGACCCTCAGAAGCCCCGGACCAGCACGGCATCGCGGTCGACGACCACATCGACTCGGGCGACGAGCGTGTCCGCGAACGCAGATGCGTGCGGGGCGTGACGTCTGTCTTGACGGTGACTGCGGCTCGTCCAGGGACCGGCCGCACCCCGTCTTCACCTCATCTGAGGCCGGCGAACGCGACGATCGCGCGTCGTGACCACCCCGACCGCCGAAAGCCCGACGACGAAGAGGAGACGCGGTCGTCGGGTCACGCCACGACCGCCGTGTACATGCGCTCGTCCGCCCAGGCGACGAACCGGGGAAGGATGTCGTCGGGAGCGGCGGACGAGAGGAGGACAGACTCCACGCCAGAAGAGCTCGGCAAACCCGTCGAGACACGTTTCAGCCGCTCCTCGTTCTCGAGCCTCCTCGCCTCGGCTTCGGCCTCGGTCAGGCGGACCTCGTGCACGCGACCCGTGACCGAATCGGCAAACGGAAGCGCAATGCCACCGATCGCCGGAAAGCTCTGCTCCCAAACAGGATCCCTGGATCACGACCGGGACGATGTCCCACCGGTGCGCGAGCGCTGACAGCCACGCATCGGGCGGCGGTGGGGCAAGAGTCCGACAGGATGAAGACGAATGTTCCTTGCGGCAGAGCAGTGCGACTAGGCGACGAGTTGCTCGAGGCTGCGCGACTGTGTCTGTCGCCGCTGCACACCCCGTCCTCGAGCCGCCTCGTCGATCGCCGCGAGGATTCTCCGCTCGCTCTCAGGCCGCCGCCAGTAGGCCTCGTCCTCGGCGAAGTCGAGGTACCCGATGCAGCGCGTGAACGCTCGCCGCGCTTTCGCCCGATCAGCATCGCGGCGGTACGCATCGCGAGCCGCTTCGAAAGCCACGGGAACGGCGGCGGATAGAGCGCCATCTCCGGGGCGGCGATCGCAGACGATCACCACGCGGGCGCTTCTTCCTCGGCAAAGTGCGAGCGGACGATGAACTCGTCTCGGCCAAAGGGCGGACGAGAGCGCGCGGAGGCGTTCCGAGTCGATCGTGGTCCATCGCATCGCCGCTCTGATACGGACGGGAGCCGGCGACGTCGTAACAACCCCAGCGCCGCGCGCTGCGCAACGCGCCGAATGCGATGCCCGATCAGCCTTCGCCGGGGAACGAGCGGAAACGTCTGTTCCGACGCGGACACGTCACGACCCAGGGGCGAAGGTCAGCAGCAGCCCGTCGCCGTCGGACCGGCCGCGGAGCGACCATCGAGCACCGATCGCGGGCTGCTCGACCGCCCATGCCCAACCGGACTTCCGCGTCTCGACGAGGAACGCCGGCCGGAAGACTGAGCCTGTGAACGAGCACTGGGAACGAAGAGCCGCTCGACGTCGTCCGGGACGCACGTAGTCGCGCCCGTTGAGGAGCGCCCACGCCCGCGCAGGCGCGCTCGACCGCGAGCTGCTGCGAACCGAGCTGCCGGATCGAAACGACAGATCGAGCTCGCGGGTCGCGCGAACGGCGGGTCGACGATCAGTTGTGCAGAACCTCGTTGACGTACACGTGCTGCGCAACTTCCGTAGCTCCTGGACATCCTCCACTCCGACGACCGGCTCGAGGTGCGCAAGCGGATGCCCGTAGCGCTGCTCCTCCAGGATGCGGCGTTCCTCAGAACACCCGGGATAGCCGAGCGCGATTGCGCAGCAGGAAGCGGTCGAGCTGCACTCCGGCAGTGGGAACGTGCCCTCGTACTCGATCGGGTTCTCGGTCGCGAGCAAGAAGGAACGGATTCTGGGAGCTGCATCGTCACCCCGTCGACTGTCACCCGTCCTCGGCCATCGCCTCGAGCAGCGCCGACTGCGGTCTTCGGCATCGCGCGGTTGATCTCGTCGACGAGCAGGACGTTCGTGAAGATCGGGCCGGGCCGGAACTCGAAGTCGCGCGTCCTTCTGGTCGAAGACCGACGAGGCCGGTCGACGTCCGTCGGCTGGAGGTCGGGCGTGCACTGGATCCGCGAGATCGTGACGCCGTCGATGCGAGCCGCGCGATCGCCCGAGCAAGCACGTCTTCGCCAGTGCCAGGCACGATCCTGCGAGCAGGACGTGGCCGCCGCACATCAGCGCCGCAGACGACGAGCTTGACAGCTCTTCGCGCTTGCCGTAGACGACGGTCTCGATGTTGTCAAGCAGGCGCGACCGCGACGTCGATGGCGCCGGGAAAGCGCTCTGGTTCCTGCTCGCGTCCGTCGCCAGCGCGCCCGACCTCCACCGGCCCATGGCGCCGATCCTAGTCGGACCGCAGCGGTACGGAGTGTTAAGCACGGAGTTTACGACTACGTGAGCGCTTCCGCCCCGGCGACGACCTCCAGGATCTCCTGCGTGATCTCGGCCTGGCGGGCGCGGTTCATCTGCGAGGTCAGCGTGTCGATCAGCTCGCCCGCGTTCTTGGACGCGTTCCGCATCGCCGTCATCCGCGCGCCCTGCTCCGAGGCGGCCGACTCGAGCAGGGCCCGGTAGACCTGCGTCTCGAGGTAGACCGGCAGCAGCCGGGCGAGGATCTCCTCCGGCTCGGGCTCGAAGATGAAGTCGCCGCGCATGCGCGTCGTCGCGGCGCTCCTCCTCGTCGGTCTCGAGGATGTCGGCCGAGATCGGCAGCGATGCTCGCTGCTCGGTCACGCTCTGCGACGAGCGCCGAGACGAACGCGTTGTGGACGAGGACGACGCGGTCGACCTCGCCGCTCGATGTAGAGCTCCGCGACGCGGTGCGCGATCGCCTGCGCGTCGGCTGTACGCCGGGCCGATCCGATGAAGCCGACGTAACGTCGCCGGCGTCTCGCAGCCGCGGAACGCGAGCGTCGAGCGGCCCTTCTTGCCGACGGCGATGCCAGCGCGACCTTCCTCGCCTCCGCCGCGCAGCTGCCGCTCGAGCGCGAACGCCCGGCGGATGATCTGGGCGTTGAACGCGCCGGCGAGGCCGCGGTCGCCCGTGAGCGGCGACGATCGGCGACCGTCTCGATCGTCTCGCGCTGCTGCAGCAGCGGCAGCAGCCCGCGCACGGACGGCGCCGCTCGCCCGACGCCCGCGATCAGCTCGCGCATCGTGTCGGCGTACGGGCGCATCGCCTCGATCCGGGTCTGCGCGCGGCGCAGCCGCGGCCGGCGACGAGCTCGATCGCCTGCGTGATCTTGCCGCGTGTTCGTGACGGAGCGGATCGCGCCGCTTGAGTCCTGAACGGAGGCCATCTAGCCGACGAGCCCCTTGTCTTCCTCGACGTTGAAGCTCGTCGTTGAACTTCGTCGAGCGCCGCGTCGAGCTTCGCGGTCGTCTCGTCGCGGCAGGTCCGCTCGTCTCGCGGATCGCCGTGTAGATCGCGCCCTCGGCGCGCAGCGTGCTCGCGCAGCTCGTCCTGGAAGCGCGGCACCTGGCCGACCGGGATGTCGTCGAGGTAGCCGTTGTTGCCGGCGTAGAGCGCGACGACCTGCTCCTCGAGCGGCCACGGCTGGTACTGCGGCTGGTTCAGCGTCGCGACCATCCGCTCGCCGCGGCCGAGCGCCTGCTGCGTCGCCTGGTCGAGCTCGGAGCCGAACTGGGCGAACGCCTCGAGCTCGCGGTACTGGCGCGAGGTCGAGGCGCAGGCGGCCGGCCACCTTCTTCATCGCCTTCGTCTGCGGCGTTGCCGCCGACGCGCGAGACCGAGATGCCGACGTTGATCGCCGGCCGGACGCCCGAGTAGAAGAGGTCGGACTCGAGGAAGATCTGCCCGTCGGTGATCGAGATCACGTTCGTCGGGATGTAGGCCGACGACGTCGCCGGCCTGCGTCTCGATGATCGGCAGCGCCGTCAGCGAGCCGCCGCCGAGCTCGTCGTTGAGCTTGCAGCGCGCGCTCGAGCAGGCGCGAGTGGAGGTAGAAGACGTCGCCCGGGATACGCCTCGCGGCCCGGCGGGCGGCGCAGCAGCAGCGACAGCTGGCGGTAGGCGTCGGCGTGCTTCGAGAGGTCGTCGTAGATGCACGAGCGCGTGCTTGCCGTTGTAGAGGAAGTGCTCGCCCATCGCGGCGCCCGCGAACGGCGCCATCCACTTGATCGGCGCCGCCTCGTGCGCGCGGCGCGGTGACGATGATCGTGTACTCCATCGCGCCCTCTTCGCTGCAGCCGCTCGTACGACCTGCGCGACGGTCGACGCCTTCTGGCCGATCGCGACGTAGATGCAGATCACGTCGGTGTCGCTGCTGGTTGATGATCGTGTCGATCGCGATCGGCGGTCTTGCCGGTGCCGCGGTCGCCGATGATCAGCTCGCGCTGGCCGCGGCCGATCGGCGATCATCGAGTCGATCGCCTTGATGCCCGGTCTGCAGCGGCTCCTTCACCGGCTGGCGCTCGATCGACGCCCGGCGCCTTGAACTCGAGCGGCCGGCGCTCGCGTCGGCTCGATCGGGCCCTGCCGCCGTCGAGCGGGTTGCCGAGCGGGTCGACGACGCGGCCGAGCAGCGCCTCGCCGACGGGCACGTCGACGACCGCGCCGGTGCGGCTGCACCGGCTCGCCCTCCTTGACCTCCTGCCACTCGCCGAAGAGCGCGACGCCGACGTTGTCCTCCTCGAGGTTGAACGCGATCCCGACGACGCCGTGCTCGAACTCGAGCCGCTCGAGCGAGACGCAGTTCTCGAGCCCGTGGACGCGGGCGATGCCGTCGCCGACCTGGAGCACCGTGCCGACCTCGGAGAGGTCGGTCTCGACGTCGTAACTGCTCGATCCGCGGACTTGCAGGATCGAGGTGATCTCTTCTGGGCGTAGCTTCAATCGTCAGCTCCCTCTGTCACGAGTTCGTGTCGTAGTCGTTCGAGGCGGCCGCGGACGCTCGCGTCGAGCGGCAGCGAGCCGGCCTGCAGGATGATCCCGCCGATCAGGGCGGAGTCGACCTTGCGCGTCGCCTCGACCGTCGCGGCCGAGGACTTCTCGATCTTGTCAGAGATCGTTGTCGCCTCGTCGTCCGACAGCTCGTAGCGCCGTCGTCAGCTCCACCGTCAGGCCGCTTCTGCTCGGCGGCGACGAGCGCTCGAGCTCGTCGGTACGATCTCGTCGATCTGCGCCGCTCGCCCCTTCTCGGCGAGCGAGCCGCAGGAAGTTGCGGAACGAGCTCGTCGGCGTCGCCCGAGGATCTCGTCGAGCGCGGCAGTCCGCTCGTCCCGGCTCGAGCTGCGGGTTCGTGAGCAGGCGCGCGAGCTCGGGCGACTGGCGCTCGACGCGCCGCGACGAAAGTCGCCGAGCTCGCGTGCGACCGGCGTCGAGCCGGCCCTCGCTCCTTCGCTGCCTCGAACGAGCGCGCGGCGTACATGACGGTGCGGCGACGGCCACTGAGTTCACGCTCGCTGCTCCAGAGCCGAGAAGTCGAGTCCCGCGATCGCGTCCTCGATCAGCTGCGCTGGTCGTCGCGGTCGAGTCACCTTGCCGCGTCGACCTTGCTGCGCTCGCCGCGAGCGCGAGCTCGGCGACCTCGGCGCGGATCTGCTCGAGCGCGCGCGTCGTCTCGCGCCTCGATCTGCTTCGCGCGTCTCCTCGAGCCGGCGCTGGCGGTCCGCCTCGGCCTCGCTCCTTCGCACCGCTGCACATCGGCGTCGGCGACCTTGCGGGCCTCGGCCAGGATCGCCCCGCGCCTCGCGCTTGGCCTCGGCCGATCAGCTGCCGGTGCTCCTCGAGCAGCTCTGCGTGCCTCGTCGCGCGCGTGCGTCGGCCTCCTCGATCGACGAGCGGATGCGGATCGCGGCGCTCGTCGATCATCTTCTGGATCGGGCCGAACGCGTAGCTGCTGCAGGACGAAGAGCGTGATCGCGAAGCAGACGAGCGTCCAGATCATCAGGCCCGGACGACGTCGATCAGCGGTGAGGCTGCGAGCAGCATCAGGTGCGTCTCCCTCTTCCCTTAGACCAGGACGTAGGCGAGCAGGCCGCCGATCAGGCCGTAGAAGACGACGGCCTCGGTGAGCGCGAAGCCGAGCCACTGAATGCCCTGTCAGCTCGCCGCGCGAGCTCGGGCTGGCGGCGCGACCGCCTGGATCATCGAGCCGAAGATGTTGCCGATGCCGATGCCGGCCCCGAGCGAGCCGAGACCGATGCCGAGAGCGAGGCGCGATCGCCTTGCCGGCGCTCGACGTTGCTCGCGGCATCTGCGGCGAGAAGGCTGAGAGCATGCTGCGGTACTCCTCTTGTAGTTGCTTGCTAGTGCTCCGGCTCGATCGCCGAGCCGATGTAGATGGCGGACAGAGGCAGCGAAGATGAACGCCTGGATCGAGACGACGATCACGACCTCGAAGAGATAGAAGACGCGGCCGCGCGGACGTGAGACGACGGCGACGGCGAGGCTCTCGAGCACGAAGATCAGGCCGATGAAGGTCAGGATCAGCATGTGGCCGGCGAGCATGTTCGGCGTAAGAGACGGACGGAGAGGCTGATCAGGCGCATGAACTGGCCGAGGATCTCGAGCGGGACGATCAGCGGCAGGATCGCCTTCGGCACGTCGGGGATCCAGCTCTTGAAGTACTCGCGCGTGCCGTTGTACGCGGATCCCCTCGAGTGCGTGAAGACGATCCAGGTCATCAGCGCGAGCGCGAGCGTGACGCTGATCGAAGACGTGGCCGCGTAGATCGCCAGGCGTCGGCAGCTCGACGCCGAGGTATCGAACTTCTCGTTCGAGAGCGGCAGCGGAATGAAGCCGAGCATGTTGATCACCCAGATGAAGAGCATCAGGCGTCACGTACAGGGAACCAGCGCGCGATCGCCTTCGTGCGGGCAGGCCCTGCTCGGCGACCTGCGTCTGGGCGATGTCGTAGATCATCTCCCGACCGCCTGCCTCCTGCCGACCTCGTTCTTCGCCCGATCCACGCGCGCATCAGGAAGAGGCCGAGGAAGATCGTCTACGATCGTTCCCAGGATCAGGTAGGCAACTGTCTTGTTGATCGAGAGGTCCGAGCGGGCCGAGGTGGATCGGGATCCACTCGCCGGGGCCGAAGTCGTGCTCCGGATTGAACTTCTCCTCCTCCGCGCCCGTCGCCGACGGAGGCGAGCGCGATCTGCGGCAGAGCAAGAGAGCACGGCGATCAGGGCCAGAGCGCTAAGCCGTTTCACGGGTCCTCCCGCCAGGCTCGCCGGAGAAGTAGAGCGCGAGCGAGACGGCCAGCTCGAGCGTGTAGCGGCGAGTCCGTACAGCGAGGACGACGGCGAGCGCGAGCCGCGCGTCCGTTGCTGCGAGCACGACGACGACAACCATCACCGCCAGCGCTCGAAAGGTCATTCCGGAAGCCCACCACGCCTGAGCCGGCGAGGTTACCCATGCCTGAGCGCAGGTGCGTCGAAGTAGTGCAGCGAGCGAGCGGGACGGCCCGAGAGTGGCGCCGATCAGCCAGCGCACGGAGATCCCAGCCGCGCCGCGAGGAAGATGGGCAGCGCCAGCGCGATCACGGCGGCGCCGGCGACGAGCGGCAGCCTGCTGATCAGGCATCGGCCTCAGGCGTGCAAGACGCCGGCCATCAGAGTGCCATCCATATATCGCGTGTGGGTCATGAACACCCCGAATCAGGAATGCCGAGGATCGCGCCGAGAGAGAAATCCCCAGCGCCGTCGAGCCGGCGAGCCAGCCAAGCGAAGATGCCGACGGACGATCACGGCGGCAGTGGTTGCCGATCAGGACGGAGCCGGCGCCGGCGAGGTTGAGCTTCGGGGTCGGCTGCCGCTCCATCTGCGCCGCGAGCATAGCAGAGTTTGTGACAGCTAAGCCGCCATTTCCGGGAAAAGGACTGACTTTGCGCTCGAATCACGAGCTGCGGCGAGACCTTATGTTTCAGAAACACAATGTGGAAAAACCGGGCTTGGCGCGCTTGCGGCAGCCATCCCGCAGGCTCAGAATGAGAGCTTGTGTTTCAGAAACACAAGCGCCGTTCGCGCAGTGCGCGGATCGCGCTCGTACGCGCTCGTCGCTCACCCGCGCCGGCAGGCGGCGCGGGTTGTTCAGCTTCACGATCTCGAGCACGTAGACGACGTAGAGCGACAACGCGATCGCGACGAGCGCGATCCCCGCTGACCGCGACCGTCTCCCGCACAGGGTGCCACACCCGCCCTCGCGGAACGGGATGAAGCGTGTCGCGCAGCGCGGCGCCGGCAAGCGCGGCGCCACCACGCCCACATCGTCACGCGCAGCCCGGCGCTGGGAGAAGCCTCGCCGGAGAAACCGGAAGTGCAGGTGGCCTGAGTCGGGCGCGGATGCGCGCTGGCGTGCTTGCGACTCGCGCGCGGCGACGAACGACGGTGTCGAGTGATCGGGACACGCGAGCAGGACAGCAGCGGCAGCAGCAGTGGCACGACCGTCGACGCCGTTTCAGGCAGCCCCTGCACAGACGACCGCCGCGAGGAGAAGCCGAGCACGAGCGCACCCGAGTCGCCCATGAAGATCCGGGCCGGGAAGAAGTTGTGCGCGGAGGAAGCCGATGCACAGCCCCGGCGACGATCGCCGAGAGGATGCGCAGGATCGAATCGTCCCGAGCGAGAGTGAGAGCACAGCGAAGCGTGACGCCGGCGATCGCGCAGCACGCCCGCGGCCGAGGCCGTCCATCCCGTCGAGGAAGTTGACCATGTTCATCACGGCGACGATCCAGAGCATCGTCAGCGGGATCCACCGCCGCCGGCAGATCGACCGGGCCGAGAAGCGGAACGTGAAGTGGTCGATCCAGACCCCGAAGAAGGGTGGGATCGCGGCGGCGACGAGCTGGCCGGCCAGCTTGCGGCCCGGCGCGAGCTCGCGGAAGTCGTCGATCGCGCCGACGACCGTCGCGACCGCAGCGCCGAGCAGCACGCTCGCCGTTTCTCCGGCCGAGCTCGAGGAACGCGCGAGCGCGGGCACGAAGATCCCGAAGAAGAGAGCCGAGCCCGCCGAGACCGCGGGATCGGGTTGACGTTCAGCCGGCGACTGTCCGGACGATCGACGACGCCGAGGAGCCTGGGCCATGCCCCACCGCCGGCGTCAGCAGGATCACGATCACGAACGCGATGGCGGCGCCGCAGAGAACCTCGGGGTGCTCTCGAAGCGCGCTCATCCCATCGTTCACTTCGTCCCGTAGCAGCCGGTCGCCTGCGTCGCCCAGGCCCGGACGATGTAGCCCCTTGTCGTTCAGCTCGCGGTCGATCGCAGCGCACGACGATGTGCGACATCGGGATGCTCCTCGTGCACGCGCTCGATTCCTTCCGGCGCCGCGACGAGGCAGACGAGCGTCACCGAGCGCGCGCCTGCCGGCTTCACCGCGGCGACGGCCGCGACGCTCGAGTTTCCGGTCGCGAGCATCGGGTCGAGCGCACGATCGCGTCACGCTCCTCCGAGATCGTCGGGCAGCTTGACGCGTAGTACTCGACCGGCGGGAGCGTCTCCTCGTCGCGATAGAGGCCGATGAAGCCGACGCGAGCGCTCGAGATCAGCGAGAGGACGCCCTCGAGCATTCCCGGGCCCGCCCGCTGGCGCGACCGGGTTCACGGCCACCTTCTTTGCCCGAGATGCGCTGCGCCTGCATCCGTTCGAGCGGCGTCTCGATCTCGACCGGGCTCGGTCGGGAAGTCCTTCGTCGCCTCGTAGGTGAGCAGGAGCGTCAACTCGTTCACGAGCTTCCGGAAGTGGACGGTCGGCGTCTCCCGGTCGCGCAGGTACGACAGCTTGTGCTGGACCAGCGGATGCATCGACCTGCGGTGACCTTCCCGCGCTCACGCGTACGCCGTGTAGCCGCGGAACCCCAGGTAGAGGGCCGCTTCGCACAGAGCGCCTCGGCGCGGTCCGGCCAGCTCGCCGAGATCGCTGTCACCGAGAGCGCCGGCGATGATCCGGCCCACCTCCCTGGAAGTCCTCCTGCGTCGAAGCCGCGCATCGTCGCCGCCGGTGGTGCCGATCCGGACACCCGAGGCGACGGTCGGCGGGACGCTCGTCGAAGGGCACGGTGTTCCGGTTCACGGTCAGCTTGACCTCGTGGAGCCGCTCCTCGGCGTCCTTGCCTGGTCCAGTCCGTCTTGCGCAGGTCGAGCTGGAGGAGATGCGGTGTCGGTGCCGCCGGTGAGCAACGTCGAGGCCGTTCGTCATCAGCTCGTCCGAGAGCGCATCGGCGTTCGCACGCACCTGGCCCTGGCAGGAGCGGAACGCCTCGAGCCGGCGATCTTGAAAGCACGCCGCCTTCGCCGCGATCACGTGCATCAGCGGCCCGCCCTGCATCCCCGGGAAGACGGCGCGGTCGACCGCCTGCGCGTGCTCCTCCCGGCAGAGGACGAAGCCCGCGCGCGGGCCGGCGAGCGTCTTGTGCGTCGTCGAGGTGACGATGTCGCAGCGCTCGACCGGGTTCGGATGGAGGCCGGCCGCAACCAGGCCCGAGAAGTGCGCCATGTCGCACATCAGCAGCGCGTCGACCTCATCCGCGATCTTCCGGAACTCCGCGGTGTCGACCGTGCGCGGGTACGCGGAGCCACCGCAGACGATCAGCTTCGGCCGGTGCTCCTTGGCGACCTCGAGCCCTCGTCGTAGTCGACCATCGATCCCCAACGAAGAAGCGACGCCGTAGGACGACCTGATCGTGCCAGAGCCGGCGAAGTTGACGAGCCGTGCGTGATGCCCGCCATTAGTTCGACATGGGCCTGGCGAAGAATCGTCGCCGCTTTGCACCTGAAGTGTCTGACGACCGTACTACCGTAGCCCGACGTGCAGCTGGGCTGATTGGCGGCGTGCGCTCGGCGCCGGGCCGAGCTCTTTCTCTCGCGCGATCGATCAACAACTGCTCGATCTCTGTCGACGGCCTCCTACAGCCGCCGTAGTGACGCTGCCGGGGCGCCCTCTCCGACTTTGTTCGTCGGCACCAGGAAACCGCGACCTCGAGAAACTGCTCGGCATGGGTGAGCGCTTCGGGTTCTCGGACGCGCCAGTCAAAGTTCGATCGCTGCGCTCTCCCCGTACTTTGCCGCTCGACTCGCTGACTGCGAGCAGCGAAGCATTCCCGCGGTCGACGTCCTGGCGAGGCCGGCGGTTCGAAGCTGGTCAGCGAGGCGTTGCCTGGTGGGCGATGGCGCAATGCGTGAACATCGCACCGCTATGTAGCGGGATGACTCATTCGAAACGCCGACGCGAGCCGAATTCGTCGACGCGAGACGGCGCCCCTATCAGGCACCACCGGTGAAGTCGATCACGGTTGAGGGCGTCCTGACAGCCAGACACACGTCATTTGATAAGTGCTGCGGCTGTGCGGATCTCCTCGGGCGATCGGCGATGCGTCGGCTCCGATCGGGGCGCCGGCGCAAAGGTCCGCTGTTGCGACGCGCGATCGGAAGGTCGACGCCACCGCGCCTCGAGCAACAGGACGCGAACACACCGATCGGCATGGGCTGAGCATATGGCGAGCTAGCAGGGGAAAGCATCATCACCAGGGTCGGCAGGACGAGCGTGAACGGCTGCGGGAGCGCGTGGGCGATCACTATCGGGCGGCCGCAAAGCAACCGGGTAGCGAGCCTCCAGCACCCCGTCGTGAACGCTGTGGGCCACGAGCGGTCGGCTGAATCTCCTCGCAGCGCCCTTTCGCCCTGTACGGCTACCGGCTGGGAAGCTCCTCCAGTTGCTCGCGGCGGAGCGGCTGGACGGTAATCGATTGGGGACGATGGCGGGGCAGCCCAGTTGCGGATCAGCGTCGGCGGCGGCCATCGACGTCGAACCTGAAGGTCCTCGACTACCACCCGGTCGCGCCCGGTCAGATCCGGCGGCGTGGAGATGTCGGTTATGGCTCGGCTCCGCCATGCGGAGCCCGCAGTCGTCGTCACCTCGAGCGATCAGCTCCAGGAGCACGCGGGAAACGTCAGGCGCTTTGGCCACCGCCTCGGGCAGCCCTTCGGCTGGCTGACGGTGCCTGTTTTCCACGGTCGCAGCGGCATCCAGGAACTCGTTCCAGCTCGGCGGAAGGGCGGATTCGGGGCGACGAAGCTCTTACGCGAGCCCACTAGGCCAGCCCGAAGTTCTCCCCGGTGCTCGAAGCTCGATAACGAAGCTGGACTTCCAGGAAACGACTTTCGCGAGCCAGCACGCAGCGAAGGCATCGGGCGAGACGTCGTCCGACAGCGTCAGTTGTGCTCGTCCGCGTCAAAGGTGCGTCAGCAGCTTTCACCCCGTCTGCCGATCAGTACGCGCGAGGCGGCAGCTTCGAGCCCGCCTGGAGTGGATGAAGCGCCACTCGACGGTCGTCTCGGGCCTTGGGATCCAGCGCACCACGGTCTGTGGATAGCGTCAGACTGGCAGGAAGCCCCATTGCTACCGAGCGACGGCTCCGCGCGCGGCGACAAGCGGTGGCGATCTCGCTGCTCTCGGGTGGTCGATCGGCGATCGGTGGCTCAGTCTTTGCCGTCCGATGGCGTTTGCCTGCGCCAGCTCTGCGCATCAATCGCGGCATTGTCTCCGACGTCGCGCGCCACGAGATATTTAACGGTCGCGCGCCGGGTTTGCCCGACGGTCAGCGCCGCCTGTCTTTACCTGGAGCGCCTCAGTGAAGGCGTCAGGCATTGCCGGAAGCGCAACTACCGGGTTGACGGTGCCCTTCGCGCGGTGGTCGGTGGCGCGGCTGGTTGTGGTTTGGGTTGCACCGGATCTTTCGGCGGCCCGCTCGCCGGAGCCGATGCAGCTTCCGCGCCACCGGGGGAGCGCGCCTTTGCGGCGCCCTCATCTTACCAGTAAGATCCGGGCGCGCAACACCTTCATATGTTCTGCAGCTGCGACTTCTCAGTCCACGCCGCATCGCGACGGCAGATCCCATCTATCTAAGCGGTTGCGTCAGTCGTCAGCCTGTTGATCCCGGTGTTTGTTCGCCAAAGCAATACGTA
>ERZ1370068.8295-contig-7161_pt1 | contig 48928 bp, 57 predicted proteins | sample MGYA00561227_ERZ1370068 | MGnify/ENA primary metagenome ERZ1370068 (study PRJEB38410, sample SAMEA6850437) | metagenome | study: Metagenomic assessment of the ecological functions of the soil: analysis of the soil microbiota associated with the... | reverse complement strand
TTATTACTTCGTTCAGTTACGTATTGCTCGGATCGGACGGCGTTACGACGAGAGCTCGCTTTGCCGACGTCGATCCCCGCCAGCGCGCCCCCGCCTCGCACCAACTGCGCCGACAACATCTATTGGGTTTAAGGGCTGGTGTTGAAGGATGAAGTCGGGTTCCGACGCCAAGGAAGCCGTGCGCCGCCTGGCCGCGGTGGATCGGCACCCGCCCCTTCTTCTGGTGCATGCATGAACAGCCCGTGCGGCGCAAGGCCGGCTCTGTTCGCCAACGATTCCCATCCCAACGCCGAACGGATCGCACGCGCCGCGGCTTCGGCCTCTTCCGAGCGGCCTCGCCCCCGACTGACGATCAGATCGCGCGCTCTGCGGAGGCTCTCAGGCGAGATCCTTGCGTGACCGCTTTCGAGCAATATGCGCCCTGGAACAGACCTGCTTTACCAAGATCGCGGATTATGTTTCGGAAACATCCAGCGTCGTCGATGCTGAGCAGCTTGCGCCGCCTATGGCGCTGGGACGAGCACCCTGCTCGACCTCGGCTGCGGCACCGTCCGCGCACGTGGAATTCGCGCGCGAGGGTGGGCCGTCACCGGCATCGCGATCCTCAGCCCGGACGCCGATCCGCCGCGCCGACGCCTGCGCCAGCTCGCGGCGCCGCGGGACGCCTTGCGTGTTCCGGCAGGGCGATGTCAGCGAGATCGGTCCGGAGCGGGGTTTCGGCGCGTCGGCCGTCTCGCTGTTCCATGTTGCGAGCTACCAGAACCAGCCCGGCCAAACCAGCGGGGCATGGTTGGCCAACGCCAACGCTGCGCTGGAAGCCGGGCGGAATCCGGCTGTTCGACTATTGGTACGGTGGTGCCGTGCTTGCACAAGGCGCCGAGACCCGCGTCAAGGTCGTTGAGCAGCCGCCGCTTCGGGGTGACGCGGATTGCGCAGTCCGATCACAACCAGTCCGGCGCGAGCGTCCAGGTCAGCGTACCAATACACGGAGTGTTCTGTGAAGACATCCTGAACAATCGTCCCACCAGTTATCCGATCGAAACCATCACCTCCGCTACTGGTTTCCGTTCGAGATCGGGCACTGCTCGCTGCGACCGGTTTCGAACCGATCGGCGCTCATTATGCCTGGCTGTCGGACGATCCTCCGAACTCACGCCCACGGAACTGGGCGGCCTATTCGGTCGCCAGAAAGCACCGGTCGTTCGATGAAACGCGCTATCAGACCGGCGTGGCGCTGGGCTGCCGCTCGAAGTCGGCGGCGGATTTCAGCAGTCGCTGAACGATATCATCTGGCTTCGCGAGTGGCGCGGTTCGGCCGATATCGACGTGGTCGTCTTTGCGACACCTGCGCCACTCCGATGCCGACCTCGGGATTCAGGCCGAAGCTTCTCCGGATCGGCTTGTTCGACGGACCGCGCCGGTTCCTGCTCTCGAAATAATCGGGGCGCTCGATCTCCTGCAGTACGCGCTGCGCGTTTCGCCGCCGTTCGAAAAGCGGCTGATCCGGAACGCTTACGTCGATATCGCGCCACTTCTACGCCGACGATCGAACCGGCATCTCGCTCAGCACAAACTCCCGCTTCATCATCACGATTTTCGACGGCCGCCACCGCGGGACGACTCCTGGAGTTCGACGAGGCGCGCGAATTCGCCGAATTCGAACGGCGCGAGGTGGTGTTTCGCAGCGCCAGCACCAAGGCTGCCTTGCTGGTTGCCAACACGCCGGAAGTATCGACACGTTGTGCCGCCGCTACGCCATGGCGCGATCGGGCGGTGTGCATTCCATTTTCCCCGTCGCCCTATGTCAGCCGTTCGACCGCGAACGACGACCGGGATGCCGCGATCCTTCAGAAATACGACCTTGAGCCGAACTACCTGTTTTACCCGGCCCAGTTCTGGTCCCACAGAATCATGCGACGGTGTTGGCGGCGCTGGCGCGTTGCGCGACCAGGGATTGAAGTGGACACTGGTGCTGTGCGGATCGGACCGCGGCGAGCGTCGCGCGGTAGAAGCTTCGTTGCACAATACGGGCTCGCTGATCAGGTCCGAATTCTTGGTTTCGTCCCCTCGTCACGCATCTCGAGTCCGCTTTATCGGCAGGCGGCAGCCCCTCGTGATGGCGAGCTATTTCGGCCCCACAAATCTCCCGCCGCTGGGAAGCCTGGGCGGTCGGGACGCCGGTCATCTACCCCGAGGCTTTCGAGGCTCCAGGCGGGCGATGCCGCGATCCTGTTCGACTACGACAGTCCGGCCTCTCTCGCGGACGCCATCGTCAAGGCCTCCTCTGCGCAGGAACGCGTCCGGCTCGCCGCAGCCGGCAAGCAGAGCCGCCAATTTCTGCGCAGCAGACCGAGGAAGGGCACCACCGGTTTGCCCAGCACCTGCTGCGCCTAAGATATCGGCGCTACCCGCAGATCTATTGAGACCGCGCGATTCAATCCAGAGCCGACAGGACTTTAGCGCGGGATCGCCGCAGAAAGCCTGTCGGCGCACACTTCTAAGCAATAGCGGACTGGCGCTCTACGCCAGCCATCAGGAGCCATGCCGCGCATTCAGCGATGAAACGTGATAGGCCAGTCCCGGGCATCGCTGCACGGATCGCCATTCCGAGCGCCCATCCGCCGAGCGTAATTGCGATCATCACCGCGACCGAAACACCACGTGGGAAGCGGATGCGAGCGTCTGGCTCACGTGACGAGCGTCAGGAGACCGAACTGAACAAGGAGATCGCTCGCCACGATCGCGATGGCGGCTAACGGTCGAGCGGCGGGATCAACACCAGCGACAGGATCAAGAACACCGCGAACTGCAAGCCCTTGCTGCGTACCAGGAGGTCGCCTTGGTTGCTGTATTGGCGCTGGCTCAGCGCCAAGATGGCCGGTGCCGCGACAGCGGAGCCGACCAGCACGGTATTCGCTAGCACGGGATCGTAGGGAATAGCGCCACTGGGTCCAGGCGCGAAAAGAAATCGACCAAAACGATAGCAGCGCGGAAACCACGACGCTGGCAAGCGCGCAACCAACAGAGCCGCGGGCGTAGAGGCGCACTAAGCGCGCTCGGTTGCGCCGACCTGTATGGTCATTGGCCGAGTTCGGCGGCAAGCGGAAGCGTTGCCTGTAGGCAGAGCGCCCGCAACAGTCCGCGGCGACCCGGATCAATCCCCATTGCGCGACTGCCGCGATCGGCTACCAGCGCGCTTACCGCGAGCACCGGCAGGTTCATCGAGTGCAAGACTCTGTCGCGCTCGCGATGCCGAACAGCGCCGCCTTGCGAAGTTGGCCGGTCATCCAGCCCATCGAGACCGCGACGCGCCGCCTTGCCGAGATAGGGGTGCAGCGCGGCGCATCGATGACCAAGAGATAGATGGTACTCACCAGCTGCATTGCGACAAGGAAGCGGGTGACGGACCAACACCGGCTTCCTGTCGCAACGATCGCAATCAGTTGCGCGGCCTGCCCGATCAGCGTCGCAAAACTCTGCAGCCAGACGACCCGTCGCATAAAGCCGCGCGCCGTCAGAGCGCCGACACCGGGGCCCGACGGAAGCGTCAGCAGCATTGCCTGCGCACATCACTACGAAGGCGGCGTTGAAATGCGTGACCCCTTCGAATCGGAAGGCAGTGGATGGCGATACGACTAGCGCCGAAAAGCAATACGATGGCGACGAGCGCGATCGCGATCCAAACATAAGAGCCGTACCATCGCGGCATAGAATGCCGCGGTGCGCACCATCGCAATCGGCTCCTGATTTGAATGCGAAGAAGCGATTGATGGCACGAAACTGCAATCCGCAATCGGCGATCAGCACGAGATTGCCAATCGCATAGATCACGAGCCAGGCGGCCAACTCCTCGCCGTTCCAGAAATGCAGGAGGACCGGAACCAGCGCGACCTGCTGGATGATCCCCAGCAACATCTGGAAACGAAACTTGCGGACCATCCTGCGAGCAGCCTGCGTACCCGGCCTGGGCTTGAAAGAGACTCGTGGGGGCACTCCTCTGCCTCGCCCGTTTGGCTGCTCGACCACGGCCTGATACCTCACTGGAACGTTGAGCGAGGCTATCCAGTAACGCGACCTGATGTCGATAGCGGCTATTGTAGACTGTCTATTCGGCCTGCCGGGCGGCAGGCATCATTGATTGGCGAACAAAATGGCTTGTGGCCGGTTTTTCGATCATATCATTGTGCCAGACATACTTCAGCTTGAACTGCAATTGAGAGGCCCTTATCCAAACTAAGCTCCTGCTGCCAGCCGGTCGCGATCAGCTTGGTTAAATCAACTTCCAGGCTCCCAACCAGGCTGTCGCGAATTCGCGCGCCCGACCAGTTGCGCGCAGAAGCAGCTCCAGTGCCTTCACCGGAGCTGGAAAAAGTCGCGCCTTTTGTTCATCGCTTGCGCCAGCCTATTGATAAATTCCGGCGTCGAGACCTGCTCTTTGTCTGCCGCCAGAAGTACATCGAAGGGCTTACCGTGAGCAGCCAGGTCGATTTGCTATGAATGAGGCCAGGGTTCTGCACGCTCACGAACGCGCGACGATTGCTAATCGACCACGGGGAGCAGGACGCCACGCTGAATCGTTCTTGACCAAGAGCCTGAAATTCCCGGCAGCCCCCGGTCCGTAGACTAATGGTGGCCTGATGATCGTGATTTGCATCGAAACATCTGTAGCACATTCGGCCAACCCAGTTCAGCTTCTGCCTTCGAAAGTCCATAAACCCCCCTCGGCGCGAATTCATCAGTCTCGCGAAAGGACCGTCGGCCGTCGGTGCAACTACCATTAACGAGCATGGTACTCACAAAGATGAATCGCTTAACGCCGGCCGTTGCGGCAGCGCACGCGAGCTGCAGCGTGCCTTCGGTATTGATCGTCCGATAAAGATCGATGGCGCCCTTCCTCGTTGACGTGATGCACACGGGCTGCCAGATGAACCACGGCCTGCGCACCAGCAACGGCGTCAGACCAGTCGGTGGAAGGACCGATCGAGCCAACGCCGACTTCATCGTCGGTGGACGATAACGCCGTCCGTACTGCGCACCGGACTCTCCAGCCCCCTCGCGTGATAGCACCGGCGTCGCGGTGACGACCGACAAAGCCATTTGCCCCGTGACCAGCACAATGGGGCGAGATCGATTTATTGCACCGGATTTCTCTTCAAGCAGTGTCAACTAGGCTCATAACACGACACTCAAGATCCGCTGGAGTGTCTGGGCTACTTAGCTAGACGATTCAAGTAAGCAGAAGCCGACCTTGCAGCATAGTCCGGGCACCCGCCAATGTTCTGATGGCATGGGAAGCAGTTAGGTTACCGGCGAATATAGTTTAATTCAGTGTGACGGCCTCTAACCAGCCGTGACAACTGAATATAGTTAATTCAGTCATGACGGCCTCTAACCAGCCGTAACAACAAGAAGGTTCGAAATGCTCATCCCGCGTGCCTCGCAAGCGCTGTCCCGCTTCACCGTGCTCGATCTCACCCGGGTCCGCTCCGGGCCGACCTGCGTGCGGCAGCTTGCGGACTGGGGCGCCAATGTCGTCAAGATCGATGCCCTGCTGGAGGATGCCGCCGGCGAACAGCCGGGCGGCCCGCGCCATGGTTCCGATTTCCAGAACCTGCACCGCAACAAGCGCGCCATGACCCTCAACCTGAAGGACCAGAAAGGCCTCGAAGTGTTTCAAGCGGCTTGCGGAAAAGGCCGACGTGGTGGTCGAAAACTTCCGTCCCGACGTCAAGGCCAAGCTCGGCATCGATTACGAGAGCCTGCGCCAGATCAATCCGCGCATCGTCTATGGCAGCATCTCCGGCTTCGGCCAGGACGGCCCCTATCACAAGCGTCCGGGCTTCGATCAGATCGCGCAGGGCATGGGCGGGCTGATGTCGATCACCGGCGCGCCCGGCGAAGGCCCGATGCGGGTCGGCATTCCCGTGGCCGACCTCACCGCCGGGCTGTTCTGCGCCATCGGCATCCTCACCGCGCTGCTGGAGCGCGATGTCTCCGGCGAGGGCCAGTGGGTGCAGACCTCGCTGCTGCAGGCGCAGATCTTCATGCTGGATTTCCAGGCCGCGCGCTGGCTGATGGAAAAGGACGTCGCCAAGCAGGCCGGCAACAACCATCCGACCAGCGATCCCGACCGGCGTGTTCAAGACCTCGGACGGCTACATCAATATCGCCACCACGGGCGGGCGGATCTGGGAACGCTGCGCGCAGGCGATCGGCGCGCCCGAGCTTGTCGACCAATCCCGATTACGCCACCGCGCCGGCGCGCTCGAAGAACCGCGACGCCCTCAACGCGGTGATCAGCAAGCTCACCGAGAAGAAATCCACCGACACCTGGGTCAGCGAACTCAACGCCGCCGGCGTGCCCTGCGGCCCGATCTATTCGATCGACCAGATGTTCGAGGACGACCAGGTCAAGCATCTCGGCATCGCCCAGGACGTGCCGAACGCCGAGAACCGTCACATCCGCCTGGTCGGCCAGCCGGTGACGCTGTCGCGCACCCCGAGCAGGATGGCGGCGCGCCCGCCGGAATTCGGCGAGCAGACCGACGAAGTGCTGGCCGAATTCGGTTTCAGCAAGGACGAGATTGCCGAGCTCAGGCAGCGCAACGTGGTGTGACGGTAGCCGTGACGATAAAAAAGCGCGGGAAAACGGGCTTTTTTACATCGGACGGAGCCGTATCATCCTCAGTACTTTGCGACGACTGGCGCCGGGCTGAACTGGTAATTGGTGCCTGCCCGGAAGACGTGGTCGTGAGGCTTGCATCAGTCTGGTTCGCGGTTCCGCGAAGAATCTCGTCGTTCCGAAATCCATGCGTGTGCTGGGTTTAGGGGCGGCCGGCGGCATTGCCGAAGGCCGCTTCGGAAGACCAAGGCCAAGGAACCGCCGCGCGGAAAGCGGATATGAGCGCTGGTATGCGCGCGTTAAGATGAGCTATCAGCGCCCCAAAGGCCCCTCCTTCGGAAATCCTCACATCACCTGCAGCCGGTCCGTCAGATGACGCGTCTTTCGCAACTCACCCTGCGCAATTTCCTGATCGCGACGCACGACGTGCTCGCGACCGCGTTTGCGCTCGTGGCGAGCTTCTATCTGCGCTTCGAGGGAGAGCTGCTCGACGATCGCCTGCCGCTGCTCTGGCACATCCTGCCGTGGTTTCTTGCCTTTAGCGTGCCCGTCTGCTACCTATTCAATCTGACCACCACGAAATGGCGCTTCATCTCGTTGCCGGACGCGCTCAACATCCTGCGGGTCGCCGGCGGTTCTGACGCTTGCACTTGTCGTTCTCGACTACGTCTTCATCTTCGTGGCGCCGAGCTTTCATGGAACCGTCTTCTTTGGCCGCGTCACTATCATCCTCTATTTCTTTCTTCAGGTGTTTTCGCTGGGCGCGCTGCGCTTCGGCTACCGCTATTTCCGCTACTCGCGCACGCGCCGCCATGCCCGCGTTGAAGACGCGGCGCCGACGCTGCTGATCGGACGCGCGGCTGACGCGGAGGTCGCTGCTGCGCGGCATCGAGAACGGCGCCATCAAGCGGCTGTGGCCGGTCGGCGTGCTGTCGCCCTCGCCCTCCGATCGCGGCCAGCAGATCCGCAACATCCCGGTGCTCGGTGGGATCGACGATATCGAAGCCGTGATCGCCGAGCTGCAACGCCGCGACAAGCCGATCAGGCGGGTGGTGATGATGCCGTCGGCGTTCGAGCCGGAGGCGCATCCGGAAGTCGTCCTGATGCGGGCGAAGCGGCTCCGCCTGATGGTCAGCCGCCTGCCGTCGCTCGAAGGCGGCGACGCGCCGCGCCTGACCAATGTCGCCGTCGAGGATCTCCTGCTGCGTCCGAGCACGACGATCGACTATGCGCGCCTGGAAGCGTTGGTGAAGGGCAAGAGCGTCATCGTCACCGGCGGTGGCGGCTCGATCGGCGCGGAGATCTGCGATCGCGTCGCGACCTTCGGCGCCGCGCGCCTGCTCGTGATCGAGAATTCGGAGCCGGCGCTCTATGCGGTCACCGAGGCGCTCGCCGCGCGCGATGCCCATCCGGTCGTCGAAGGCCGCATCGCCGACATCCGCGACCGCGCGCGCGTCCTGCGATCTGATGCGCGAATTCAAGCCCGACATCGTGTTCCATGCCGCGGCGCTAAAGCACGTGCCGATCCTCGAGCGCGACTGGAGCGAAGGCGTCAAGACCAACATCTTCGGCTCGGTGAACGTCGCCGACGCCGCGCGCGAGGCCGGCGCCGCGGCAATGGTGATGATCTCGACCGACAAGGCGATCGAGCCGGTCTCGATGCTCGGGCTCACCAAGCGCTTCGCCGAGATGTATTGCCAGGCGCTCGACCATGATCTCGCCGTGCAATACGGCGGCAAGCCGCACATGCGGCTGATCTCGGTGCGGTTCGGCAACGTGCTGGCATCAAACGGATCGGTGGTGCCGAAATTCAAGGCACAGATCGAGGCGGGCGGTCCGGTCACGGTGACGCATCCGGACATGGTGCGCTATTTCATGACCATCCGCGAGGCTTGCGACCTCGTCTTGACCGCGGCCACGCACGCGCTGACGCCGGCAAGGCCCGACGTCTCGGTCTACGTTCTCGAACATGGGCCAGCCGGTCAAGATCGTCGAACTTGCCGAGCGGATGATCCGGCTCTCCGGCCTGCAGCCCGGCATCGACATCGACATCGTCCTCAGTGGGATGCGGCCGGGCGAGCGGCTGAACGAGATCTTGTTCGCAAGCGAAGAGCCGACGGTGGAGATCGGCATTGCCGGCATCATGGCGGCCAAGCCGAACGAGCCGCCGATGGCGACCTTGCGCAAATGGCTTGCGGCGCTGGAAGAGGCGATCGCCAAGGACGACCGCACCACCATCCGCGCCGTGCTGAAGGATGCGGTGCCCGAATTCGGATCGAACGCTGCCCTGATCCATCCCGCACGGGATGCAAGCAACTTTCGTGAAAGTCATCGATGCAGAGGCCTGGGAAAGTCGTCGTCGTCAGCCAGCATTATCCGCCGGACCAGAGCACGACGGCCGCGATTATGGCCGCGATCGCAACCCACCTCGCGCAGAATGCCGAGGTGGTGGTGCTTTCGGGGTGGCCAGGCTCGGCGTCGGCGTCACCCAGTCGATCGGCCGCAGGTGGTCGAAATCAGAAACTGGATGCCGGAGAGGCCGCATTGCTCAAGCGCGCGGCCGCCGAGGTGCTGTTCACCGCGCGAACCTTCTTCGCCGTCGAGAGAGGCTGCAGCCCTGCGATGTGGCGTTGACCGTGACCGCGCCCTTCATGCTGCCCCACGGCGTCGCCGCCGCCGCCAGATTGAAAGGCGCGCGCTCGATCCTGATCCTGCACGATCTGTTTCCGGACGTGCCTGGTCATGACCGGCCTGCTCAAGCCGACGTCGCTCGTCGCCAGAGCAATACGCGCCATCAATACGCTGCTGTTCCGCGCGCTCACTGCCGTCGTCGTCATCGGTCGTGACAGTGAAAAGCTTTGCTGCGCTACCGCGGCATGACGCCGGAGAAGATCGAATTCATTCCGAAGTGGGCGACGCTGGTTCCCGCGATTCGTCCGATTCGAGCTGACAATCGCTTCCGCCGCCGCGCTTGCCGCGCCGCTTTATCGTCGGTCTTTCCGGCAATCTCGGTTTCACCCACGATCCGCTGATCGTGTTCGAGGCAACGCGAAGGCTAAAGGATGACGAAAGTATTCACTTCCTGCTATCGGGCTGGGGAATCGGCTTCGATCAACTTAAGGCAATGCAGTCGGAGGCGAAGCTGGCCAACGTCACTTTGATCGATCGCGTCGCCGACGGAGAGCTCGAGGCCTTCCTGGCGGCCGCCGACGTCTCGGCTCATCCCCTACCGCAAGAATGTCGCCGGCGTGTCGGTACCAAGCCGGTTCTATAATCTCCTTGCCGTCGGTCGGCCGGTTATCCTCGTCTCTCCGAGCCGGAGGCCGAAGCCGCGCTCACGGTGAGTGAGCACAACCTCGGCTGGGTCGTGACGCCGGGTATGCCGGATCAATTGGCCGATGCGATCCGGTCGGCTTCGCGGTTGCAGGATCCGAAGATGTCCGAACGCGCCATAGCGGTCGCCGGGAACACAGTCCAGGCCGCGCCTTGACCGGCTATACGGTGCTGATCCAACGACTCCTCGGCGATGCTTTCTCGAAGCGGACGTCGTGATCGCCAGCTGACCGGGTGCGGCGATGATTTGCGCAAAGAGCCGTTCGCTTGAAACGCTGGAGCGCTTGGCGTAGACGGCAGGCTCGGCGCAACTGCCCTTGCGGCCGCGCTTCCGCCCCCGTGCAGCACGACAAAGCTCGCGCTGGCTGAATTGAGGTTGGGAGAGGGCATCCAACGGCGTGAGCGCGGAAATCCTCGGCTGGGACGCGCCCTAAACGGACGCCTTCGCCGGCCGCAGCAGCCGTCCGATGCCGCCAAATGCCTTGTCGATCACCGGCCAGAACAGCAGCACGATCGCGAGCGTCGTGATCGAGCCGACCAGGCCGTTCGACCAGAACACCTTCATGTCGCCGCCGGAGCCGATCATCGACAGGCGGAAGGCATCCTCGGCGCGGTTGCCGAGCACCAGCGCCAGCGTGAACGGCGCCAGCGGAATCCCGATCTTCTTGAAGACATAGCCGACGATGCCAAAACCCAGCATCAGCCAGATGTCGAACATCGCGTTCTGGATCGCGTAGGCGCCGATCGCGCAGGACACCACGATCATCGGTGCCACCGCCGCGAACGGCACCCGCAGGATCGAGGCGAAGATCGGCACCGTCGTCAGCACCAGCACGAGGCCGACGACATTGCCGAGATACATCGAGGCGATCAGGCCCCAGACGAAATCCTTGTGCTCGACGAACAACAGCGGCCCGGGATTGAGGCCCCACACCATCAACCCGCCGAGCAGGATCGCCGCGGTGCCGGAGCCGGGAATGCCCAGCGCCAGCATCGGCAGCAGCGCCGAGGTGCCGGAGGCATGCGCCGCGGTTTCCGGCGCGAACACGCCTTCGATGCGCCCCTTGCCAAAGCTGTCCGGGTCCTGGAGAAACGCTTGGCGAGGTTGTAGCCCATGAAGGACGCCGCGATCGCCCCGCCCGGCGTGATGCCGAGCCAGCAGCCGATGAAGGACGAGCGCAGCAATGTCACCCAGTATTTCGGCAGATCCTTCCACACCGAAAGCACCACGCGCAGGCTGATGCCGGCGGCGTGGCCGCGCAGCGCCAGCCGCTCTTCCATGGTCAGGAGAATTTCGCTGATGCCGAACAGGCCGATCACCGCGACCAGGAAATTGATGCCGCGCAGCAATTCCGCGGAGCCGAACGTCATGCGCAATTGGCCGGACACCGTGTCCATGCCGACGCCGGCGAGCAAGAGGCCGAGCGACATCGAAATGACGGTCTTGTGCTTGGCCTCGCGGCCGAGTCCGACGAAGGAGCAGAAGGTCAGAAGATATACCGCGAAGAATTCGGGCGGGCCGAATTTCAGCGCGAAGGAGGAGATCATCGGCGCCAGGAAGGTGATCAGCAGCACCGCGACCAGTGAGCCGATGAAGGAGGAAGTGAAGGCCGCCGTCAGCGCCTCCGCGGCCCTGCCCTGCTGTGCCATCGGATATCCGTCAAAAGTGGTCGCGACCGACCAGGCTTCGCCGGGAATGTTGAACAGAATCGAGGTAATGGCGCCACCAAACAGCGCGCCCCAGTAGATGCAGGACAGCATCACGATGGCCGAGGTCGGATCCATGGTGAAGGTCAGCGGCAGCAGGATCGCCACGCCGTTGGGGCCGCCGAGCCCGGGCAGCACGCCGACGAAGATGCCGAGCACCAGCCCGACCATCATCAGCAAGAGCGTTTTCCAGGTCAGAAGAACGGCAAAGCCGTGCACGAGGAGACCGAAGGCTTCCATGAATTCAGATCCTGTCGATCTCTAGCGGCCGAAGGCCGCTTCGAGCGGCCCCTTCGGCATGATGACGTCGAAGGCGATGTCGAACGTCACGAACATCACGGCCGTAAACACGAACGCGGTCAGAAGCGATTTCCACAGCGCGATCTTGCCGACCAGGCGCATGAACCCCGCGATCATGAGGAAGCTCGCGACGTAAAGCCCGAGGAATTGCATGGCGAGACAGAACAAGAGCGTCGGAACGAACACCGCCATGACGCGGCGCAGTTGCGCCTGCGTGACAAATGTTTCCGAGGCTTCCTTCCGCGACAGGAACGCGGCGATGAGACCGTAAAGGCTGGCCCCGCCGAGGATCACGCAGAGATAGAACGGAAAATAGCCAGGCTGCGGCCCGGTCGAGATCCCAGGCCGCTCCCGTGCGCCAATTGTCCCAGCCGAGCGTCCCTGCGAGCATGAGCAGGAGCAGCGATACGACGACGTCGACGACTCCAGTGGAGGTTACGGCGGGCGAATCCGCGTGCGGGCGCGGTCGGATCGTCGACGACGATTTCGATATCGGTGTTGGACATGGAGATAGCCCAGCTGATGTAGAGGAGTTGGATACCGTGCCGACGCGACGCGCGGTCAATGCAGCCGTCAGCGCACGTCAACCCGCTCGGGAAACGCGCTCGCAAGTGCAGCACGCTCGGGCCGGAGCACACCGCGTTCGGTGATCAGCCCGGTCACCAGCCTCGCCGGCGTCACGTCGAACCCGTAATTGGCAATCGGCGAGCCGTCGGGAACCACGCGGACCGTTTCGATCCGCCCATCCCTGGTACGCCCGGTCATGTGCGTAACTTCATCGGTCGCGCGCTGTTCGATCGGGATCTGCTTGATGCCGTCGTCGATACTAAAGTCGATAGTCGGCGACGGCAGTGCAACATAGAACGGCACGTCGTTATCGTGCGCGGCGAGCGCCTTCAGATAGGTTCCGATCTTGTTGCAGACGTCGCCATTGGCGGCCACACGGTCGGTTCCGACGATCGCGAGGTCAACCATCGCGATGCTGCATCAGATGACCGCCGGTGTTGTCGGGGATCACCGTGTGCGGCACGCCGTGATGGCCGAGTTCCCAGGCGGTCAGCGAAGCACCCTGATTGCGGGGCCGGGTCTCGTCCACCCAGACGTGGACGGGGATGCCCCGATCATGCGCCTGATAGATCGGAGAGGTCGCCGTGCCCCAATCGACGGTAGCAAGCCAGCCGGCGTTGCAATGCGTCAGGATATTGACGGTCCCGCCTGGCTTTTTACCCGCGGCGATCGTTTCGATCAGTTTCAGGCCGTGCTGGCCGATATCCCGGTTGATCGCGACATCTTCTTCGGCGATTTCGGCGGCGCGGGCATAGGCGATTTGCGCGCGCTCGGAAGGCGGCAACGGCTTAAGCACGCGTACCATTTCATCGAGCGCCCATTTCAGATTGATCGCCGTCGGCCGTGTCGCGATCAGCAATTTGTAGGCGCCGATCGATGCCAGCGTCGGAACGATCGTCTCGCATCGCCAGCGCCATGCCATAGGCGGCGGTGGCGCCGATCAGGGCGCCCCACGCACCAGCATGCTGCGGATTGCGTCGGCTGCGGCTTCGGCGTTTTCCAGGCGGGCAACGATGAACTCATGCGGCAGCCGCCGCTGGTCGATCGCGCCGACCGACCAGCCGTCCGGTTCGAGCCAGATACTGCGGAAATGCCGGCCGTCGACTTTCATCGAGCGCAACACCCGCCCCGCCACCGCGTCCAGTTTCTTCAACAGCGCGGGATCGCGCGCTTCCGGCGCCGTGATCAGCGCGGTGTCGAGCGCGCGGTCCGAACCGATCGGACAGGGCTCATGATCGCGGGGAAAATCCTGTGCGAACCGCGCGACCAGCGCCTTGGCCTTCTCGGCATTCGAGTTCAGCACGCGGATGATGTCCTGCACGGTGACCGCGTCATGGTCAGGGTGCCAGCAGTCGAAATCGGTCACCATGGCGACGCTGGCGTAGCAAATCTCCGCCTCGCGGGCCAGTTTTTGCCTCGGGCATGTTGGTCATGCCGATCACCGGATAGCCGAGCGCCCGGTAGGTCTGGCTCTCGGCCAGGGAGGAGAATTGCGGACCTTCCATGCACAGATAGGTGCCGCCGCGCGCGAACGGGATGCCCTCGGCTTCCGCCGCCGCGGCCAGATGGATCCGCAGCCGCGGCGACACCGGATGCGCCATCGAGACATGGGCCACGCAGCCCGTGCCGAAGAACGAGCTCTCGCGCTTGTGGGTGCGGTCGACGAACTGGTCGATGAGCACGAAGGTGCCGGGCGGCAAGTTCTTCCCTGAACGAGCCGCAGGCCGACAGCGAAATCAGGTCGGTCACGCCCGCCCGCTTCAGCACGTCGATATTGGCGCGGTAGTTGATGTCCGATGGCGACAGCCGGTGGCCCTTGTCGTGCCGCGGCAGGAACACGATCGGCAGTCCGGCGATAGTGCCGTGGCGCAGCCGGCGCCGACGGCTCGCCCCAGGGCTTTCGATCGCTCGTCGCGGACGTTTTCCAGCCCCGGCAGGTCGTAAATGCCGGAGCCGCCGATAATGCCGAGCACGGCGCGGGTCATGGGTTCTCCCCAGAATATCTCAGCGGAAGACGGGCCCGGCCCGTCCGTTCCCAGGGCGTCAAGATGTTCGACTATACTGCGGCGCAATAATCAACCCTTGTTCTCGGGCCGCAAAAGGCTTGTGATCGAGCGGCGTGGGGCCGTGATGTCTGGAGAAAATTGATGCTCGCCACAAATGACCGGGAAAAGCGCCAGTCCATCATCGACGCCTGCCTGCGCATGAATGCGCTGGGCATCAATCAGGGCACATCGGGCAATATCAGCCTGCGCCACGACGCGGGGATGCTGATCACGCCAACCAGCGTGCCCTATGAGGCGATGCAGCCCGAGCAGATCGTCTATATGGGGCTCGACGGCAGTTTCGATCCGGCGCAGCGCCCGTCGAGCGAGTGGCGATTCCATCTCGACATTCTGAAGGCAAGGCCGGACGTCAACGCGGTGGTTCATACCCATCCGCCCTATTCGACGATTCTCGCCATCATGGGCCTGGAAATTCCGCCGGTACACTACATGATCGCCTGTGCCGGCGGTGACACCATCCGCTGCGCGCCCTATGCGACGATTCGGCACGCAGGAGCTCTCCGATCATGCCGTCGCGCGCTCGAAGGCAGGCTCGCCTGCCTCCTGGAACATCACGGCATGATCGCCGTTGGTCCGTCGCTGTCGAAGGCGATGTGGCTTGCGGTCGAGGTCGAGACGCTGGCGCGGCAGTATCATGGCTGCCTGCAGATCGGAACGCCACGCCTGCTGTCGAAGGAGGAAATGAAGAACGTTCTCGGCCGGATCGCCGGCTATGGCCCGGCCGAGAAATGATGTTGTGAACGTTTCGCCGGAGCGCTCCTAATCAGCTTACTTCGCCACAAAGCCCGCTTCGTTCATCAGCGAGGTGTTCAGCTTGTCGTCCTCCTCGAGGAACTGCATCATGTCCTTGCCGGTGAGGAAGATCGGCTTCAGCGCCTGCTTTTCCATGTAGTCCTTGTACTCGGGCGTTTGCGTCACCTTCTGGAACAGGTCGGCATAGAACGCCTGCTGCTCCGGCGTCACTTTGCCGGGCAGGAACATCGCGCGCAGCATCAGGTACTGCAAGTCGAGCCCCTCTTCCTTGCAGGTCGGAATGTCGTTCCAGGACTGCGTCTCGGTCACCTTGGTCTTGTAGGCGATCCGCTCCTTGTCGAACACGCAAAGCGCGCGCACCTGGCCGGCGCGCCAGACTTCGAGATTTTCGGACGGGTTGTTGACGTTGGATTCGGTGTGGTTGCCGACCAGCTGCGTCGCCGCCTCGCCGCCGGATTTATACGGGCAGATAGGAGAATTTTGCGCCGGTCTTCTGTTCCATGAACACGGTCAGCACGTGATCCTCGCGCTTCGATCCGGTGCCGCCCATCTTGAACGGCGAACTTGCGGCTTTCGCGGCCGCAATGAATTCCTTCACCGTCTTCGGGCCCGCGGCGTTGTCCCACAGCACGAACTGGTCGAGCGCGACCACCGCGACCGGCGTCAGGTCGCGCCAGTTGAAGGGAATTTTCGCCGACAGCGGCAGCATGTAGATCAGCGAATAGGCGATCAGCACCTTGTTCGGGTCGCCTTCGCTCGATTTCATAGTACATCAGCGCTTCGGCGCCGGACGCCCCGCCCTTGCAGCGACACCACCATCGGCTGCTTCATCAGATTGTTCTTCTGGATGGCGGCCTGCATCATGCGCGCCATCTGGTCGGAGGCGCCGCCGGCGCCTGCCGCGACGACGATTTCAACCGGTTTGCTCGGCTCCCAGGCGGCAAATGCCGGCGCGCTGACGAATATGGCCGCCAAGGCGGCCGCGGCTTTCGCAAAATGTCCCACGTATTTCTTCCCTATCTATTTGTTCGGCTTGGCAAAATCGGAAACAGCCTGCGGCAGCCATTGTGCGGACTATTGGCCGCGAGTTCAAGACGCTCGCAGTCGTAGCGCCTATGACTTTGGAATGAGATTGCAGAGGATCGCTGGCGCTCGCGGCCCGAGCAAGAACCCAATGAATTTCCCGGCCGCGTCAGCCGCTGAATGTCGACGGCGCATCCGCGCGACTCTCGCGACACCAGCGACAATCATCGAGAGCGCTACTCGCCCTTCCAGTTCGGCGTGCGCTTGCTAAGGAACGCATCCATGCCTTCGCGGAAATCGTCGCTCATATAGGCACGAAGGATCAGGTCTTCGCCCTCGTCGCGCGACAGCGTGCGGCGAATGCGGCGTACCGCTTCCTTGGTGACCTCGAGCGTGATCGGCGCGTGGCCGGCGACAAGCCTCGCGGTCTCCTCGGCGCGGCGCTGCAGCGTCGCGACGTCAGGCACCACCTCGTTGAGCAGCCAAGCGCCAGCGCTTCTGGCGCCTCGACGAGCCGCGCCTTGAAGATCAAATCCTTGGTCCGCGCGGGGCCGATCAGCGACACCAGCCTCGAGATGTTCGACATCGACAGGCAATTGCCGAGCGTCCGCGCGATCGGAAAGCCGATCCGCGTCGCTTCGGTGCCGATACGGATATCACAGCACGCTGCGATTCCCGCGCCACCGCCGGTGCAGGCGCCGGCGATCGCTGCGATCACCGGCACCCGGCATTGTTCCAGGGCGCCGAGCACGCGGTCGATCCGCGCCTCATAGTCGAGCGCGTCCTGCGCGGTCTTGAAGGCGCGGAATTGCGAAATGTCGGTGCCCGACGCGAACGCCTTGTCGCCTGCGCCGGTCAGGATCATCGCCTTGATCGAACGATCGGCGTTGACGGCCTCGCAAATGGCCGCCATTTGCTCGTACATCGCAAAGGTCAGCGCGTTGCGCGCCTGCGGCCGGTTGAAAGTGATCCGGGCGATACCGTCCTCGACGGCGTAGATCAGGTCTTCGGTGGCAGCTACCGGGGCGTTCATGGCGCGCTCTTTCTGTTCTATGGAAATCGGCTCAGGCGACGTTGGCTTTCAGGCCACCGCGGCCTTGGGCATCGACACGATGTCGCGTCCCTTGAGGACTTCCATCGCCGCCAGCACGCCGCCACCGCGGTGCGGCACCTTGGCGAGATCGAGACCCATCTCGACGCCCGACAGCGTGCCCATCAGCATCAAATCGTTGAAGTGCCCGATATGGCCGATCCGGAACACCTTGCCCTTGATCCTGTTCAGGCCGGTGCCGAGCGACATGTCGAAGTTCTCCAGTACCACCTTGCGGAAATTGTCGGAGTCATGGCCTTCGGGCATCACGATGCCGGTCAGCGCGGGCGAATGGGCGCCTGCTCCTGGCACTGAGTCTCGAGGCCCCACACTTTCGCCGCCGCGCGGGTCGCCGCGCTGTGGCGCTTGTGGCGGGCGAAGACGTTATCGAGCCCCTCTTCCTCGAGCATCGTGACCGCTTCCTTCAGCCCCATCAACAGATTGGTCGCGGGCGTATAGGGCCAGGTGCCGGCCTTGTTGATGGCGATGACGTCCTGCCAGTCCCAGTAGGACCGCATCGCCGGGTTGGCCTTCGCGACCGCCAGCGCCTTTTCCGATAACGGCGTTGAATCCGAGGCCCGGCGGCAGCATCAGGCCCTTCTGCGAGCCAGCCACCGACACGTCGATGCCCCACGCATCGTGCTCATATTCGAGCGAGCCGAGGCCGGAGATGGTGTCGACCATCAGGAGCGCCGGGTGCTTGGTGCCATCGAGGATCTTGCGGACTTCGAGCGGATGGGTGACGCAGCCGGTCGACGTCTCGTTGTGCACGATCATCACCGCCTTGATCTTGTGCGCCCGGTCGGCCGACAGTCGTGCCTCGATCTGCTCGAGGTCGGCGCCGTGACGCCAGTCGCCCGGAATGAAGTCGACGTCGAGCTTGAACTTGTCGGCGATGCCGCGCCACAGCACGGCGAACTGCCCGGTCTCGCACATCAGAACCTTGTCGCCGGGAGCGAGCGCGTTGACAATCGCAGCCTCCCAGGCGCCGGTTCCGGAAGACGGATAGATGATCACCGGCTGCTTGGTGCGGAACACGCGCTGGATTGCCGGGAGCACCTCAGAGCCGAGCTTCGGCGAATTCGGGACCGCGGTGGTCGAGGGTCGGCATGTCCATGGCGCGCAGCACCCGGTCCGGCACGTTGGTCGGTCCCGGAATCTGCAGAAAATGCCTTCCAGTATGCACGGTCATGGGCGTCCTTCCCGATATTGCCGTTCGGCTTCGCGAGACCGCTCGAATATCACCATTTGGCGGGCTTGTCCCGCACCGGGCGATGCCCGCCAATGCATAAGAAGCGAGGGCTTTGCCTTGCCAACCCGGACCCCGCCAGGCAAGACGTTGGTGCGATGCACGAGAACCAACCAATGGCGGCCATGAAGGCTCGCAAAATCGCGGAATTCGGCCGGAAAACAGCGCCCTCGCTGCACGGCTGGCCCGCGAGATCACGCGGCGACGTTTATCTTCGATGCCTTCAACCGCGGGCGCTACGCGACCGACGCCTCGTTCTACCAGATCATGCCGCTGGGCGTGGTGGTTCCCCGCACCATGGACGACGCGCTGCGGACGCTTGCGATCGCCCGCGATGACGGACGGATCGTCACGCCGCGCGGCGGCGGCACCTCGCAATGCGGCCAGACAGTCAACGACGGGCTGGTGGTCGACTTCTCCAAGCACCTGAACCGCATCCTGTCGCTCGATGTCGAGACACCGGCGCTGCGTGGTCGAGCCGGGCATCGTGCTCGACGACCTCAACCGTCAGCTCAGGAAGCACGGCCTCTGGTTTCCGGTCGACGTCTCCACCGCCTCGCGCGCCACCATCGGCGGCATGGCCGGCAATAATTCCTGCGGCGGACGGTCGCTGCGCTACGGCACCATGCGCGACAATACGCTGTGCGATGGATGCGGCGCTGGCCGACGGCACGCGCTTGCATTTCGGCGAGGTGCCGCGCGATCTGGCGCAGGTGAATTCCCCGGACGGCGGACTTGCTCCTGTTTCGCGACATGCTCGCGCTCGGCGAGCGCGAGGCCGCGGAGATCGCCGACAAGATTCCCAAAAGTGCAGCGCCGGGTCGGCGGCTACAATCTCGATGCGCTGGTGCCGCGCAACGCGCCGAACAACCTGGCGCATCTCCTGGTCGGCTCGGAAGGGACGCTGGCGTTCACGACGCAGGTCGAGCTGAAGCTGTGGCCGGTGATCCGCAACAAGGTGCTGGGCGTCTGCCATTTCGGCAGTTTCTACGAGGCCATGGACGCCGCCCAGCATCTGGTCAGGCTGCGGCCGATCGCGGTCGAGCTGGTCGATCGCACCATGATCGCGCTCGGCCGCGACATCGCGATGTTCCAGCCGGTGATCGGCGCTGCGGTGCGGGGCGATCCCGATGCGATCCTGGTCGTGGAATTCGCCGAGGAGGATCAGGCCGAAAACCTGTCGCGACTGAAGCAGCTCGGCGAGCTGATGGGCGACCTCGGCTTTTGCCTGGGACAACCCTCCACGCAAATGGGGCGGCGTGGTCGAGATCATCGAACCCGCGTTGCAGAGCGCCATCGCCGATTTCCGCGCCGCCGGGCTCAACGTCATGATGTCGATGAGAGAGGCAGGCAAGCCGGTCTCGTTCGTCGAGGACTGCGCGGTGCCGCTGCCGCATCTCGCCGACTACACCGCCCGGCTGAACGCGATCTTCGCCAAGCATGACACCCGCGGCACCATGTATGCCCACGCCTCCGAAGGCTGCCTGCACGTGCGCCCCGTGCTCAACCTCAAGCTCGAGAAGGACGTCAAGGCGATGCGCGCCATCGCCGAGGAAGCCTTCGCGATGGTGCGCGAATACAAGGGCTCGCATTCCGGCGAGCACGGCGACGGCATCGTGCGTTCGGAATTTCATGAAACGATGTTCGGTTCGCGCATCGTCGCCGATTTCGGCGAGGTCAAGCGGCGCTTCGACCCGGACAATGTGCTCAATCCCGGCAAGATCGTCGATCCACCGGAAATGGACGACCGCTCGCTATTCCGCTATCCGCCGGACTATCGCGTCAGTCGCGTTGAAGACCGTGCTCGACTGGTCGGCCTACCCCGGCGCCGGCGGCGGCTTCCAGGGCGCCGTCGAGATGTGCAACAACAATGGCGCCTGCCGAAAGCTCGAAGGCGGCGTGATGTGTCCGTCGTACCGCGCGACCCGCGATGAGAGGATGTCACGCGCGGGCGCGCCAATACGCTGCGGCTGGCGATATCGGGACAATTGGGGCCGGATGCCCTGGCCTCGGACGACATGATGGAAACGCTCAAACTTTGCGTCTCCTGCAAGGCCTGCCGCCATGAATGCCCGACCGGCGTCGACATGGCAAAGATGAAGATCGAGGTGCTGGCCGCGCGCGCAGCACGGCATGGGCTTTCGCTGCGAGACCGGCTGGTGGGCTATCTGCCGCGCTATGCCGATCTGGCATCGCGCCTTGCCCCGCTTGCCAACTGGCGCAACAACAGCCCATTGCTGAGAAGACTGCTCGAGAAATTTGCCGGCATCAGTGCCGCGGCGCGAATTGCCGGCGTTCCGGCGCGACACGTTCGAGCCTGGCGCCGAGGCCGTTCGGGCCGGAATGATGGGCGCGAAGTCGTGCTGTTCGCCGATACCTTCAATCGCTGTCTACGAGCGCGAAAACCTCGATGCGGCGGTGCGCGTGCTGATCGAAGGCGGCTACCGCGTTCATCATCCCGCGGCCTGCCGATCGTGCCGCGCGCGCTATGCTGCGGGCGAACGTTTCTTTCGGCCGGGCCTGGTCGATCAGGCGCGCCACCGAACTGGACCGGCTGGTTGCGACCTACGCCCCGTTTGCCGAGCGCGGCGTGCCGATCGTCGGGCTAGAGCCGAGCTGTCTGCTGACGCTCCGTGACGAACTGCTTTCATTGCGCTCGGACGCAGCCGGCAACGAGCATCAGCGCGCATGCGCTGCTGCTCGAGGAATTTCTGGCGCGCGAGGCGGAGGCCGGCCGCCTGCGCCTGCCGCTCGGCGCGATGCCGGTGAAAGCGCTGGTGCACGGCCACTGTCATCAGAAATCCTTTGGGGCGTTCAAGCCGGTCGAAAAAGTCCTGCGGCTCATTCCCGAGCTGATTCCGTCGAAACCATCGAGTCGAGTTGCTGCGGCATGGCCGGCGCCTTCGGCTATGGCGCCGACACCTACCAGGCTCTCGATCGAGATGGCCGAACTTTCGCTGCTGCCGGCGGTCCGCCGCGCCGATGCCGAAACGCGCTGATCGTCGCCGACGGCACCTCGTGCCGGCATCAGATCAGGGATGGCACCGGGCGGTCCGCGCTTCATGTCGCGCAGAGTCCTGGCGCTGAGCCTTGACCGCGCCAACGTCCAGTTCAACTCACATCCCCGTCTCACAAAGGAAGCAATCCATGGCTGAACTCACGCTCGATACTCGCCCGCAAGATCCTCGACGCCGCACTCGCCAAAGGCGTCGAGAAGAAGCTGCAAACCGCTGGTGATCACCATTCTCGACGCGCGCGGCTGCGTCAAAGTCACCGCAGCGCAGGACGGGACCAGCCTGATGCGCGCCGAGATCGCCCACGGCAAGGCCTACGGTGCGCTGGCGATGGGTATGGGTATCGCGGGCGCTGTTCCAGCGTGCCCAGGAACAAGCCTATTTCATCGGCGCGGTGAACTACGCTGGCACAGGGCCGCATGGTGCCGGTGCCCGGCGGTGTGCTGATCCTTGACGGCGCGCGTTCTGCTCGGGGCCGTCGGCGTCAGCGGCGACACGTCGGATAATGACGAAGCCTGCGCGATCGCCGGCATCGAGGCCGCGGGGCTTGAAGCCGAACGCCGGATAACTATCGACCCGGCCATGATGGCTTGCGCTTCTCGCCAAAGGCCTTGAGGCCCTCCTTGGCGTCCTCCGTCATGGCGAGCAGTGCGATCTGGCTTTCGGTATAGGCGATGCTTTCGTCGAACGACATCGAGGCGATGGCGCGCATGGCGTATTTGCCGCGCCGGATCGCGGTCGGCGACTTGTCGACGATGCGGCCGATCAACCAGTCGACCTTGGCGTCGAGTTCGGCCGCCGGCACCACGCAGTTCAGAAGGCCTGGCGGCCTGCGCGGTCGTGGCGTCGAACGGCTCGCCGGTCAGCGCCCATTCGTTGACGAGACGCGGCGGCGCGATTGACTGCAACAGGCTCATCACCTGCATCGGAAACACGCCGACCTTCACCTCGGGCAATCCGAAGATGACGTGGTCGGCGGCGACCGCCATGTCGGTCATGCACAGCAAGCCCATGCCGCCGGCCATGCAGACGCCGCCGACCCGCGCGATCGCCGGCTTGGTGGCGTTCTGCGACAGCCGCAACAGATCGGCGTAATCGACATTCGGCCTGGAAAATCCATCGCGAAGGCGGCGCCGCTGTTCTGCAGGTCGGCGCCGGCGCAGAACGCCTTGTCGCCCGCGCCGGTCAGCACGATGACGCGGACGTCCTTGTCGTCATGCGCGTCGCGATAGCCTCTGGCGATGCCGGCGATCACCTCGGCATTGATGGCGTTGCGCTTGTCCGGGCCGGTTGATGGTGATCCAGAACGCCGGCCCGCGCTTTTCGCGGATCACGCTGTTGCTGTCGGTCATTGTCCTGCCCGCCTGTTGTTGCCGTTTCCGGCAAACATTTGCGGCAGGATGACGGTCGGACTGCAAGGGCGATTTAGTGCGCGAAGCTGCGGCCTTCCTGACCCAGACCTTGTTGTCATGGAACGCCGCGCCGCCGACCGGCGCGACCGCCTCGGCCCCGGTCAGCATGTTGATGCCGCGGCCGCCGATATGGGCCTTGTTCGGCTGGATCGATCCCGCGATCAGCACGCCGCGGCGCAGCGCCATCGAACAGTTTTGCGGTCAGAATTGGTCTCGCCCCTGACGTTGCCGAGCGTGACGGCATCGCCATCGGCGATCCGAGCGTGCCGCGGCATCCTCCGGATGCATCATCACCGAGGGCTTGCCTTCGCGCGCGATCGACGATCGGCGTTTCGTTGAAACTGGTATTGAGGAAGCTGCGCGACGGGCTGGTGGCGAGCCGGAACGGATGCGCCTCATCCGCCTCCTCGATGATGGTCCAGTGATCCGGCAGCGAGGGCATCTGCTCCCACGGGCCCAGACCGGGATTGCCGAACGGCGGATGCGCCCAGTCGGCCTTGAAGTGGAACTTCTTGTCCGCGTGCGCAAAGCCGTCGAGATAATGCGAGGTGCGGAAATCCGGCTGGATGTCGCGCCACAGATCCGCCTCCAGCGTTTCGATGTCGCCGTGGCCGCTCTTCTTCAGCGTCGCGTCGATCAGTTCGCGCGGCGTCATTTCGAAGCCGGGATGCACGGCGTCTGAGACGGCGGCCGAGCGCCTGCAGCACCTCATGGTTGGAGCGGCATTCGCCGGGCGGATCGATCAGCTTGGCGCCGACCGAAATATGCTGGTGGCCGCCGCCGTAATAGAGATCGTCGTGCTCCATGAACATGGTCGCCGGCAGCACGATGTCGGCCATGGCAGCCGTCTCGGTCATGAACTGCTCATGCACCGCCACGAACAGGTCCTCGCGGGCAAAGCCCTGGCGCACCGAGCGCCTGCTCCGGCGCCACCGTCATCGGGTTGGTGTTCTGGATCAGCATCGCCTTGACCGGCGGTCCGCCTTTCAAGGCCTCGGCGTCGCCGGTCAGGATGCGCCCGATCCTGGACTGATCGAGCCAGCGCGTCGTGCGGTCGATCGCGTCGTGGCCCTCGATGATCGATCTCGTTGAACTTCCAGATCGCGGCATTGTTGAAGAACGCGCCGCCGCCTTCATATTGCCAGGCGCCGGTCACCGCCGGGATGCACAGCGCCGCATGCATCTGCGCCGCACCGTTGCGGCTGCGGGTAAAGCCATAGCCGAGGCGGAAGAACGAACGTTTGGTTTGGCCGACCAGGCGCGCGAACGCCTCGATCTCCTCCACCGGCACGCCCGAGATCGCTGAAGCCCATTCCGGCGTGCGGGTCGCCAGATGCGCCTCGAGTTCGTCCGGGCAATCGGTGTAGCGATCCATATAGGCGCGATCCGCGTAACCCTCGCGGAACAGCACATGCATGACGCCGCAGGCGAAGGCGCCATCGGTGCCGGGCCGCAGGATGATCTTGATGTCGGCCTGCTTCATCGGTGTCGTTGTTGTAGACGTCGATCGCCGCGATCTTGGCGCCGCGCTCCTTGCGGGCGCGCATCGCATGCGTCATCACGTTGACCTGGGTGTTCACCGGATTGGTGCCCCAGATCACGACCAGATCGGAGACGCCCATCTCGCGCGGATCGACGCCGGCGATCTTGCCGGTGCCGATGGCAAATCCGACGCGCGCGATGTTGGCGCAGATCGTCGAGTAGAAGCGGAATATTTCTTCACATGCGCACAGGCGATTGATGCCGTCGCGCATCACCAGCCCCATGGTGCCGGCGTAGTAATAGGGCCAGACCGACTGGGCGCCGAACTCGCGCTCGGCCTGATCGAACCGCGCGGCGATTTCGTCCAGCGCCTCGTCCCAGGAAATCCGCGCGAACTGGCCGGAGCCTTTGGGTCCGGTGCGGCGCATCGGATAGCAGCAGCCGGTCGGGATGATGAATGCGCTCGGCATAGCGCGCGACCTTGGCGCAGACGACGCCGGCGGTATAGGTCTGCAGCTTGGAGCCGCGCACCCGGCCGATCGAGCGGCCCGTCGATCACCTCGATGTCGAGCGCGCAGGCCGACGGGCAATCGTGCGGACAGGTGGAATGGCGGATGTCGACCTTGGCGTGCTGGTTCATGCGTCTGATAGGTACCATCAAACGCCGCGGTCAGCCGAGAGCATTTGTCCGGCAAGCGCACCCGCAAAACGCGCACTAGCCATGCATCAGGCGCCGAGATAGGCCCCGCCATTGGCGTGGATCGCCTGCCCGTTGATGTAGCGCGCGCCCGGGCCTGCACAGGAACCGCACGGTTGCCGCGACGTCTTCCGGCCGGCCCCGCTCGCCGGTGATGGTCTGATGGGTCAGATGATGCGCCGGTTCCGGCCTGTCCTTGGGCCGCGGCGTGCCGATCAGGCCGGGAACCACGCAGTTCACGGTGATGCCGTCATCGGCGAGGTCATGGGCCAGCGCCCGGGTGAAGCCGATGATTCCGGCCTTCGCCGTCACCACATGCGCGCGGTTCTTCGCGCCCGTATGCGCGCTGAGGCCGCCGATATTGACGATCGTCCCCGCGCCCGACTTGCGCAGCGCCGGCAGGCAGGCCTTGACGCAATGAAACGCGCCGTCGAGCGTGACGTCGAGGATTTCGCGCCACGCCGCATAGCTCATCTCGGCGAACGGCTTCTCGCGCCGCAGCGCCGCGTTGTTGACGAGGATATCGATACGGCCGAATTGCTTGACGGCCGCATCCGCCATCGCCTGCACTGCCACGGCGTCGGCGACGTCGCCGATATGGACCAACGCCTTGCCGCCGCGCAGTCTCGATCTCGCGCGCGACCGCTTCCGCCTCGGCGCGGTTGCTGCGCGCGTTGACCACGATGGAGGCGCCGCCCTCCGCCAGCGCCAGCGCGATCGCGCGGCCGATGTTGCGGCCGGCGCCGGTGACGATGGCGACTTTGCCGGCGAGTTCGTTTGGTCATGAGCCGCTACCCGCGCAATGAGGAAAGATCGATGCGGCCATTATACGAGCTCCGCCATCAGCTTCAACGCCGCATCGCTCTGCGCCTCGCTCCAGCCGCCATGCTCGGCGTTGAGCACAAACTTGTCGGTCACGTCCTGCCGCGTCAGCGGCTCCTGCGCGCCGCCGCGCAGATAAGGCTGCCGTTCCTCGACCACGCTGCCGTCCTTCAGTGTCGCGCGGACGTGGCCGGTGTAATTGTTCGGATAGGGATTGTCGGGGTCGATCACGAATTTCACCTTGGCGGCGAGCGCCAGCACGCGCGCATCGCGGATGGCGCTTTCCGTGAACGCACCGAGCCCGACGCCGCCATGCACAAAGCCGGTCGCCAGCAGATAAGGCACCGCGAACTTGGCGGCATAGCCGTTGCGCGGGCGCTGCTTGTCGGCGAGCGGCTCCCACAGCCGGTGCACCGTCCCCTCCGCCACCTCGCAGACGATCTCGGCGACGTCCTCGGGCTTGATGCCGCGCGCGGCCAGCCGCCGCGCGCAATCGATATAGGGCTGCGCCATCGTCCCGCAGGATAGGGCTTGAACGCCAGCGTGTCCGTCACCCAGCGCGTGCCGAAATCGCCGGTCAGCGCGTCGTAATCGCCCTCGTGCCGTGTGGGCGAAACCGTGGAACAGCCCGTGCACGCCCTCGAACACCGTGCGCGGGCCGACAAACCCTGCCGCGCGCCAGCAGCGCCGCGCGAATACCTGATTGCGCCGCCCAGCCGGCATGCAGCCGCTTGGTCCAGGCGCCTTCGGCGAGATATTCGATGATGCCGCCGGCCATGCTGCCGGCGATGCCGAGCGCATCGACGATCTGCCTGCGCGTTGAGGCCGAGCGCTGCGCCGACGCCGGCGGCCGCGCCCATCGCGCCGAAGATCGCGGTCGGGTGAAAACCGGCCTTGTGGACGGCCTTCGGCACCACGAGGCTCAGCCGGCACAGCACTTCGGTGCCGACGGCGATGCCGATCAGCGCCATGCGGCCGTCCGGATTGTGCCGCTCGCAGGCCGCCAGCACCGCCGGCACGATCACCGCGCCGGCATGGACCGGGCCGCCCTCGAACGTGTCGTCGAAATCCTCGCCATGCGCGGCGGTGCCGTTGACGAAGGCGGCGCCCGCCGCAGTCAGCGTCCGCGCCGTGGCCGATCGCCGTGCAGGGGCCGTCATCGTCGCAGCCCGCCAGCGCGCTTGCTGACGTAGTCCTCGTTGCGCGCCGGTGACGCATAGGCCGACCACGTCGATCAGCAGATCCTCGCATTTGCGCGCGGTCGCCGCCGGCAAGCGCGTCCGGCTTCAGTGCGACGATTTTCCCGGCCAGCGTCTCGGCGACGGAGGTCTTGGGCAGTTCGGAGCCATTCATCCGGTCAAACGCGGAAGATCTTGGTGTAGCGCGACTTGATGGCCGTCGCTCTCTTTCTCGACCGCGGCCGCGTCGTCCTTCATGGTCTTGATGTCCCTTGAGCGGCTTGCGGCCCCGCCTTCTCGACGGTCTGCGAATGCACCGAGCGCAGGCCGCCGACATCGATGATGAGCTGCTGGGCCTCCCGGCTGAGGCTGAACGACTGGAACAGCCTTGCCGCGTTCGGATTGCGGCGCATCTCTTGAAGACGCCGTTCGGTCCGATGATCAGCGGCGATCCTTCGGTGGCATAGACCGGCTCGACCGGGCGGCCGGCCTCCTTCATCTGGAAAATATTGTACTCGTTGCCGTCGGCCATCACCGCGCGCTCGCCGAGATCGAGCTTCTTCGGCGGATCGGCGGAGGACTGCACCTGCATGATGTTCTGCTTTGGCGAGCTGTTCGAAGAAGCTCCAGCCGAGATCGCGCTGCATCTGATAGGTCGCGGTCATGATGGTGCCGCTGTAGCCGGGATGCGCCTTGACGATCTTGCCCTTCCATTTGGGATCGAGCAGGTCGGCAAAACTCTTCGGCGCGTCCTCCGCCTTCACCAGATTGGTGTTGTAGGCGATGATGCTGAGCCAGACGCGGAAGCTCGCGAACTGGCCGTCAGTGTCCTTGTGCTCGGCTGGATAGAATTTTGCGACGTCCTCCGGCACGTAAGGCGCCAGAATGCCGTCGCGCTTCCAGACGATGAAATGCGCGGCGTCGGACGAGTTCACGACATCGACGGCATGGATGTTGCTGGAATATTCCTGGCCGATGCGCTGGAACACGCGTTCCGCGCCGGTACGCTCGACGCGGACCGCGATCCCCGGATATTTCGCCTCGAACGCCTTGGCCAGCTTCTCGGCGACCGGCAGATCGGTCGAGGTGTAGTAGATGACCTGGCCTTCCTTCCTCGCCGCCTCGATCAGCGCCGGCGTGACCGGTTCCGCCGGCGGCGCAGTCGGCCATCACGCGCGTCGAGAACGCTGCGCCTGCGAGCGACGGCGCCGGCGCCCTTCAGCACGGTCGCGGCGCGAAATCTCGTGGACGTTTCCTCATTGCATCTCCCCGCGCTTCGTCTGGCGAAGTTGGGTACACCGAGGCCTTATCTTTTATTCCTAGGCGCAGCGGCGGAGTCTATCGTCGACAGTCCGCTCTCGCATTGCAGCTAAACTTGCAGTCAAGGAACAAGACTAAGAGTCAGGGGAGGACAGATGACGGGCGCAAGGATTCGCATTGGCTCTGGCGGCAGCGCTGCTGGCAATACCGATCGCTGGCTCCCCATGCGCTCGGCACAGGACTATCCGTCGCGGCCGGTCAAGGTGATCGTTCCCTTCGGCGCCGGCGGCCCTGCCGACGTCACCGCGCGCCAGATCGGCAGCATCCTGCAGGAAAGTTTCGGCCAGCCCTTCGTGATCGAGAACCGCACCGGCGCCGGCGGCGTGATCGGCACGCTAGAGGTCGCCAAGTCGCCGCCGGACGGCTACACGCTGCTGATGATGTCGAATACCCAGACCGCGAACGAATCGCTGGTGCCGCAGCGCAAATACGAACTGATGCGCGATCTCGCGCCGATCGCGCCGGTCAACTACTCCGATCTCGTGATCGTGGTTCATCCTGCAGTCCAGGCGAAAACGCTGCAGGAGTTCATCGCGCTTGCCAAATCGCAGCCCGGCAAACTGAACTACGCCTCATCCGGCCAGGGCACGCCCTATCACATGGCCGGCGAGCTGTTCAAAGCCATGGCCGGCATCGACGTCATTGCACGTGCCCTACCGCAACAGCGGCGAGGCGCGCAGCGGCGTGATCGGCGGCCAGGTGCAGATGATGATCGACGCGGTTCCGGCGATGGCGCCCAACGTCGCCGAAAACCAGGTGCGCGCGCTGGCGACCACCGGCCAGACGCGCTCGACCGTGCTGCCCAATGTGCCGACCGTGATCGAGGCCGGCATTGCCGGCTATGAGGCCACCATCTGGCTGGGGCTGATGGCGCCCGCCGGCACGCCAAAGCCGATCATCGACAAGCTCAATGCGGCCGTGAACGCGGCGGTGAAACGGCCCGATGTCGTCACAGCTCTGGACCCAGACAGGGCGCGGTTCCGATGTCGATGACGCCGGAAGAATTCGACAAATTCCTGCGCGGCGATATTGTGAAATGGGCCGGAAGTCGTCAAGAAATTCGACAAGCCACCGTACGAGCACAGCCCGTCAAGGTTCGCCTGCGATGCCGAGCGTTCGACTTTCGCCTCAACGGCGTCGAGACGGACGATCGACGCCGATCCCGACCGGTCGCTGCTGGATATTCTGCGCGGGCAGCTCGGCGTGACCGGGCCGCATTTCGGCTGCGGCGGCGGTGAATGCGGCGCCTGCAACGTCATCGATCGGCGATCGCGCGGTATGCCGCCTGCGATACGCCATTGTGGTCGGTCGGCGGGCAAGGACATCACGACGATCGAAGGACTGGGACGGCCGAGCATCCGCATCCGCTGCAGCGCGCTTTCATCGCCGAGCAGGCGCTGCAATGCGGCTATTGCGTCTCCGGCATCCTCATGAGCGCGGCGGCGCTGTTGAAGCGAAATCCGGCGCCCACCAGCCGGGAGGTGAAGGAAGCGCTCGACGGCAACCTCTGCCGCTGCGGTTCGCATAACCGCATGGTGCGGGCGGTGCTGCGCGCGGCAGACAGAGATGGCCGGCGGGATGAACCAGCAGGCGCCCTCGCCATCCCCGCCGAAACTGCCGGTCGAGCCTTGCGGCAAACCCGAAACTGTCCGTCGTGGCTGAATTTCTCGGCAGACGGACAGGTCACGGTCTCGCCGGGCAAGGTGGAGATCGGGCAAGGCATCGTGACGGCGCTGGCGCAGATCGCCGCCGACGAACTCGATATCGATCTGTCGCGCGTCGAGATGATCCGCGCCTCGACCGCCGCCAGCCCCAACGAAGGCGTCACCTCGGGCAGTCTCTCCGTCCAGCAATCCGGCCGCGCGTTGCGGCATGCTCTGCGCCGAGGTTCGCCGGATCTTTCTTCAAGCAGGCGGCGGAACGGCTTGGGGTCGATGATCGATGCGCCTCGACGATCGAGGACGGCACCATTTCCGGACCCGGCAATGTCAGGACCAGCTATTGGGAACTTGCCGAGGAAGTCTCGGCTCGATCGCGACGCCACGCCGGGCGTCATGCCGAAGACCGACCGTCGCGGCGAACGCTGGCCGGAAGTTCGGTGCAGCGGATCGACATTCCCGACAAGGTGTTTGCGCCGGCGGCGCTTCATCCACGATCAGGCGCTGCCCGGAATGCTGCACGGCCGCGTGCTGCGGCCGGAGAGCGCGCGCGCGAAACTTGCTCGAGTTGAAGCGAGGACGGCGCCCGCGCGGTTGCCGGTCTCGTCGCGATCGTGCGCGACGGCAGTTTCGCCGGCGTCGTCAGCGAGACCGAGCACGGAGCCGGAGCTCGCCGTCAAGCCCTGCGCAAGGGCGCGACATGGTCTGATGGCGAGCCGCTGCCCGACGAAAACGACCTGGCTGCGCTTCCTGAAGATCCCAACCGTCAGAGTCGACGGTGATCGACAGGAGAACGGCTTCAGCAGCTCGCGCACAGCAGCGCGGACCATCCGGCGGCAATATACCCGCCCCTACATTGCCGCACGCCTCGATCGCGCCATCCTGCGCCATGGCGCAGTGGAACGGCGACCGCGTCCATGTCTGGACGCACAGCCAGGGCGTCTATCTCCTGCGCGCCGATCTGGCGCTGGTGCTCAAGCTGCCGGTCGAGAACATCACCGTCGAGCATCTGGAGGGCGCCGGCTGCTATGGACACAACGCCGCCGACGACGTCGCGCTCGATGCCGTGCTGCTCGCGCGGGCGCCGCCGGCCGGCCGGTGCGTGTGCAATGGTCGCGCCAGGGCGAGATGTCGCAGATGCGCCGTTCGGGGCCGCGATGGCGATCGAGATCGAAGCCGATCTCGATGCCGCAGGGCGAAATCGTCGATTGGCGGCACTCGATCTGGAGCAACGGTCATGCCGCCCGCCCCGGCCGCGCCGCGCAGCCGGCGCTGCTGGCCGCGTTCGAATTGCAGAATCCGTTTCCGCGCATGATCTCGAGCAATCCGCCGCAGGCCAATGGCGGCGGCGGCGATCGCAACTCGATCCCGCTCTATGATTTGCCATCCTGGCACATCGAAAGCCATCGCCTGCTGACGATGCCGATCCGCACCTCCGCGCTGCGGACGCTTGGCGCGCAGGGAAATGTGTTTGCGATCGAATCCTTCCTCGACGAAATCGCCGCCGAGCGCGGCGAGGATCCGGTCGCATTCCGGCTGCGCCATCTGCAGGATGAGCGGGCAAAGGATGTCATCCGCGCCGTCGCACGGCGCGCCAAGTGGAAACCGGAGAAGCGAGCCGGGCATCGGCTACGGCATCGGCTTTGCCCGCTACAAGAACACCGGCGCCTATTGTGCTGCGGTCGCCGAGGTCGAGGGCGCTGAGGACATCCAGCGTCAAGAAGCTGACGCTCGCGGTCGATGTCGGCGAAGCCATCAATCCCGACGGCGTCATCAACCAGATCGAGGGCGGCGCCATCCAGGCCACGAGCTGGGTGTTGAAGGAACGCGTCCGCTTCGACCGGCAGCGCATCACCAGCACCAGCTGGACGGAATATCCGATCCTTCGCTTCAGCGAGGTGCCGGATGTCGAGGTCGAGTTGATCCAGCGGGCGGAGATGGACCCGGTCGGCGCCGGCGAAGCCGCGCATGGCCCGGTGACGGCGGCGATTGCCAACGCCGTGTTCGACTGCGCTCGGCGTGCGGGTGCGCGATCTTCCGATCACGCGCGACAGCCTCATCGCCGCAATGGAATTGAGCTTCATGAGCAACCTGAACATTCTGAGCGGCGGCGCGGCGCAGGGCCTGGTCGGAAGCCTCGCGCCGGCTTTCAAGGCCCAGACCGGCCTCGACATCGCAGGGCGAGTTCGGTGCGGTCGGCATCATGGCCGACAAATTGCGCCAAGGCGTAGCCTGCCGATCATCGTCATCCTGACCGCGGCGCATCGTCGCCAAGCTTGCGGAGGAGAAGCTGGTCGGTCGCCGCTTCGATCTCGGACGTCGGCCTGGTCGAGACCGCCCTCGCCGTCCGCGCCGGCGATCCGCCGGTCACGCGTCAGGGATGCTGCCGGCCTTGCGCGAGCGCGCTGCTGGCCGCCGGACGCGATCTTCGTGCCGGACACCAAAGTCGTCGACGGCCGGCATTCACGTCGCGAATGTCCTCGAGCAGCTCGGCATCGCCGACGAAGTCGCCGCCCGGCTCAGGATCTTCCCGAACGGCGCGACGGCGATGCGCGAACTGGCGGCATCGGATGCGCGGCGTCCGATCGGCTGCACGCAATCGACCGAAATCATCAGCACCAAAGGCGTCACGCTGTCCGGCTCACTGCCGCCGGGCTGTGAACTCGCGACCATGTACACCGCGGGCATCACGGCGCAGCCGCCACGCCGCAGCAAGGCGCAGGACCTGATCGAACCTGTTGACCGGCGCGCCGGGCAGCAGCGAGATCAGCGCGAACGCGCCGGCTTCATCGAGCTAGCGCCCGACTTAGCGCGAGATCGCCTCACGCGTCAAACGAGCTCATATCGTCACGGGGCGAGCCTCCGCGCGCGCAAGCACAAACTCACCGCTCAAAGTTGCGGACGCGATTTTCGGTTTGTCAAAGCCAATTCATATACTAATATATCAATCGAGAAAGCAACCATGCCCGCTCGCGCATCGAAAAAGACCGAGATCCTGCGGTTCGCAGATGGCCGCCGGCACGCGCGCAGCGGCCGGCCGCGCGCGGCAACGGCGGCGTCAAAGATCTACTCCGACCTTCGGATCGAACTGGTGTCGCTGCAGCGGCGCCCGCGGCGAAGCGATCTCGGAGAGCCGAAATCGCGCTCTCCTACGGGTGAGCCGCACGCCCGTTCGCGAGGCGATCTCTCAAATTATCGGACGAAGGCCTGCTGGAGATCTATCCCCAGTCCGGCATCTTCGTCTCGCGCATTCCGGTCGCAGCGCTTGCCGGAAGCCATCATCATTCGCAAGGCGCTGAGGAAACCACCGCACGGCTGGCCGCGGAGCGCGCGACGCCGAGCCAGATTCTGGCCGCTGCGCTCGGTACTTGAGCGGCAGCGCGAGGCAAGCGCGCGCCGGAGACAGCGGCGCGCTTCCATCAGGCCGATGAAGCGTTTCATGCTGCAGTCGCCGATGTCGCCGGGCTACCCCGGGATCTGGAAGTATCGTCCAGCAGGTGAAGGTCCACGTCGATCGCTATCGGCGGCTGACGCTGCCCCAGCGCGGGCGGATCGTCAAAGGTGATCGGCGAGCATGAGGCCGTCCTGACTGCAATCGAGGCGCACGACGCCGGAGCGTGCGCGACGGGCGATGGAAAACCATCTCGAAAGCCTTCTCGACAATATCTCCGCCACTCAACGTTTATCCGGAGTTCTTCGACCAACGAGAACATCTCGGCTAAATTCAACACATCATCCGGGAGACGCCGACGATCGATCCTAGAATCTGAAAGCCCCCATAAAACGATAAATAACATCAGGAGGGAATACCATGAAACGCCGCGACTTCATCAAGTTGAGCGCTAGGGCTCGGAGCCGACAATGGCGACCACGACGGCCATTGTCACCCGCATTTGCACAGACGAAAATGGTGCTGAAGGCATCGGACGTTCATCCGCTGGGCTATCCGACGGTCGAAGCCGTTCGTCCGATGGGCAAGAAGCTGGAAACCGCCACCAATGGCCGGCTGACGATCCAGATGTTCACCTCGATGCAGCTCGGCGGCGAAAGGAAATGATCGAGCAGGCGCAGCTCGGCGCGCTGCAGATCGCCCGCATTTCGGTCGGCGCCGTCGGCCCGGTCGTTGACGACGTCAACGTGGTCTTCAACATGCCGTTCGTCTTCCGCGATACTCCAAGCATATGGAGAAGGTGATCGACGGCGAGATCGGCGACGAACTGCTGGCGAAGATTTCAGCGAACGAGAAGACCGGCCTGATTGCGCTGTGCTGGATGAACGCCGGCTCGCGCAACGTCTACAACAACAAGCGGCCGATCCAGACCATGGCCGACCTCAAGGGGCCTCAAGGTCCGCATGATGGGCAACCCGCTGTTCGTCGACACCACTGAACGCGCTTGGCGGCAACGGCGTCGCGCTCGGCTTCCGATCAGGTCTTCAGCTCGATGCAGACCGGCGTGGTCGACGGCGCGGAAAACAATCCGCCCTCGTTCATGGCGCAGAACCACTATCAGGTCGCCAAGTATTTCACGATGACCGAGCACCTGATCATTCCGGAGCTTGCTGGTGTTCTCGCGCATCTCCTGGCAAAAGCTGTCGCCGGAGGATCAGGCGCTGATCAAGAAGCTTTCGAAGGAAACGCAGGCCGAGCAGCGCGTGCTCTGGTATGAAGCGGAGAACGCCGCCATCGCAAAGATGAAGGCGGCTGGCACCGAGATCATCACCGACATCGACAAGAAGCCGTTCCAGGATGCGGTCAAGCCGGTCTGGGACAAGTACGGCGCGAAGTACGCCGCCATGGTCAAGCGCATCGAGGCGGTCAACTAGCGCCCGGCTCGCCGGTCGACGAGTGGCCGGACGATGTCCGCTCCGGCCACTCCTGACCGGAGGCGATTTGAAGCGCTGTTACTTTCCGAGGTCAAAATGTCCGATCCTGAGGCCGGGCGTTTTCCGGCGTGTGGTCGATGCGGTTTACTGGACCGGCGCAGTGGTCGCCTGCGTGGCGCTCGTGCTGGTCTCCGCGGTCATTCCGTGGGCGGTCTATACCCGATACATCCTGAACAGCGCTTCGTCGCTGGCCCGAGCCGATGGCCGTGCTGCTGACCGTCGGCATCACCTTCATCGGCTCTGCCAACTGCTATCGTCAGCGCATCCACATGAACATGACGGTCGGCACCGACTTGCTGCCGCCGCCGTTGCGCCGCGCCTCGCTCTTCCTGAGCGAAATATTGATGGGCGTGATTGCGATTTTCATGGTCGTGTGGGACTGAGGCTGGTCCAGACCACCTGGGGCAATTCGGTGGACGAATTCCCGTGGCTGTCGGTCGGCATCACCTATCTGCCGATCGTGGTCAGCGGCGCCATGATGTTCCTGTTCGTCGTCGAACGCCTGACCATCGGGCCACCGCCGCGTGACGGCAGCCGACGCCCACGTACCGGTCGAGTAAGTTCCATGGATATCGCCGTTCTCCTTCTCAGCATGTGCTTCTTCTTCGCGATCGGCATGCCGATCGCCTATGCGCTGGCGCTGTCGTCGCTCGTCGGCGCGCTCTGGATCGACTTGCCGGTCGGCGCGGTCATGCAGCAATTTGCCAGCGGCGTCGGCAAGGTCTCGATGCTGACCATCCCGTTCTTCGTGCTGGCGGGCGCCATCATGGCCGAGGGCGGCATGGCCCGGCGGCTGGTCGACTTTGCGGCCGTGGTCGTCGGGTTCACGCGGATGCGCGGCGGCCTCTCGCAGGTCAATATCCTCGCGACCACGATCATGAGCGGCATCTCCGGATCGTCGGTCGCCGATACGTCCGCGATCGGTTCGGTGATGATCCCCAGATGGCCGCCAAAGGGCTATCCGCGGGTGTTCGCAACCAACGTAACCATCAGCGCCTCGCTGCAGGCGATCATCATTCCGCCGAGCCATAATTCGGTGATCTATTCGCTGGCGACCGGCGGCGTGGTGTCGATCACGAGCCTGTTCCTCGCCGGCGTGATTCCGGGATTGCTGCTGGGCTTCTCGCTGATGCTGCTCTGCCTGTTCTATGCCTATCGCGACAAGCATCCGAAGGGCGAGCCTGTGCCGATCCGCCAGGCCGATCAGGATGCTCGGCGACGCCGTATGGGGGATCGTGACGCTGGTCATCGTGCTGGGCGGCATCCTCACCGGCGTGTTCACGCCGATCGAGGCCGGCGCGGTCGCCTGCGTCTGGGCGTTCTTCGTCACCATGTTCATCTACCGGGACTACAAATGGTCCGAACTGCCGTTGCTGGTCTACCGGACGCTGCAAACGGTGGCGATGGTGCTGACGCTGGTCGCCACCGCGTCGTGCTTCGGCTATGTCGCCGCCCTGATGCAGATGCCGGCAAAGATGACCGAGTTCTTCGTCGCCATATCGAGCAACAAATACGTGCTGCTGATGTGGTTGAACATCATGCTGCTGGTTCTGGGAACGGCGCTCGACCTCGCGCCGCTGTTGCTGATCTGCACGCCGATCCTGCTGCCTGGTCGTGAAGAGCTTTGGCATCGATCCTGTGCATTTCGGCATCGTCATGCTGCTCAATCTCGGCATCGGCCTGCTGACGCCGCCGGTGGGGACGACGCTGTTCGTCGGCTGCGCCATCGGCAAGGTTTCGGTCGATGAGGTGATGCGCGGCATCTGGCCGTTCTACTACGTGATGTTTACGGTGCTGATGATCGTGACCTACGTGCCCTGGCTGTCGCTGGCGCTGCCGAGGATGTTCGGGTCTCTAGAACAGGCGCCGCAGTTCGCGGCGGGGAGACTTCTGCGTGAAGATCGTCGACCTCAGCCGAGAGCTCTATCATCGCACGCCGAGCTATCCCGGCCACCCTCCCGTCATGCACGGCGTCTGGAAGACCCACGAAGAATCCTTTGCCGAGTCCGGCAATGTGCACGGGCTGGCGTCGATGTTCATCTCGATGGTGGACCACGCCGGTACCCACATCGACGCGCCCAGACATTTCGGCAAGAGCGGCATATCCATCGATGAGTATCCGCTGGAGAAATGCATCGTGCCGGGCATCTGCATCGACCTGCGCCACATCGCGCCCCGCGCCGAGATTACGCCTGCCGATCTCGAGGCGGCGGTGACGAAGGCCGGCGTGCCGGTGCCGAAGGGCGGCACCGTGCTGCTCTGCACCGGTCACCATGAGCGAACATTCCCGCGCAAGGAATATTCGAGCGACAATTCCGGCGTGAACGTCGCCGCCACCGAATGGCTGGCGCAGCAGGGCATCGTGCATTTCGGCATCGATCTCGATGCGGCCGGGACCGGAGGGCAAGGTGAATGCCCTCGTCCACAAGGCCTGCCTCGACCTCGACATCACCCATATCGAGAGCCTGTGCAATCTCGAAACGCTGCTTGGCCGCGGTCAGTTCACCTTCATCGGCCTGCCGATGAAGTGGCGCGGCGGGACGGCTTCGCCGATCCGCGCCGTGGCGGTGTTTGACATGTGAAGCAAGCGAAGCGCCGAACCGGCGTGACGTCTTCGACAAAGGCGGCATCTGGCCGCGTACCCCGATCTTCCTTTCGGACGCGGCGCGTATGGACGCGCCGTCAAAGCTTGCCTAAACTCATCCCAATAACGGCCGATGCCGGAGCAAAGCGGCGCGGATAATCGGGCGGGAACACCCGTCGAATCGGAGGAGGAAATCATGGACCGTCTTCGGCGGACTAATCGCGCTGTCCTATTTGCATCTGTCGCTGCGACGTCGCTTGCGCTGGCGGCGCCCGCATCTGCTCAGGAAACCTTCAAGCTCGGCATCGTGACGTTCCTGTCCGGGCCAGCGGCCGACAGTTTCGGCGTTCCAGCCCGCAACGGCGCGCAGTTCGTCATCGATCAGTTGAACAAGGGCTCGGCGCCCTCACCCTACGAGAAGGTCGGCTTCGGCGGCATGAAGGTCGAGCCCGTCATCATCGACGAGAATGGCGGTGCCACCAAGCAGGTGCAGGAACTGCGCAACCTCTACCAGCGCGACAACGTCGACGTCGTGCTCGGCTATATCGGCTCCGGCGACTGTCTTGCGGTCGCGCCGATCGCGGAAGAGCTGAAGAAGATGCTGGTGCTGATGGATTGCGGCACGCCGCGCATCTTCGAAGACGGCCAAATACAACTACGTGTTCCGCACCGCCGCCCATGCCGACGATGGATAACGTCGGCCTCATCAGGTACATGAAGGCCAAGAACATCAAGATGGAGACGCTGTCGGCGATCAACCAGGACTACGCCTGGGGCCAGGATAGCCGGGCCGACTTCGTCGCCGCAGCCGAACAGCTCTATCCCGACGTCAAGCTTCAGACGCGATCTGCTGCCCAAGTTCGGCGCGGGCCAATACGGCACCGAAATCTCTGCGCTGGTGGGCGCAGGCTCCGACGTGGTCTATTCGAGCCTGTGGGGCGGCGATCTGCAGGCTTTCGTCCTGCAGTCGGCTCCCCGCGGGCTGCCGAAGCGCAGCCAGCTCGTGTTCAGCGCCGCCGATCACGTGCTGCCGCCGCTCGGCGACAAGATGCCCGACGGCACCATCATCGGCGCGCGCGGCGCCTACGGCCTGATGTCGCAGAAATCGCCGCTGAACGATTGGCTGTTCAAGGGATACGAGGCCGCCAACGGCGTCTATCCGGTTCAGGCTGCCTATCGCATGACACAGGCGATACTTGGATTGAAGGCCGCGGTCGAGAAGGCCATGAGCAAGAACGGCGGCAAGAAACCCTCGACCGATGAAATGGTCGCGGCAATGACCGGTCTGGAGTGGCCATCGCCCGGCGGGCTCATTCAGATGAAGCTTGCCGACGGCCATCAGGCGATCCAGCCGATCGCCTTCAGCCGCACCAAATACAATCCGGATCTGAAGCGGGTCGATCTGGTCGATATCCAGTACTTCGCCGCCGAATGCGTCAACCCGCCCCCGGGCGTGAAGTCACTCGACTGGATCAAGGGCGGCATGCAGGGCGCCAAGTGCAACTAGATAGCGCCAGCATTCAATGAGCCTGCCAAAAGCGGCGCGTGCGTGAAGTTCGCGCCGCTGATGCCTGCCCGCCAATGATCTGCGTGACCGCCAACGCCATGAATTTCTTCTGACGATTGTTCTCGATGGCCTGATTCAGGCCTCGTGGCTGTTCATCGTCGCCCTCGGCCTGACGCTGGTCTTCGGCGTATTGAAGATACTCAACATCGCCCATGGCAGCTTCTACGCACTCGGCGCCTATATCGCGGCGAGCGCGGTGACGATGGTCGCCGCACGCGGCCTTCCTCCGGCTGTCGGTTTCTGTCGCCATGCTGCTCTCAGTGGCGCTGATCGCGTCCGCCGTCGGACTTCTGCTGGAGCGCGGCCTCGCTGAAGATGTTCTACGGCCGCGACGAGGTGGTGCTGCTGCTGGTGACCTATGCCGGTGTTTCTGATCCTCGAAGACGTCACCAAGCTGATCTGGGGCGTCAACCCGATCTATGCGACGCAGCCATATGAGCTGTTCGGCAATCTCGAATTCGCCGGGCTCTATTACGTCGGCTACGATCTGGTGCTGATACCGATTTCGGCCGTGATCGGCTTCGCGATCTGGTTCGGCCTCAATCGCACCGTGATCGGCAAGATCGTGCTGGCCGTAGATCCACAACGAGGAAATGAGCGTCAGCATGGGCGTGCAGGTCAACCGCGTCTATGCGATCGCATTTGCATTCGGCGTCCTGCTTGCCGCTCTCGCCGGCGCGCCCTGACCGCGCCGAAAATATCGATGCAGCCCGGTCTCAGTTCGGACGTCATCATCCTGAGCTTCGCCATCGTGGTGATCGGCGGGCTGGGCAGCGTCGAGGGCGCGGCCGTCGGCGCCATCCTGGTCGGGCTGGCGCGCGCTGCTTCGGTTCATCTGATGCCGCAGGCCGAACTGTTCATGATCTATCTCATCATGGCGGCCGTGCTGATGTTTCGCCCTGAGGGTCTGTTCAAGCGCGAGACGGCAAGGCGGATTTGATGAAGAAGGACCTGCACCCGCTGGTCATGATCGCCCTCGTCGCGGGGTGACGCTGTTCGGCCGCGTGCTGCCGACCTGGACATTGTCGCTGGCGACCATTGCCGCCTCCAATGCGCTGATCGCGCTCGGCATCGTGGTACTGGCACGCACCGGCAACGTTCGTTCGGCCAGGGCCTGTTCTTGCCGCCGGCGGCTATGGCGTGGCGCTGATCGCCAACGCCTGGGGCCTCACCGACGCCGTGGCGCAAGTCATCATCGGCGCGGCATGCGGCGGCCTGCTCGGCCTCGTCGTCGGCCCGTTGATCGCGCGCTACAGCGGCATTTTCTTCGGCATGCTGACCTTGGCCCTATCGATGGTGTTTTACGGCGCGCTGGTAAAGTCGACGGCGCTCGGCGGCTCGGACGGATTCAATGTCGGGCGGCCGACCCTGTTTGGCCTGAGTTTCACCGATCCGCGGGAGGCCGACTTCATGCTGTATGCCGTCTCGGTCATCGTGACCGGTTTTGCCGGCATCGGCGCGACCATCCTGTTCCGGTCCGAATTCGGCCTTGCCAGCCTCGCGGTGCGTGAAAACAATCTACGCGTTGAATATCTGGGCATCTCGGCCAACCGGATCATAACCATCAATTTTGTGATCGCTGCGATCTTCGCCGGCGCCAGCGGCGCGTTTGCCCTGATGGCGCAGCGGCATATCGATCCGCAATTCGCCTACTGGACTACTTCGGGTGAATTCGTCTTCATTGCGGTCCTTGCCGGCAACCAGAGCGTCGCCGCCGTCTTCGTGGCCTCGATGGCGCTCGAACTGGTCCGTTCGTTCTCGAACCTCTATTTGCCCAATACCTGGCAACTCGTGCTCGGCGTCTTCCTCCTCGGCGTCATCCTGTTTCTACCTCGCGGTATCGGCTCGCTCTGGATCAGGAACCGGCGCAAGCGGAGCACTTCGACCGCAAAAGCACCGCTGGCTGCCGAGGAGGAGCCACGCCGTGAACCCGGTCCTTTCCGTGCGCGGGCTCGAAAAGCGCTTTGGCGCGGTGGTCGCCGCCGATGCACTCACTCTCGATATTGCGGCCAGCCAGAAGATCAGCCTGATAGGCGCCAACGGCGCCGGCAAGACCACCTTCGTCAACATGGTCACGGGCTATTTGAAGCCTGACAGCGGCACGATCATGCTCGACGGAATGGACATCGGCAGGCGCTCACCCCGAAGCGTAGCCCGACTCGGCATCTCGCGTTCCTTTCAGATCTCCACAGCTGTTTGTTGAACTCACGGCTGCCGAGAATCTCACTGTGGCCATTTCCGGCGTTGGCGCGCGAATGTCGCTTCGCGCGCCCGCGGAAGCCCAGGGCCGCCATGACAATGCCGTCGAACTGCTCGAGCGCTTTGGCCTGGCCGATCTGGCCGATCGTCCAATCTCGGAGCTTGCGGGCGGCGTGCGCAAACTGATCGACATCGCCATGGCGTTGGTGCGCCGCCCGAAACTGCTGTTGCTGGACGAGCCGACGTCCGGCGTGTCGGCCGAAGAAAAATTCACAACCATGGACCGCGTGATCCATGCCGTCGCGCCCGATGCCGCGACCATCGTGTTCGTCGAGCACGACATGGAGATCGTCAGCCGCTATGCCGACCGCGTGGTGGCGTTCTATCAGGGCCGGATTCTGGCCGACGGCGCGCCTTCCGACGTGTTGAAGGATCAGGAAGTTCGCCGCTACGTCACCGGGGGCGTGCGATGAGCGCGGCGACGCCATTGCTCGAGATCGACAATCTCGTCGTTGAGATCCAGTCGATGCCTGCGTTGCGCGGCTTTTCGATGCGCGTCGCCAGAGGCGCGATGGTCAGCCTTGTCGGCCGCAACGGCGCCGGCAAGACGACACTGATGCGTTCGATCATGGGGCACCTCAAGCTGACCCAGGGCGCAGTGCGGTTTGAGGGCACCGATCTGTCATCCAGTCCACGTCATGCGCGCGCGTCACTCGGGATCGGCTATATGCCTGAAGATCGTTGCCTGGTGCCTCAATTGACGGTCGAAGAAAACATCATGCTGCCGTTGTGGGTCGCGGGGCATCTCGACCGCAAGGCCCGGCTCGACTTCGTCTATGAGGTGATCGGCGAACTCACCGAAATGCGACAGCGCAAGGCGCTATTGCTGAGCGGCGGACAGCAAAAGCTGGTCGCGCTCGGCCGGGCGCTTGCCATCGGCACCAAATGCCTGCTGCTCGACGAGCCGTTCGAAGGCATCGCACCAGCGCTGTCGGAACGGCTCTCGGAGGTGCTTGCATCGCTCAAGGGCAAGGATCTGACCTTGCTGATGTCGCAATCGGACCTGAATCACTCGCGTGGGCTGATTGACGTGGAATTCACGATTGAACGTGGCGCCAATCCCGTAACCGCCAGTTAATGAGCCCTGCGCGTCCGGACTTCACTGGCCGGCTTCGTGACGGGCACCACCGGTCACTTCGCCGTTGCTGTCCCGGCCCCCGCTTCTGCCGTCTCACGAAGCATCTCGGCATTCAGCACAACGATGGCACCGTGCTCGAGACGTACCCAATCGCGGCCGGCCCAGGCGCGCAACTGCTTGTTGATGCTCTCCCGGGTCATGCCGACCATCTCGCTGATCTCCTGCTGCGTGATCGCGATGGTTCGGCCCCTGCGGGGCGGCAGAGGTGTGCTTTTCGACAGGCGAAGCAGCGCACTGGCCAGCCGTCCTGGCAGATTCTGCAGGATAATCTGCTCGACCTGATCGCTGGTCGATCGCAACCGCTCGCAGAGCAATTCGATGAATTTCATTGCCAACGCCGGTTGAGCCTTCACAAAGGGGATGAATTCGCGCCGGTCGATGACGAAGAGTTCGCAATTGCTGTTTGCGATGGCGTCGGTCGAGCGGGGTTGTCCGTCGAGCAGCGCGATCTCGCCGAAAATTTCCCCAGGCCCAACGATATTCAGGATCGCGTTGCGGCCATCCGGCGAGGAAATGCTCATCTTCACCGTACCCGAAATGACCGCGTACAGGCTGTTACCGGGATCCCCTTGAGAACAGCGTGGCTCCCCGCTTCGAGCGTGGAGTGTTTGGCGTAACGGCAGAGTTGCTCGAAGCTTCCGGCTCGAGGTCGGCAAAAATCGGGTGCTTTGCGCAAGACCGATAGTTTGCTGCTCGAGAATCCGTGAGCTTCACCCGTCCTTTGTTGAGGCACGCCAGTCAAACTCCAGGGGAACACTGGGATTACCGCCCTTCCGTAATCAACGCGGGCCGGCTTTTCAACCGGAAAGCGCCTGCCGCGTCGATTTGGCGGCGGAAAACAGGACAATGCCTCCATAACGGCAGAACCGTGGCCGGATCGCACCGCGGTCGCAGTGGAGGGCGATTGCAGCAAAAGCCAGCAAAACCCGACGGTCTTGCTGGCTATTCAGATCTGCGCGATCAGGGCTATTTCAGCAAAGAATTCGGGCAAAGCATGTGAAGTCCAATATGCATGTGGCCATTATGGGCAAAGATCCGGACTTTCAGGTCATGCGTGCCATCGACATTCTCGCCGACCTTCAGCACCAGCGGCATCGGGTTGGGTGACCTCAGATTGGTCGCGATGACTTCGGTAATCTTGTCGCGGATCGCCTTGGGAATGGCGCCTGAGTGCTTTCCCACTTGTCGTGCCCCTGGGTGGATCCGGATCTGCCGGCCCAGTTTTCTTTTTCGGCACAAGGAATTTCGTGAATTTCCCGAATGCATAAGGGCCGTTCTTCTTCCTCGTACTCTTTGAATTTCTTAGCGGTTTTGCTGATATTCTCCGGGCTATACAGTTCATTTATGTGTTCTTCAAATTTTCCGCTGTAGACCAACCCACCCATTTCCTGCTCCTTGAATTGCGGCGGTAATTGCCGTGGCCATAACGTGGCCATATTATGTCAAATATCCGAGAACTTGGAGAGCGCCGCTTTAGCACGTTGTAGATGTACAGTCATTTTTGATTGGTCGAAGAGGGTGATAGCCTGGACCAACTCCTCCCTTGCCTCGTCCGTCCGGCCGGAGGCTGCCAGGAGCCGGGCTCGCACCCCCTTGGCCGCTCCCAGCGGGGGCAAGGCTTCCAGCCTGGCGGTGAATTCGATGGTTCGCTGCAGACAGGCCATGGCCTCCTCAAGCATGTGCCCGCCTTGCGCTGCGAGAATATTCGCCTCTGCACTCGCCGCCAGCGCTTCGATACCCGCATATCCCTTCTGTCTTGCGCTGGCCTGGCAGGCGCGCAGGAGGGCCAGTCCGTGCTGGATATCGCCGAGCTGACCATAGGCCGCGCCGAGATATGCCGAGACGGCGACCTTGCTGGTTTCATGACCGAGCTTGTCGGCTTCATCGCTTGGCCTGCAGCAAGATCTCGGTCGCCGCTCAGCATCCCTGCTGCGTGTAAAGGCTCACCTAGCGCACTCATAATGAGGGGCCGAAACAAGCGCGCCTCGCTTTCGCGCGAAACGCGAAGCGCTTGATCGAGGGCGCCTTCTGCTTCTTCCGAGGTCGCCGCGCGTCATTTGCATCGACCCGCGACCGTAGTCGGCCGCGATCATGTCATAAGGGCGGTCGTTCGTTTCGGCCAGGGATACTCAGCTTCTTCGGAGCAGTTCGGCCTGATCAAATTCGCCCAACCATGCGTGAACGATGGCGCTCATCGTGCGGCAAAGCACCGAAGGCTGGATCCCGATTGTTCCCGGAGGGACGTTTTCCGGTGCGCTCGCAAGCAACGCAGTTGCCTTTGCGAGGTGCCGCTCTGCATCCCAGATATCGTCCGGCCAGAAAGTAAGTTGGCCAAAGGCCGTATTCGACAAAAGCCAAGCCAGCGCGCGTTGTTCATCCTGGTTGGCCAGGGCGACGGCTTACTTCCGCCACCGCGATCGCTTCATAAGGCGTTCCGTAGAAATTCAGCGCCGCCGCCCTGATCGCGATGGGCCAGCCGCCGTCACTTCATGGTCGCCTGGACCGCGCCTCCCCGTCGTGACCAAGACCGAACCATTCCTCGATGACTTCCAAGCGGCACGAACGCTGCGTCGCGCTTCGATACGCAGGTCGATCGCCCGTTGCTCCTGCGCGCCGTCGATTCCGGCTGCCGTCCACCATCCATCGTGATCTTGAAGTATTCCGTGGCGTCCCGGACCGCCGATCTGGCAAACGCCTTCCTCACGCAGCCAAATGGCCATATCGATCGACTGCCCAATCCTGCGCCTTGACGCGCGTGATGGCAAAGCGCTTCCGGCAACGTCTTCCTCACGCCCAGTCGAGCTTGCTTCCAAGCCGTCAAAATCCGGCGCTGCAGCACTTCATAGGCAGGAGTTGATTCGTAGGCAACCTCGCGATCAGATCGTGGGCAAAGACATACTCAACCGATGGGACCGACCGCGCCTCCTCGGAATCAGATCTCCAGCGACCAGAGCCGACTTTGGTTGCGCTATCGGCATCTCGGTCACGCGCGGAAGCAAGCAGGTTTGGCGATATGCGCGGTCCGAGAACCGAAGCGAGCTGCAGAAGCGCCTTATCTTCTCGACAAGCGATCGGCGCGACGCGATCACGCCCTGAACAGTGGGAGGGATTTCGAGGGTGTCCCAGGATGCCTCGGCGCCGCCAGCGCGCGGCGGCCGACAAGCTGCCGGGCGACCGTCCTCGATAAAGAGCAGGGATCTGGCCGGTGTGGCGGAGGATACGGGCCTTGAGCGCATCGAGATTGGCAGCCGTACCGAGCAAATTGTCGAGCAGCGCGTTTGCCGAGACCGCGTCGAGCGACCGAGCCAGATCCGCAGTACGTCCAGGCCTTCAAGCCAGTCCGGCGTATACTCGATCCGCCGGGTCAGCAGCACCAGCAACGACCGGCTGGTCGCGAGCGACATCAAAGCTTCAACAACCGTCTCGCTTTCTGACCATCGATCCCAATGCAAATCCTCCAGCAACAACACCGCCGTCGGCCGCGACGGGCCACGCCGATCCAGCATGCTGCGAACGGCATCGATAATTGCACGCCGCCTTAGCAACGGTTCGAGATCACGCCAGCGTGGATCCCGAACCGGCTCGGTCAGAACAGAATTGAGGCGCGTGAAAGCTCGGCGTGAGCGGCGGTAGGGTCCTCACTTGAGCCGACGTAATCCGCGAGGTGGTCTCGCCTGCAGGGCGCTTTGAACAAGCTTCTTCAGCAAGGCATACGGAACTGCTTGCTCGAGGCGGTTGCCCTCGGCTTCGACAATCTGCCAATCACGTTGCGCGCAAGCGTAGCCACGAGTTCATGGACCACACGGGACTTCCTATTCCCGCCGTTCCCACTACGGCGGCGATCTTGCCGGAAGGCCGACTGCCTGCGCCGCGCTCCAGCTGCAAATCTGTTCGGTCCGGCCGACGGGATGAACGACCGGCCGTAGAGCGGGCGCGCGCTCAGCTCAAACCGCTGATCTGCGACGACCTCGTAACAGGGCACCAGTGCGGGAAACCCCTCCATCCGTTTCGGCGGCAGGCCTGTGAAGGTTACAATTCCGGTCGCCAGACTGCTCTGGGAGGATCCGATGCCAGGATCTGTCCGGCTTGCGCCGCGCTCGAACCGCTTCACCAGGTGGACCGCCGGCCGCCTGCTTCATAGATCGAGAGAGAAGTCAGCTTCGATGATATGCGCGCACGACATAGCCGGAGTGAACGCCGACCCGGACGTGAAGGTCCGGGATCTTCCAGCAGCTCGATACGCCTCACGAGCTCGATTGGCTGCGTGACAGGCCATAACGGCGTGGTTGTCGTCTGCGTGCGGCGCACCAAACAACGCCAATCAGCCCGTCGCCGCCTTCCTTGCTGACGGATCCCGCGGTTGCGACGAACTGCCGTGCGCATGGCGATCAGGGGGCCGGCTCGAGCCGGGAAATCGCTTCTTCCGGATCGAGCTCGAAATCAGATCGGTCGAACGCTGCAGGTCGGAACAGAGCACGGTGAGAAATTTCTTTCGCTCGCCAGCGATACACGGCCACGCGCTTCGGGTGCGGGCGGGCTCGCCGGACGGTTGCGCACAACCGCACCGCATGCAGAGCAAAACAGGTCGCCAGCTCTCAGCGTCGACGAACAGACCTGGCAAGACACCCTCGGCTTCCTCCATCCACCTTGTTCAGACTAACGAAAGATCATGGACGAACAAAGCCTTCACGTCGTCTGTCGAGACCGGTGGGCGTTCTGCGGGCAAGCCATGGCTGGGATCTTGGGCTGAGAAGAATCGGAAGGCAGTCGATCTAAGCACAACCAGGAGGTTCTCGTAGCAAACAACCTAGCCATGCGCCTGGAATGCAGGTAGGTGAGGGCGCAGGTCCCGTGCATGGGCGCACGACTGCACTATGTCCCGGCTGGCACCTGCGCGTCCAACGCCTGCTACTGATCTGAGAGACATGGTCCGACGCTGCGGGCGCCATCCGCCCGGCGGCTATTCGCCTGGCGATTCCGGTTTCCCTGATCACGCGCTCAGTACTTGGCCGAGCTGATCGCGCGTCATGGCAGCGCAGACTCTTCCGCCGAACTGCCGCGCACCGCGAAACCCAGCTCTTCAAGTTTGCGGCGCACTTCGGGATCGCCGACGGCCTTCAGCACCTCGGCATTCAGACGCGCGATGATGTCCTTTCGGGGTGCCGGCAGGGGCCAGAATCGCAAACCATGAGTTGAAGAAGAAGCCGGGCAAGCCGGATTCCGAGACGGTCGGCACATCAGGGAATGCAGCCAATCTCTTCTCCGGTGGTCACCCCGATCAGCTTGAGTTGACCACCGCGCACCAGGGCTGCGACCGTGCCCAGGCCCTGGAAGCCGACGGAATCTGGCCAGCGGCGACGTCGGTTGCAGCCTAGGTGGCTCCCTTATAGGGCACATGCGTCAGCGATATGCCGGCAGCCGACGCGAACATCGCCATCGCCAGATGCTGCGGGCTGCCCGGCCCGCCCGAGCCGTAATCGATCTTGCCAGGCGCCGCCTCGCCGCTGCGATCAGGTCTGCCGCGCTCTTGAAGCTGGCCTGTTGTTGGCAATCAGTCCCCACTCCACCGTCGCAACCAGCGACACCGGCTCGAAATCCTTCAGGATGTCCCAGCGCATCTTCGACTGCAGGTTGGGCACCATCGTCGTGATGCTGTCGTTGAAGCCGCCGATCGTGTAACCGTCCGGTTCGGCGCGGGCGACGGCCTCGGCCCCGATCAGCCCCGACGCGCCCGGCTGGTTCAGGATCACGATTTGCTGGCCCATATTGTCGGCCATCTTCTGCGTGACGATCCGCGCTGCGACATCGACCGCACTTGCCGCGGCGCAGCGGCACGATCATCTGCTGATCGGCCGGTCGGGATAGCTCGTCGGCGCAATCGCATGGTGGCTTCGAGAACAGCGCCAGGCGCCGGTAATCAGCAAACGGATCTCAGACGCATACATATCCTCCCAATGGATGCGCCGCAGGCCTGCGCGATCGCAGCCACCATCTCTTGAGAGAAGATTGCAACTCGAACTCTCCGCTTTGCAATCGGCCCCGGTGGCGCGCCGGCAGCCTTCCCTCAACCCGCCGCGTCGGCGGATGCCGGCTAACGGCGGCGCGCCATGACTAAAGGGAGCTCTGCCGTCCGGCCCTGAAAAACGGATGCGGGCCCGTCGAAGCTGCCGATCGGGACCTGATGGGTGGCGAGCCGTGCCGAT
>ERZ1370068.7281-contig-6209_pt1 | contig 48939 bp, 77 predicted proteins | sample MGYA00561227_ERZ1370068 | MGnify/ENA primary metagenome ERZ1370068 (study PRJEB38410, sample SAMEA6850437) | metagenome | study: Metagenomic assessment of the ecological functions of the soil: analysis of the soil microbiota associated with the... | reverse complement strand
CATCATGATGCGCTGGTGGTGGTTTGGACCGGCAGTGACGAAACCCGAACTCGAACGCGAAATGCGTCTTGATGAAGGAGGGCGGAATCGGAGGCTTCGAGGTGCAGCCGGTCTATCCTCTGGTGCTGGACGATGCCGAGAAGGATTTCAAGATCCTGCCGTTTCTCTCAGACGGTTTTATTGATGCTTTGCGCTTCACCTCGGGCAAGGCCAGCGAACTGGGCTTGCGATTTGATTTGACGCTGGGAAGTGGTTGGCCATTTGGCGGCCCCATGGTTTCGGTTGATAACGCCTCCGGCCGACTCAGATATGAACACGTCAAGATCGATCAGACTTCGAAGTTTGTGAAGGTCCCGTCGATTGGCGCGGGCGAAAAGCTGCTCGCCGCCTTCCTGGCCCGCAACGAAGGCGCCGCCCTCGATCCTCGCAGCATTCAGGAATTAACCAACATCAAAGACGGCCTGGTCACTCTTCCCGATCATCCGGCCGGTCAATACGAAGCTCTCTTCTTTATTTCCAGCCGCACCGGCATGCAGGTCAAACGGCCCGCGGTCGGCGGCGAAGGGTTTGTGCTCGATCACGTGAATCGGGGCGCGACCGACATGTATCTGAAGACGGTCGGCGATCGTCTGATGCAGGCGTTTCCCACGAATCCGCCTTACGCAGTTTTCTGCGACAGTCTGGAAGTTTATGGCGCGGACTGGTCGAGCGATTTTCTTGATGAGTTCAAGCAGCGCCGTGGTTACGATCTCAAACTTTACCTGCCCGCGTTGGTCAACGACTTTGGCCCGGAGTCAAAAGCGTTACGTCGAGACTGGGGCTGACGCTGACTGAATTGCTGAACGAGCGGTTCCTCGGCGCCGATGCAGCAGTGGTCAAAACAGCATCGCACACGCTTTCGAGTACAGGATTATGGTGTGCCGGCGGCGGCGCTCTCGAGTAATGCTTATGCCGATCTGCCCGAAGGCGAAGGCGCGCAATGGAAGACGTTGAGCGCGACGCGCTGGGCTGCTTCAGCGAGTCATATCTATGGCCGCGGAGTGACTTCGTCCGAAACCTGGACGTGGCTGCATTCACCTTCGTTCCGGGCGACGCCGCTCGACATGAAGGCCGAGGCCGATCGTCATTTCCTCATGGGCATCAATCAGTTGATTGGGCATGGCTGGCCATACACGGCGCCGGGTATTGAATATCCGGGCTGGCGATTCTATGCAGCGGCCGTCTTTGACGAGAAGAATCCCTGGTGGATTGTGATGCCCGACGTAGCCCAGTATCTGCAACGCGTGAGCTTCATGATGCGGCAGGGCCAAACAATAAATGACGTCGCCATCTATCTGCCGAACGACGATGCTTATGCGAGCCTTACGCCGGGCCGCGATATTAACCTGCGGGAGTTGCTGGCGCAGCGCGTGGGGCGCGATCTGATTCCGCAGTTGCTTGAAGCGGGATATAACTTTGATTTCTTTGATGACGATGCCTTCAAACAGGTGGGCCGGGTTGAGAAGGGGGCATTGGCATTAGGGGCCAATCGTTATCCGATTGTCATTCTTCCCAATGTCGAAACCATGAGGGCGGAAACCTATCAGCGTCTCGACGAGTTTGTCCGCGGCGGTGGGATTTTGCTCGCCACAGGCCAGACCCCATCAAAGGCTCCCGGCCTGAAAGCCTCTGCAAGTGACCACAGTCTGATCAAAGAAAGGTCGCAGCGATTATTTGCGGCTGCGAACGCGCCGGGTCGTTTGGTCCAGAATCCTTCGACGTCAATCAAGGATGTGATCGGAAAGCTGGCAGCGCCCGACGTGGCCTTCGCGGCCGGAGCACGCGATATTGGATTTGTGCATCGCAAAACCAGCGACGCGGACATTTACTTTTTGGCGAACACCACAAACGCGAAGCAAAGCGTGCGGGCCACTTTCCGCGTTGAAGGAATGAAGGCTGAATGGTGGGACCCGTTCAACGGTGCGGTCGCACCAGCGAGTATTGAAAATCAAAATGGTAAGGGTTCCATGGTGACGGTCGATCTGGAGCCGTACGCTTCGCGGATTCTGATCTTCTCAAAGCGATCGCTGCCAGGCGCGCGTCCCGCCGATCCGGCCGCGGCGCCTTCATCAATCGACATCAGCAACGACTGGAAGGTTTCGTTTAGCGGCAACTCGACGCCGGCCAACTACAGTCAGTTGCATTCATGGACTGACGAAGAAGCCACCCGAAACTTTTCCGGTTCGGCAACTTATGAGAAGGTCGTGAACGTTTCGCGCGAGATGCTGGAGCCGAAACGAAAAGTGGATCTCGACTTTGGCGAAGGCAGAGCCAATTCCAGAACAACAATTGCGATCGGGAATGCAGACCTGGCTGGCTCCGCCTGTGCGCGAGGCGGCGGTGGTTTACATCAACGAGCAGCGCGCCGGCAGTCTCTGGTGTCCTCCTTATCGCCTTGACGTGACCCGGTTTTGCGCGCTGGCGAAAATCGATTTCGGGTCGTCGTCGCCAACACGGCCCTGAACTATATGGCCGGTCACAGCTTGCCTGATTACAGGCTGCTGAATTTGCGTTACGGCGAGCGATTTCAGGCGCAGGACATGGACAAGGTCCAGCCGGTAACTTCAGGATTAGTCGGGGCATTACGCCTCTTCGCGCACTGAGCAGAGTGTGACTTCGATCACATTTTTCCATCCGAAAACCTAGCCAAGATCCAAATTCATGGAAGCCTGGTCGCGTCGATGGTGCGACATCTAAGCCAAAACTTAGGGCTTTTAGAAAAATGCGCTAAAGGAATAGGTTTTGCTGCCTACATAACAGGTAATTGGTCATACCGCTCGTGGTCGACGCGAATAATTGGTTAGAGAAGAGGCAGGCGTTCTTCCCGCAGTTAGACGTAACTGCCCGCCCTTGGCCCGCTGGTTCTAGAATATGAAGGTTGGCTTTTCGAACCCAAACGCACTCGCGCGGTCAAATCCGCTTTTTGCAGACGTTATTCTTGGAATATCTAATTGGTCTCACCAAAAGCTTGTACAGCAGCTCAGTGAGAGGTTCTTCAGTTTTCAGCTGTTTTGATCGCCGATCTGAATCGGAGCATGTCGGTAAGTGTGCGCGCGGCGAACAACGCCGCCAGTTAGGCCGCAACCGCCGGCAACCCAAAAGAGGAGAAGGAAAGAATGAAATCCAAAACGAATTTTGTTAAGCAGCTGTTGCTGGCAGGAGCCGCGACAGTTTTTATGTTCACGTTTCTAGTTGATGTCCGCCGGCGCCAGGAGCTCCGCGGCAAGATTAGCGGACGAGTCGTTGATCCAAATGGAGCAGCGGTTCCCGGAGCCAGCGTCAAGGTAATTGATCTGGCGAGAAACAACACCACCACTCTAACGACCAACGATGAGGGTCTCTTTACGGCCCCTATCTTCTGCCGGGAACCTATCAGGTGCTGGTCGAGATTGCCGGATTCAAGAAATCGATCCAGGACAAGGTAGTGGTTGCCATCAACCAGACTCGCGACGCTTGAAATCAAGTTGGACCTGGGAACGCCGCAGGAAGCCGTCACGGTTACTTCGAGCCGGCGCAGCTCAACGTCACCGACTCCAATCTCGGTCAGACTATCGATCGCAAGCGGGTTGATGAACTGCCGTCAGTGCATGGCGATCCTTACCATCTGATGAATCTCACGCCTGGTGTGGCCTATACCGGCAGCACTCGCCTGGATCGTCCTTTCGAGCCGACGCACATCGCCAACTTTGCGATGAGTGGCGCGCGCGGCATTCGCAGTGACTTACTTATTGACGGAGCACCCAGCACCGCGACGGCAAATGCCAACGAAGTGATTGCTTCCTATGTTCCGACTACGGATGCTACCCAGGAATTCAAGGTGCAAACGGCGACTTACGATGCTCAGTTCGGTAACACCGAAGGCGGCGTGACCAGCATTGTCACCAAGGGCGGCACGAACGATTTTCACGGCACTGCCTATTTGTGGCTTGAACCCGGCTGGATGACAGCCAATGACTTTTTGGAAATTCGAGCGGACAGGGCCGGCCGTTCACCTATTCAAATCGTCCCGGCTTCAGCGTCGGCGGTCCGGTGATCCTGCCCAGATTCGGCGAGGGCGGCAAATCAACTTATAGTGGAAAGAACAAGACCTTCTTCTTTTTCTCATTTGAACAAATCGCCGACTCGCGACCGCGCTTCGACGTCACCAGCGGCCTTTGGTCGCCGACCGATGCGCTGAAGAACGGTGATTTTTCGGCTTACATAAACCAGATCAAGATATTCGATCCATTGACCGGCACATTTTCAGGTGGCACGGTTACCAATCGCACGGCGTTTACAAACAACATCATCCCCGCTAATCGCATAAACCCGGTAGCCAAGGCGGTAGTTCAGTACCTGGGCTCACCCAAGCAGGCATCGCCGAATGGATTACTCGTCAACAACATCAGAGATTCGACGCTGGCTGAGACGCTCAACCCACCGTACCGGAACTACACGACTCGAATTGACCAGAACATCGGCGAGAAACGACAAGTTGTTCGGGCGCTATAGCGCGTACAATCGGAAGAGCACTTACAACAACTACACCAATGGCATTTATGTGGGCGATCGCTTCCTGTTCATCTCGAAGCAGGCGGTGGTGGATGAGGTCCACACGTTCAATTCCAGTACAGTTCTAAATGTCAGGTACGGTTTCAATCGGTTCATTCCGCGGTTCGGACGCACCTGAAGGTCAATATGGGATCGATCTGACGACCCTCGGTTTTCCAGGTTCTTATAACAGCGCGGTCCGCGAAGGCGTGCGCCGTTTTCCACGCTTCGATTTCCCCACGGGCGGCACGGTCAGCAACGGCCACACGAATGAGTTCCGGCCGGTGGGTAGCCACTTCGTTACCGCGGTGCTGAACCGGACTCAGGGCATACACTCGCTCAAATTTGGCGGTGAGATGCGCATCTACCGCGAGGATGACAGCTTCAAGAGCAACAACCAATCGGGGCAGTTCGCCTTCGACAACACCTATACGCGACAAAACAGTGCCAGCGGCACTGGACGTCGAAGGCATACAGGCGTTTGCGGCGTTCCTGCTGGGATATCCATCCACTCAGACGATCGTGCGTGCCTCGATTATTCGGAATACTCGAAGACCTGGGGCTTCTTTGCTCAGGATGATTTGCGCCTGAGCAAGAAACTGACCTTGAACCTCGGCTTGCGCTGGGAATTTGAAACACCGCTGACTGAGCGACAGAACAAGAGCATTTCCGGCTTCGACCTGGCTTATGCCCAGCCTTTTACCGCCCAGGCTCAAGCCAATTTCGCTCTGACTATTCCGGCTACCGATCTCCTGAGGACTACTTACGGGCTAAATACGATAAGCAGCAACGGTGGTCTGTTGTTCGCCGGCAAAGACACGGGCAGCGGGCTTTACAACACACCAAAGAACGGCTTCCTGCCGCGAGTTGGTTTTGCCTATCAGTGGAATGACAAGACTGTGATCCGCGGCGGCTTTGGCTTGTATCAGGGTTTCCTTGGTGAACGGCGCGGAGACGCGATTCAGCCAGGCTACACCCAAACCACCACCCAGCCCTTAACTACGGGACCCAATGGCGCTCCGCTGCCGTTCCTGATTTCGAATCCGTTCCCGAGTGGAATCACTCGAGTGAGTGGCAACGCTCTCGGTAAGCAAACAGCTTTGGGTCAAGCCGTTACCTTCTTCAATCAGAATCCGAAGGTTGCGAAGCAGTCACGATGGTCGATAGGCATTCAGCGCGAACTTTGGGGCGGCTGGGTGATTGACGCAAGCTACGTAGGAGACATCGGCTCCAACATTGAAATCAACCGGAACCTCAACGCAGTGCCGAACAGTCTTTTGAGTACGGACAGTTCGCTCACAGTGGCGATGAATACCAACAACACGAATCTGGGCGCCAGCGTGAAGAACCCTTATTGCACCTACGCCACCGCCACCGCCACCACCTGCACCTCGGTCTTTACCGGCGCCGGACTTACCACTTCGCGCCGTCAACTGCTGCTTCCCTTCCCGGACTTCGGCACCGTCACGACAACCAACAACGATGGCAAGACCTGGTATCACTCAGCCCAGTTCAGCTTGAACAAGAGGTTCTCGAAGGGTTGGGGAGTGCAAGCGGCCTACACCTGGTCTCAGTGGATGCAGGCGACCGAGTACCTGAATGCGGGCGACGCCAAACCAACCAAGATGATTTCTGACCAGGATATCCCGAACCGGTTCTCAATGAGCGGTTTCTATGAACTGCCATTCGGCAAGGGCAAACAATTCGGGTCAGGTGCGAGCCGTTGGGCTGACGCGATTATCGGCGGTTGGCAGATTGAAGGAACCTATAGCCTACCAGTCCGGATTCCCGGTAGCCTTCGGGAGCGATATGTTCTACTTAGGGGCCCGATTGCTCTCCCGAAGAGCCAGCAGACGGTTCAGCGCTGGTTCAACACGTCGGCCTTTGTTTCAATTGTAGGAGGAACACCGACCTGCGCAGCGTTCCCGACTGGCAATGCAAGCTGCGCGACTCCGGCGAGCCACCTGCGGACGCTTCCGCTCAGGTTTTCTGATGTGCGGCTCGACACAACCAACAACGTCGACCTCGGCCTGCGAAAAGACATACACATTCGTGAGGGCATGAGGATTCAACTGCGAATGGAATTCATCAACGCTTTCAACCATCCGCTGTTAGCATCACTCAGCGGTGGCGCTCCAGTCGTTAACCCAGGCTCTGCGACCTTTGGTCAGGTTATAGCGTCGAACCAACAGAACTACGCCAGGCGCGCGCAGGTGATGGCGAAGTTCATCTTCTAAAGCGGAAGTCATATTTACTTTTTCCAAAGCCGGGGAATTTGCGAATTGCAAGCTCCCCGGTTTTGCTTTCAATGGCACAATATTGTCTGACGGTTTTCGATGATCAACTGGGAGAATTCAAAGTATGCATCGAGTGAGCAAACTGTTCGTCCTGGTCTTAACGATTGGTTTGCTGGCGTTCGCGCCTGCTTACGCCAAAGCCCAATCGCCGTACTTTAGTAAATGGCCGGCGGGAAGTTCGCCCGCCGAAGTCGGCAAGCGGGTGGCGGAAAAGTTCCTGGCTCGCAAGCTGGAGGCTGAAGAGGGCAAGCGCAAGTTTGTGATCTATCCGGAAGTCTGTGCCTGGTACGGCTCGCTGACTGTGGCGCAGTTAACGAAGGACGCCGATCTCAAGGCTAAGTTGATTGCCAAGTTTGAACCGCTGATGACGCCCGAGGGTGCGAAGATGATCTCGCAGGATGCGCACGTGGACTATCGTGTTTTGGTACTGTGCCGCTGGAACTCTACCTGCAGACCAAAGAACAGAGATACCTCGATCTGGGCAAAGGCCTCGCTGACAAGCAATGGGACAAGACCACGCCCGACGGGATTACGGCCGAGGCGCGTTACTGGATCGATGACATGTTCATGATTACCGCGGTGCAGGTGCAGGCGTATCGCGCGACCAAGGATCGTAAATACATCGATCGCGCGGCGCTGACCATGGCGGCGTATCTGGACAAGCTGCAACAACCCAACGGTCTCTTTTTTCATGCCGCCGACTCAGCCTTTTATTGGGGCCGCGGCAATGGCTGGGTGGCCGCGGGTATGGCCGAGTTGCTGCGCTCGTTGCCGAAGAATCATCCGCGCCGGGCCCGCATTCTCAAAGGTTATCGGACCATGATGGCGTCGCTGCTCAAGTACCAAAATGCTGATGGGCTGTGGCGGCAACTCGTCGATCATCCTGAGGTGTGGGCCGAGACTTCCAGCACCGGCATGTTTACTTTTGCCATGGTTACCGGCGTCAAGAATGGCTGGCTACCGGCAAAGACTTATGGTCCGGCCGCTCGAAAGGCCTGGCTGGGATTAGTCAAATACATCAACTCCGACTCGAACATTACGGATGTCTGCATTGGAACAAACAAAGCCAATGCGGAAGTCGGACCGGATCGGGAAGCTCAAATGAAGTTTTACCTCGATCGGCCGCGCCGCACGGGTGACTTGCACGGCCAATCGCCTCTGCTTTGGACGGCTTCAGCGCTGATGCGATGACCATTCGGCAGTGCACCGGCACGCCTCCGGCGTGCTGCCGATCGAACCTCGGGCACGCCAGAGGCGTGCGTACCGCTGGCGCACATTGCACATGACCGTTTCTCGCAGGGACTTTCTGGCAACGGCTATTGCGCCGCCGCGACGTTGGCGCCGCGGTGGACTGGTAGTGTGCCGGGTCGGCTCTGGGCCGAGCGTCCCGCTATCATTAACCGGAAAGCTTTGGTTGATCGACACAGTCCAACCCTTCAACAAGTTGAATTCGCTGTCGCCGTTATCATTGGGTAACGGCGAATTTGCTTTCACTGCTGATATCACCGGACTCCAGACGTTTCCGCGGAATACGAGACAATCAATGCCGCTCTGCACCATGTCTCAGTGGGGCTGGCACACAATACCTCTCCGCGCGGGAGTCAATCCAAACACAGCTTCGCTTAACTCAGTATGATACTCATGGTCGCCCGGTGGGTTACGCGACCGGCAGTGACGGGCAGCGCCAACTCTTCGATTGGCTGCGCGAGAATCCTCATCGTTTGCACCTGGGTCAGGTTGGACTCAGCCTGTTGCGCGGCGACGAAGCGGCCGTAGCTGACCGACCATCACGGAAATTCAGGCAGCGAGCTTGATCTTTGGACGCGGCACCCTGCATAGCCGTTTCAAGGTCGCCGGCATCAGAGGTGTACGTCCGCACCGCGGCTGCATCCTGATCTTGATCTCTTGGCGGTTTCGATCGAATCGAGGATGATCCGCGAAGCGGCGTTTGGCGGTGCGTCTGGCTTTTCCCTACAGTTCGCCGGAAATGCATGCGGCTGACTGGAACTAGCCGGGACAGCACGAAACCAAGCGTGGTTCGATCAAACCGCAGCGCGGCGTCAGGATTGCATCGCAAGTTGGACGCAGACGAATATCATGCGGCGTTCGAATGGGCGGGCGACGCATCGGTCTTGCAAGTCTGACCGATGTGCATCGGCTTTACTGCTGACCCCGGATCGTTCCAGCGAGAAGCTGGACATTCATCGTTGCTTTCTCTCCGCAGTCCATTCAGACCGTGCACTTCCTTCGGCTGCCGCTACGCTTGCTGCGCGCCGGTGAGCCACTGGCGAAGAGTTCTGGAACTACCGGAGCGGCGGTCGACTTATCCGGCAGTAGCAACCCTCGGGCAGCAGAACTCGAGCGTCGCGTCGTGCTGTCGCAGTACCTGACGGCCATTCAGTGTTCCGGTTCGGCGCCGCCGCAGGAGACCGGCCTGACCGTCAACAGCTGGTATGGCAAGTTTCATCTGGAAATGCACTGGTGGCACGCGGCGCACTTCGCGCTCTGGAATCGAGCGCCGCTGCTGGAGAAAAGTCTCGACTGGTATCGGAACGGATTCTTCCCGGCGCGCGCGAACGGGCGCGGTCGCAGGGATATCGCGGCGCGCGCTGGCCCAAGATGGTCGGGCCGGAGGGCCGCGACAGTCCATCGCCGATCGGGCCTTTGCTGATCTGGCAGCAGCCTCACCCGATTTTTACGCCGAGCTTTGTTATCGATCGCGGCCCAATCGCCGGACGCTGGAGCGTTATCGCGAGATCGTTTTCGCGTCGGCAGAGTTCATGGCCTCGTTTGCCTACTTTGATAACGCCAAACAAAGATACGTCCTGGGTCCGCCGGTCATTCCCGCGCAGGAGAATCATCCGCCGCGTGAGACCTGGAATCCCGACTTTCGAACTGGCTTATTGGAAGTACGGTTTGCGCACCGCGCAGCGCTGGCGTGAACGTTTGGGACTTGGCCGCCAGCGCGGAATGGGATCAGGTAATCGCGCGCTCTGTCTCCTTTGCCGGTGCGCGATGGCGTTTATCTGGCGCACGAGAACTGCCCGCAAACATTCACGGAGCGCAATCACGATCATCCCTCGATGTTCGGCGCGCTGGGTGTGCTGCCGGGTGACCTGGTCGATCGCGAAACGATGCGCCGCACGCTGGCCAAGGTGATGAAGGAGTGGCAATGGGACCAGACGTGGGGCTGGGACTATCCGTTGACGGCGATGACCGCGGCCCGCCTGGGTGAAACAAACACAGCCGTTGACGCGCTCTTAATGAAGACACGAAAGAATCGGTATCTTCCCAACGGACACAACTGGCAGCGTCCGAACTTGCCGTGTTATCTGCCGGGAAATGGCGGGCTGCTCTATGCAATCGCCGTTGATGGCCGGAGGCTGGCAGCGGCGCGCCGCCGCGACAGTACTCCAGGTTTTCCCAGCGATGGATCGTGGCAAGTCCAGGCTGAAAACTTTAACGCGCAAATTCTCAGGACGCTGTAGGTCGGGGAGGTTGTGTCCAAAGAATTTCACCGCTGAGCCTCGCGGCAAAGTTAGAACGCGAACCAAGATCTGGTGGGTCATGGCTCTGCCACTCCGATGCGCGGCAAGTCTTCGACTTGCCGATGAAGTGCCCATTACTTCTGGCGGTCTCTGACCCGCCGCGGTCGTAGACCGCTGAGACTAGGAGAGCCTTATCGGCAAGTCAAAGACTTGCCGCGCATCGGAGTGGCCGAGCCATTGCTGGGAGCTGTTGGATAATCTGGACAGTAACGGACGCTAAGTGCCTATCGAAAGGGATCACTTGAGAGATAAGAATTTCAGTTTGCGCGACCGATTTAGGCGTTCACTACCACAATTCTTCACGTGGCAAATCGGAACCGCTATCGTGAGTGCTATGCCTGATGACAGCTCTGCTTCCGTCAGCCGGCGCCTCCAAAGTCGTGGCGCCAAAAGAGGTTCCGGCCTTTCCCGGTGCTGAGGGTTTTGGGGCGACAACGCCGGGTGGCCGTGGCGGCAAAGTAATCCCGGTGACTAATCTGAATGATGACGGGCCGGGAGTCTGCGCGCCGCTTGTGAAGCTGAAGGCCCACGCATTGTCATCTTTCGCGTCTCCGGCGTGATCACGCTGACGAAAAAGTTAATCGTCAGAAATCCGTTCATCACGATCGCCGGACAGACGGCGCCGGGTGATGGGATTTGTCTGCGCAATTTCACTTTTGTGATCGCGACTCATGATGTCATCGTCCGATACCTGCGCAGCCGCCTGGGAGACGTGACGGCCCAGGAGGACGACAGCATCACTCTGGTTGCGGGCGCGCGGAACGTCATCCTCGATCATTGCTCTGCGACCTGGTCGATCGATGAAGCACTTTCACTGGCGGGTGATGTCTCGAACGTGACGGTGCAATGGTGTCTGATCGCCGAAGGCTTGAATCACAGCAAGCATGCAAAGGGGGCGCATGGCTACGGATCGCTTTCGCGCGCGAATGGCCCGGTCACCTGGCATCACAATCTTTGGGCGCATAACAACTCGCGCAATCCGCGCCTGGGGCGACAATTATGGACGGCCGCCCTACCCAACGTTCGACGTGCGCAATAACGTGATCTATGACTTTGGCGAAATCGCTTCGGGGCTGACGCAGGGAAAACTGAAGGTGAACTACGTGGGCAACTACATTCGGCCGGGACCAAGCAGCAAGGTCACCACCCCAATTCATGTCGGTGGTCCATCCGAGCTTAAGCTTCTACATCAGGGACAATGTTTTTGAAGGCAATGAACCGCTGACCCGCGACAACTCGAAGTTTTTTGATCCGGTGGTAATCGACGGCAAGCGCCAGGTAGAGACAGTCCCCGAAGCCTTTGCAGCGCCGACAGTCACCAGCAGCCAGTGCCCGCGCAGCGTTTGCGGCGGTGCTGCAGGCGGTCGGAGCGTCCTTGCCACGACGTGATTCGGTCGATGCGCGAATCGTAAATGAAGTGCGGCAGCGAGGTGGTTCCATCATCGATTCGCAGAGCCAGGTGGGAGGTTGGCCTGAGCTAAAGTCCACCACGCCGCCGGCTGGACACTGACGGAGACGGGATGCCGGATAAATGGGAGCAGCGGCATGGTTTGAACCCGCGCGACCCGGCCGACGGTCCCGCGGATAAGGATCGTGATGGGTATACGAATATTGAGGAGTACTTCTGAACGGTACTAATCCGAGTGTGCCGGGAAGATGAGTAGCGCAGACTGTCCAGTCTGCGCATCGCTTGAGGTCGGCGCGAGGTTAGGCAACCTCGCGCTACATTGAAAGATCAAAGAATGTTCAGAAAATCCATAACTTGTTTGACGGTCTGCCTGGCGTTGCTTTCCCTGTTGCGGGCCGCTAACTCGCAGGTCGAATCAAATCGTTCGGCGACTTTGGTGCTGCGCTCTCCCGTGTTGGCCGGTTCGGGGCCCGCGGAGCGCACGCTCAAAATCGATGACCTGTTCTTTGAGACCGCTAAAGGTCGCGTCACGTTGCCAGCCCACTTCACCGGAGACGTGGCCCGCAACCCGTGGTCGTCACAATGGAAGATGGACGACGGCCGCGTGGTCGACATCAAGGTGACGCCGCGCGGACAGAATTTCATGATCGAGCTCTCGGCCAAACCCGATGCAGACATCGTCAGGTGGGGTTTGTCCGTCGACGCGCGCGAAGACGAATATTACACGGGACTTGATGGAACGAGTCGTCGATGGACCACAGGCGGCATCATGGGCGCCGGGAATTAACCAGGCCATGAATCTGCGAGGGCAAAAAGTCGACATGCTGGTGAAGCCCACGACGTCAATCTATGCGCCCTTCTATCTTTCATCCCGCGGCTACGCTGTTTTCGTGCACGGCACCTGGCCGGGCCGCTTTGATTTCGCCGCTGATGATCCAAAGGCGGTCAAGATCGATTTCGAAGGTCCGTCATTAAAAATGCAGGTCTACACGCGCGGCTGATCCGGCCACGCTGGTCCGTCAGCACGCGCTGGATGCGGGTCCGCCTTTCATGCCGCCGAAATGGATGTTCACGCCCGTGGCGCTGGCGCGACGAGCATACGCAGCGGGCGAAATATTACGACGGCACGCCGGTGACCGGACCCTTCAATTCCGAGATCATGGAAGACGTTCTGATGATGAAGGCCTTCGGGATTCCCAATGGCGTCTACTGGATCGATCGTCCGTGGGGGCCGGGCTCGCCCTGGGGCTATGACGACTTCGAAATCGATGCGAAGCGCTTGCCGCACTTCGCCGAAATGGTCAAGTGGCTGAATGGTCAGGACACGCAGATGCTCTTGTGGATCGCGCCCTTCTTCCAGGGACAAATGGAAAAGGAAGCGATGGCACAGGAGCTACAACCTTGCCGGCCAACAGCGTCCCGCCAACGGCAACAACTATCCGATGGTCGATCTCTCAAATCCAGCGGCGAAAGAGTACTGGAAGAATGGCGTAGCGAAACTTCTGAAGCTGGGCGTGGCGGCATTCAAACTGGATCGCGGCGAAGAAAACATTCCCGAGGACGGACCTTTCAAATTATTTGACGGCCGATCGATTCGCGAGAATCGCAATGCCTACGTCGCGATGTACGTGAAGGCGACTTACGAGATTGCCTCAAAGTATCGCGGCAAGGATTTCGTCCTGATGCCGCGCGGCGCCTACACCGGCAGTTCTCCGTATGGCGTGTTCTGGGGCGGCGACGTCGGCGGCACGCAGGAAGGTTTGCGCGCTTCGATTATTGCGGTGCAGCGTTCGGCCGTGATGGGCTATCCGAACTGGGGCTCGGACACCTGCGGTTATAACCAGCAACTGCTGGAACAGGAAGTGTGCGGGCGCTGGCTGGGCTTTAGCGCGTTTACTCCGATCATGGAAGTGGGCCCGACGCGTAACGTGGCGTTCTGGAACCTGCCGCGCGCAGCCGGCCTATGACACAGAACTGATTGCGATGTGGCGCCTGTATGCGCGTCTGCATCAGCGCCTGATCGATTACAGCTACCAGCTATGCGCAGGAAGCAACCCGCACCGGCATGCCCATAGTTCGGCCGCTCTTCTGGTCGAGCCAAAGTCCTCCGCGGCCTGGACCAACTGGTGGACCTACCTGTACGGGCGCGACCTTCTGGTGTCGCCGATCTGGGAGAAGGGAAAACGGACCCAGCAGGTTTACCTTCCCAGCGGCAGCAAGTGGCGTGACGCCTGGTCAGGCAAACTATTCGACGGCGGGCAGACGATTACCGTCAATGCTGAGTTGCATCAGATACCGCTGTTCGTGCGCGTCGGGGCGAAGGTGAAGCTTGGCGATCCTCAATCAGGAGTGGAAAGAATCGCACGCGATTGCTGAGAAGAAGCCTGATCTAAAAGCGCTCGATGCCGAGTTGAAAGCGTGGTTTGAAAAGCGATGACAAAGCTGCGTACGCACGCCTCCGGCGTGCCGCGGACACATACTGACTAGTCTTTGAAGACAGCACGCCAGAGGCGTGCGTACCGATGCTATACAGCGTGAAACTCTTACTAACCCTTTAATGTTGTTCTGGTCAGTTGCCTTGGCACAGCAGGCATCGGCTCCAAATCAAATCAACATCACCGTCGCCCTCGACGGCAGTGGCCAGTTCAAGTCGGTGCAGGAGGCCATCATGTCGGTGCCTGCCGGAAGCCCGAGCAAACCGGTCGTAATTCATATCAAGCCCGGCATTTACAAGGAGCTGATTTACATTCAACACGAGAAGCGCTTCTTTCGACTTGTGGGCGAGGATGCCGAGAAAACGATTCTGACTTACGACCTGCATGCCAACCTGATCGGTCTGGATAAAAGCCGATCGGGACCTTCCGCACGCCCTCGGCGGTGTTCGATGCCGACGACCTGAGCTTTGAGAATCTCTACCTTTGAAAATTCGGCCGGGCCGGTAGGGACAGGCTTTGGCGGTGCGCGTGGACGGCGATCGCGTGACGCTTTCGCCGCTGTCGTTTTCTGGGTTGGCAGGACACGATCTTTCTGAATCGCGGCCGGCAATATTTCGAAGATTGCTACATCGCCGGTCACGTCGATTTCATCTTTGGCGCGGCCACCGCGTGGTTCGAGCGCTGTCACATTCATTGCCTGAAGAGCGGCTATATCTCGGCGGCATCGACCTACGACTCTCGACGCGTTCGGATTCGTTTTCTCGCACTGCAAGATTCACCGGCGAGCCCGATGTGAAGACTTATCTCGGCCGGCCCTGGCGAGACTTTTCCAACGTCATCTATCTGAACACGGAAATGTCTGACGGTGGTTCGGCCAGAGGGCTGGCAGAACTGGAACCTCCCGGAGCGTGAAAAGACGGCGCGCTATTCGGAATACAACAGCAGCGGTCCGGGGCGCTAACTGCAAAAGCACGCGTGCCGTGGTCGCATCAACTAGACGAGAACCAGGCGAAGGCAATCACGATCAAGAAGGTTCTCGGCGGCGCGGACGGTTGGAATCCGTTGAAGTAATTCTGGAGCGCTTGTCGCACGGCGTGCCACTAGACGCGCGCAAGCGTGGCAGAGCCATCGCCGACGCGATCTGCTTGTCGGGTCCCAGCGTTGATGTCGCGGCGAGTCGCCGAGCGTGGAGCATGGCGGCAGGTCAGTACCACCTGCGCAGTCGGAGTGGCGGAGCTCAACGCATAAGCGTCGCTTAGAGCGCCAGTCTGCGCTCATCGCGGATGGCTCACTGGACTTGAGTGTCGGCGTGCCAAAGCCATGAGAAGTGTCGCGATCAATTTGGCAAGGTTCTCACGCGCTCACGTTGCGACTGGCAATTGCGAGCCGGGCTGCTCTTCCTGGCGAATGTGTCCGCCAGCCGCTTCCGATCCAACCGACCAGACCGTGGATTCACGATCGTTATCTCAAAGGCGACTTCATCCTGGTGCAGGGCGGCGACACGGCTGACCTGCTGGTGTCACCCGACGATTTCAAGGTGCGTCCAGATCGCTGCGCAGAGACTTCGCCGATGACGTCGAACGCGTTACCGGAACGAAGCCGCGGCTGATAAGTCAACCGATCGCCAGGCTTCCAGGTATTCAGTAATCATTGGCACGCTGGGCCAGAGTCCGCTGATCGATTCACTGGTCAGCGCGGGCAAACTCGAACGTCGAACAGTTGCGCGGCAAGTGGGAGAGTTTTGTCGTGGCGACGGTTCCCAATCCGCTGCCAAACATTGAAATGGGTCTGGTAATTGCCGGCAGCGATCGTCGCGGGACGGCGTTCGGGGTCTTTGAATTGTCACAAGCGATCGGGGTTTCGCCCTGGTATTGGTGGGCGGACGTGCCGCCGGCGCGGCATCCGAATCTATTCGTTACTGCCGGAACCAAACGCGCGGGCCCGCCTTCGGTTCAATACCGGGGCATCTTTCTCAACGATGAAGACCTGGGGACTGCAACCCTGGGCCGCCAAGACTTTCGATCCGCAGCTGGGCGACATTGGGCCAAAAACCTATGCGCGCATTTTCGAGTTACTCCTGCGTTTGAAGGCCAACACGGTTTGGCCGGCCATGCACAGTTGCACGAAGGCTTTCAATCTTTATCCCGACAACAAAGTTGTGGCCGATGACTACGCGATCGTGATGGGTTCGTCACACGCGGAACCAATGCTGCGCAACAACGTGACCGAATGGACTGACAAGCCGGAAAACTATGATTACACACAGGAACGCGGAGGGCGTGCGGAAATACTGGGACGATCGCGTGGCCCAGAATGGCAAGTACGAAAATATCTACACGCTGGGCATGCGCGGGATTCACGACAGCGCCGATCGTCGGACCAAAGACGCAGCCGGAACGAATCGAAGTGCTCGAGCAGATCTTCGCCGATCAGCGCGGCCATGCTGGCCAGGCATGTGAACGCGGACGCCACGGCAAGTTCCGCAGATATTCGTTCCTTACAAAGAAGTGCTGGCCGACTATCGTGCGGGATTGAAAGTCCCGGACGACGTCACGATCGTCTGGCCGGACGACAACCATGGGTACCTGCGTTATTTCCCGGACGGCGGAAGAATTGAAACGAAAGGGCGGCTTCGGCGTTTACTATCATGCTTCTTATCTCGGCGCTCCGTTCTCTTATATCTGGCTCGATTCGACTCCGCCCGCGTTGATCTGGGAAGAGATGTCCAAAGCCTACGATCGCGGCGTGCGTCAAGTTCTGGATGCTGAATGTCGGCGATTTGAAACCGGCCGAAATCAGCATCGATCTTTTTCATGCAGATGGGTTGGGATATCTCTCGCTGGCGGCGTGATAACGTGAGCCAGTTTCTTGAGAGCTGGGCGGCCTCACAATTTGGCGGCCGACATGCACGCGAAATTGCCGCCGTGATGGAGCAGTACTACCGCCTCGGCTTTGCGCGCAAGCCTGAGTTTCTGCAATGGAATCTGGTCAACGAAAAGCCCAGGCCGAGCTGATCTGACGCCGTTTGATTATGGCGATGAAGTCCAGCGGCGACTCGAGGTCCTACGACGCGTTGATGAGAGACGCGGATCGTCTTTACGAAAACATCTCGCCGGCGCAAAAGGACGCGCTGTTCGAATTGGTTGTTTATCCTGTACGTGCGGCGGCGTTAGCCAATCGTCGCTACTTTTCATTTGAGAAGGCTGCCGAGTATCTGGCCCAGGGCCGGGCCAGCGCGATCGAATGGGCGGAGCGCGGCCGGCAGGCTGACCTGCGCATGAACCTCGAGACCGATTACTACAACCAGAAACTTGCCGGCGGAAAGTGGCGTCACATGATGGCGATCGAAATGCCAGCCGGGTTTGGCCGAGCTTCCGCATCACCACGCCTCAGGCGCCGCCGGCGTTGGCCGGCCTGGAGTGCCCGCGGCGGCCGGACTGGGCGTGGCGATCGAAGGAAGACTGGAGCCTTTGAAGCCTGAAGAGAAAGATGCCAGCTTGCCGGTTTTGAGCGTCTTCTCACGCGAGACACGCTTCATCGATGTCTTTCAATACCGGACGCGCGGCCGCGCATTGGATCTGCGAAAGTTAGTCATCCGTGGATCAAATTGAGCCAGGCTGGCCGGAGATCTGAAAGACGACACGCGAATCAGTGTCTCGATCGATTGGGCCCGCGCGCCGAGAGGTGAGAACAGTTCAGGCGCAGATTGAAATTCAGGGCGCGGGCGTCAGTCGCATGGTCACCGTGCCCATCTTCAATCCAAACAAGCCGCGACCGGAAGAGTTGAGAGGCTTTGTCGAAACCAACGGCGTTGTCTCAATCGAGGCGGAACACTTCACCGCGCAGGACTGAGCGCGGGGTCGAGTTGGCAAATCATTCCCGGTCTGGGCCGCACCGGAGATTCAATTGCGATGTTTCCGACGACGGCAGACAGTTTCGATCCAGCGTCGCGCCCCGTTTGTTGAGTACGAGTTTTATCTGTTCACCCCGGGAACGGTGAAGACGTCCGTTTATCTCGTGCCGACCCATCCCGTTCTCTCGGGACGAGGATTGCGCTATGCGATCGGTTTCGACGGGCAGCCGCCTCAATTGGTCGCCGTCGGGGCCGACTTAGCAAGTACCGTCACGAGCGTGGTCCCTGAATGTGCTCAACTCGAGCACAATGGGAGTGTCGACTCATGAAATCAAGAGCGCCGGTCAACACGTGCTGAGAATCTACGCGGTTGATCCGGGAGTTGTGCTGGACAAGATTGTGCTGGATGTGGGCGGGCTCGAAGCCGAGTTATCTGGGACCCGTTGAAACGATGATCCGATAAACTTCTGCCCGCCGCGGAGCGCTGAAGATCTCAGCCCCGGCGTGAGCCGTGGGGTTTAGAACAGCAAGAACGCAGCCCCGGAAGGGCGAAACAGCATGGTTGTTATCTCCGATGTATCGCCGCTCCGCGGCTAATGTCTCAATCATGACTTTTACCCACGGCTCACGCCGTGGGCTGCAGATCTTCCGCCGCTCCGCGGCGGCTGGACGTTCTCGTCCGTTAGCACGCCAGAGGCGTGCGTACCCATGTTGAAACGAAGACTCTCAGCTGCTCGCGTTGCTTTTGCCGCTGGTACTTCTATTTCCGGCGGTCATTTCTATCGCTGCTCAAACACCGCTGCGATCAACTTCACCTCGCCGGCTTCTGGCGATTTGAATTGGATGCAACAGACGCCGGACTCGAGCAGGAATGGTATCAAGCGCGAGTTTACGCAGGACGAATCAGGCTTCCGGGAATACTCCAATCTCAGGAGTACGGGCTCCCCGATTAGCACGAACACGCCCTGGGTGCTCTCGCTTTACGATCATTACTGGTATCTGCGCGAAGACTATAAAGCCTACACCGAACCGGGCAAGGTGAAAGTGCCGTTTCTTTCACAGCCGCCGCGTCACTACCTCGGCGCCGCGTGGTATCAGCGTGATCTGCAAATCTCCCAGAACCACGTCGGGCCGCCGCATCGTGCTGACGCTCGAGCGACCGCATTGGGTCACGACAGTCTGGGTCGATGACCGGATGATCGGGTCACAAGACGAGTCTGGTTGCGCCGCACGTCTACGATCTCGGCGCGGTCACCGCCGGGCAATCATCGTCTGACAATTCGCGTGGACAACCAGTATGCTCATGCCTTACCGGCCCGACGCGCACAGCGTTTCTGATTCGCTGGGCGGCAGTTGGAACGGCATCGCCGGCGCAGATTGAATTGAGCGATACGGGACGTGTTTGGATTGATGATGCCCAGGTCTTTTCCTAATCTGGCCCAGCACACGATGCTGATTAAAGTGCGCATCGGAAATACTACCGGACGATCCGGCTCGGCAACGCTCACGGCGATTTGGCCCGACGTGGGAGTCGTTCCGGTAACCTGGGACGAAAACGGCGGCACCGCCGAAGTCGAAGTGCCCATTCGCTTTGACGCCGAGACGTGGGATGAATTTCATCCGAAGCGTTATCCGCTGCGCTTGTGGTTGAAAGGAGCCGAGGTTGATGAGTACAAAGACTCTGACAGTAGGGCTGCGCGATTTTCACGCTGAGGGCAACCAGTTCATCCTCAACGGCCGGCCGATCAATTTTCGCGGCACGCACAGCGGCGGCGACTTTCCGCTTACCGGTTATCCGCCGACAGACGTAAAGTCATGGCTGCGCGCTGTTCGAGATCTGCAAGAAGTGGGGTCTCGAACCACATGCGCTTTCATTCGTGGTGCCCGCCGGAAGCAGCGTTTGAAGCCGCCGATCAGATCGGGTTTTATCTGCAGCCCGAGCCGGGCATGTGGAACGAGATCAGTCCCGGCACGCCGATGGAGCAAATGCTCTACGAAGAAACCGATCGAATGATCAAAGCCTATGGCAATCATCCTTCATTCATGCTGTTGTCGGCGAGCAACGAACCGAAGGGCAAGTGGCAGGAAGTCTCTTTCGAAATGGGTCAGGCATTATCACGCGCAGGATCCGCGCCGGCTTTATGTCAGCGGCACCGGGCCACACCGAACGCGAACTACAGAACATCACTGAAGGCACAGACTTTCTGGCCATTCAACGCATCAATCAGCTGATGTTGCGCCGCGAGTCGGGATGGTTTGGCGGAGACTTTGGCCAGTCTTTAGTCGATATCAACATTCCGGTCATCTCGCATGAAGTTGGACAGTGGGTAGCCTATCCCGATTACGAGATTATCAAGAAGTTCAAAGGAAGCTATTTGCGGCCCGGTAATTACGAAATCTTTCGCGACTCGATGGAAGCGCACGGACTGCTCGAGCAGGACAAAGCAATTCGCGCAAGCGTCAGGCCGGTATCAACTCGAGTGCTACAAGGAAGAGATCGAAGCCAATCTGCGCAGCCCCGGCCTCGGCGGATTTCAGTTGCTCGATCTGCATGACTATCTGGGGCAGGGAACCGCACTGGTCGGGTTGCTGGATGCGTTCTGGGAATCGAAGGGTTACGTGGAGCGCAGATGAGTTCAAAGAGTTCTGCAACACCACCGTGCCGCTGGCGCGCATGCCGCAACGCGTTTACACCACTGCCGATAAGTTTGAATGTCGACGTCGAGCTCGCGCATTTTGGCGCTCAGCCGATGAAGAATGGTAAGGCGTTCTGGGTTGATTGGCGATGCAGAGCTCGAGGCGAATGGCCGGCTCGCGATTTTCCCATCGGCAAGAACATTTCGCTGGGTAAGGTCTCGGCACGATCTGTCTGACAGTTCAGCCGGGCCAATACACGCTCAGGGTGATCGTCGCGCCGGAAACGTTGTTTGACGCGAATTCTGGCAAGACTTCGGCCGAACGCGGTGCGCGGCGTTGACCTACTTTGAAAACGAATGGAAGTTCTGGGTCTATCCGTACCGCCGTGCCCTACTGAATTTACCGGCAGTCCCATGTGTCCGGTCAACCGCCCGCCTGACATTCTGGTGACGCGTTCATGGGACGAAGCGGAGCAGAAGTTGGCGGCTGGCGGTAAAGTTTTGTTTGTACCGCGGAACGTTGATCTGGATTGGACCAGTCCGCCGCTCGACACCGTGCCGGTCTTTTGGAACCGGCAGATGGGTCCGGCCTGGGGCCGGATGCTGGGATTACTGGTATGCGGCGAGCGGGACTCGGCAATTTTCCCAGCGGCTCGTATTTCGACTGGCAGTGGGCGTCGCTCATCGGCAACGTGCGGGCGATCAATCTCGATCGATTGCCGAAAGAGCTGGAGCCGGCGGTCTGGGCTATCGACGACTGGAACCGTAACTACAAGCTGGGCGTGATCTTTGAATGCGCTGTCGGAGAGGGAAAGCTGCTGGTCTCGGCGATTGACGTAACTAAGCCGAACGATTCGAATCCGGTCGCGCGACAACTGAAATATTCTCTGCTCAATTACATGGCCAGCGATTGTTTTGCGCCCGCAAGTGCCGGTGTCGCCGGCTGAGATGCGAAGCCTATTCTTCGACACTCGCATCATGAAGAAGCTAGGCGCTACCGCGCAGGTGAACGGTGAATCGGCGGCAACAATTCTGGACGGTGATCCCAACACCTTTTCCCTGGCGGGTGATCGAAACGTGAGCATCCGCGAACCCGTTGAGATTGCAGTGACTTTTCCAGCGCCCGTCGCAATGTCCGGACTGGTTTTGATGCCACGACAAAATCATCGCGAACATGAAGGCGATATTCGGGAATACAGCGTGCAGGTCAGCGACAACGGCAGTGACTGGCGAGAGGTGCGGCGCGGCGAGCTTGCTTCGACGTTTGCGGCGCAGCAGGTTTCGTTCGGTCCCACCCTCACCACGCGTTATCTCAAACTGGTTTCACTGTCTGGTTTCGGGAATGACAGGATGACCGCCCTGGCCGAGTTGGCCGTGATTTATGCCGGGCCAAAGCTTGACGATCAGGGCAACCCATCAATTGAATATCAACGTAATCGCACGGCGACGCCGGAGATCGACGAAGGGGTGGATAAGCGCGCGAAGCCAAGCCCGACGCCGCGGCCTTGAGAGAGTCTTATCGAGGCCGAAGCGCGACACTCAATTAATGGCTCTGCCACTCTGATGCGCGGCAAGTCTCATGACTTGCCGGAAAGCCTGACTAGAAACCAGGCGGTCTATGACCGCAGAAGATCGGGTCAGAGACCCGGACAAAAGAAAGTGCACGCCGGCAAGTCGTAGACTTGCTCGCGCATCGGAGTGGCAGAGCCATTTGGAAACGCAGCCCGATTAGGCTGAAGTATTGAGACACCAATGAGATAGGATCGAAGTGACATGATGAACGCGCCAAGTATTTCATTTTTGCCAAAACTGCAGAGGTATTGGGCCACTATGCTGGTTCCGGCGATCATTCTGTTCGCGATTGTGCCCCATGCTTCGCAATCTTCCTCTCAACGACCGGCGAAACCGAAGCCACGCTACAACGTGCTCTTTATTATCTCGGACGACCTGCGTCCGACCCTGGGTTGTTACGGGAATCCGATCGTCAAGACGCCGAACATTGATGCTCTGGCCGCGCGCGGGACTCGCTTCGATCGTGCCTATGCGCAGTTTCCGCTTTGTAATCCTTCACGCAGCTCTCTGCTTAATGGGCGCTATCCGACGCACACCGGCGTGATGGACAACAACAGCTACTTTCGCAAGCCGCACCCTGATTTCGTCACTCTGCCGCAGTACTTCAAGAACCAGGGCATTGCGAGCTTGCGCACGGGCAAGATTTTTCACGGCGGCATAGACGATATGGTTTCGTGGACCGAGGGCGGCGAACCGGTCGATCAAAACATCATCAACCGGCCGCCGAGTCCGGTGGCCTCGGGGCAGGGCGCTCGGGAGACCAACGATCCTGAGGTACCGCCAACGGCCAATCGTCCTCCGCCGCGAACTTCCTCTGATCAAATCGTAGTGCTTGAGGGCGATGGAGAGTCGCACGGCGATTACAAGATCGCTACGCGCGCAATTGAATACCTCGAGAGCTACAAGGACAAACCTTTCTTTCTGGCAGTGGGCTTCAACAAGCCGCACAGCGCGCCCACCGCTCCCAAAAATTCTTCGATCTGTACGATCAGAGCAAGATTCCTTTGCCGCCGGACTTTAATACCCATCCGCAGGCGCCGCCGGGATTCCCGGACATCTCGATCCCGCATCGCAACGCCGATCTGTTTATTGGCCGCGAGTCTTCGCCGGATGAGGCGCGCGAAATGATTCGCGCCTACTACGCGTCAACCAGTTTTATGGATGCGCAAGTGGGACGTGTGATCGCGGCCCTGGACCGGCTTCATTTGCGTGACAATACGATCATCGTTTTCTGGGGCGACCACGGCTATCACCTGGGCGAAAAAGGAAAGTGGTCGAAAGCCTATTCGCTCTGGGACGTCGGTTTGCGAGTGCCTTTGATCATCGACGTGCCCGGTGGCAAGCAGCAAGTCAGCGAACGCACCGTGCAACTGCTCGATCTTTATCCGACTCTGGCTGACCTGGCCGGCTTGCCCGCACCTCCCGGCGTCGAAGGCCGCAGCATCGCGCCGCTGGTAAGCAAGCCGAACGCGAGTTGGAACTTTCCCGCGTACGCCGTGGTTATGTTCCAGGGCAAGCTCGGCCGTTCAGTGACGACCGAGCGATGGCATTACGTCGAATGGGATGAAGGCCGCGCCGGAGCAATGCTGACCGACCATCAAAGCGATCCCCTGGAGTTGAAGAACCTGGCTGGCGAGCCGCGCTTCGCTGATGAGGTCAGGAAGATGAAAGAGTTGTTGAAAGAGTCGGCGATGGGCATGCCGGAGAAGTAATTGTTGATAATAGTTTCGAGATCGGTTACTCATTCACACCGGGCTTCAGCCCGGTGATCGGCGCCCACCAAAGACACAGACGACCGTTTTAACGGTTTTTAGCTGTGGTTTGTAGAAACCGCTGAAACGGTTTCAGATTTTTGCCTGGAGCGGTCACCGGGCTGGAAGCCCGGTGTGAATGAGAGTGAATGACTGCTTTGGCACCAGGTTGGTCTATAAACATTTGCGCCGCTTGCGGCGAGGACGTTTTGGATGCTCTGACGTTCAGTTCCTAACAGGAAACGGACTCTTGATCCGAAGCGTTTCGCCCGTATCTTCCAGCTCGAACAAGCGGCCGCGTTCGTTCGGTCGCTTGTTGGGTTGATGCAGGACCAGCATTAGTTGGCCATCGAATCGTTTGAAGATCATGCCGTGTCCGCCGTCCTTCGAAAATAGCGGCTCGGCCTGTTGCGTCCAGGGCCCGCGCAGTTTTCCGGAAGCCGAGACGGCGACTCCCGTGGTATAGCCGCCGGCGCCAAAGCTGGACCAAATCATGAACAACTTTCCGCTCTTCGAACGAAACAGGTAGGCCCGTCGGTGACAAAACAATGATACTGCGGCGATTTGCGGTTCCAGGGCGCGTCGCTGCCGTCGAACAAGTGAACCGGTTCGCCGACCGTTTCCGATAAGTCGTCTTTCAACTGCATCATCTCGACTGTGCCGTCTTTAATCTGCACCCATTCGTGACAGAAGATCATCCAGGGAATGCCGTCTTCGATCCAGAGCGTGCCGTCGAGCGTCATCATGTCCGCCGGCAAGGTCGAATGGTTCTGAAATGGTTTGAATGGGCCGAGCGGTGAATCACCGACGAGCACCTGACGTGCCGCGTTTGACCCGCGGCAACCAGTTGTGCCACTGCTCGGGCGAGTTTTGAATCGGTGTCGAAGGTTGCGAACAGGTAATACTTGCCTTTGTAGGCGTGCATTTCCGGCGCCCAGATGCCGCGAATGTTTGGCGTCGCCCCAGAAACCTTCCGGCGTCTGAAAAATGATGTGCGGCCCTTCCCAGGTGATCAGGTCTTTGCTGGTATAGGCGTGCACAGCCGGCCGGCCACGTCCTTCACTGGCGGGCACGAAGGTGGATGAAACTGCGTAGTAGGTTTTGGTGGTTTCATCCGCCAGAATGCAAACATCGCGCATGCGCACATCGGCCAGTTTGATCTTGTTGAGGGTGCAACGGGTATTTGAGCGCTGCCGGCAGCGGCCCCGGCGGTGAATAGCAAAGTCAGAGCGAAGAAGGTGCAAAGTGGTTTCATAAAGACTCTTAGTTAGGCGAATGGATGATACCTCAAGGTTAAGCTCCGTAGGAGCAGAATGTTTATAGCTACTTGACGGTTGCGTTCATCGGCTTTCGGTCCGCGGAGCGGACGATAGCAGAGAGATCAGTACCATCCGCGTCAGCGGATGGGATCAGAGGCAACGTCGCAAAATGTGGTGCGCGCCGCTGATCCCATCCGCTGACGCGGATGGTACTCGACCCAGGTATCGCTGCCGCCCGCCGCGGGCTTGGGTTCAACGTTCCTGACGCGATCCTGGGGCCAACGCCCCAGGCTTTGATGCTGACGTCCGCTCTGCGGACTTCCATGATCCTACGGAGCTATGAAACGTAAACAGCCAGGTTTCTATAAACATTTCATCCCTACGGGATTAATCGCGACTCTAGTCGTTCTTGGTTTGTTTGGCCTCGCTCCATGCGCCTTGATTACTCGCGCGCAAGGCAAACAACCTTCGCGACGACCGGCCCCGATTAAGAAGATCGCACCGCCGGCTCCCGTTCGGTCCGCTGCCGTCGTCGCGTCAACTTCGTTGGCACGAGATCGAGTTCTATGGCTTTGTTCATTTCACCATCAACACTTTCACGGACAAAGAGTGGGGCTATGGCGATGAAGATCCGGCGCTATTCAATCCTACCGGCTTTGATGCCGAGCAGATCGTACGCACCGCGAAAGAAGCCGGGATGAAAGGATTGATCCTGACTGCTAAACATCACGATGGCTTTTGCCTTTGGCCCTCGAAGTACACCGAGCACTCGGTAAAACAGAGTCCGTGGAAGAACGGGCGCGGAGATGTGGTGAAAGAGATTTCTGCTGCCTGTCGGAAATATGGTCTCAAGTTCGGCATCTATCTTTCTCCATGGGATCGAAATCGAAAAGACTATGGCGAGAGTTCGTACCTCGACTTACTTTCGCAATCAACTGAGAGAGCTGCTCACCAACTATGGGCCAATCTTCGAAGTGTTTTTCGATGGCGCCAACGGCGGCGATGGGTTTTACGGTGGCGCGCGCGGAGATGCGGCGAATCGATCGCGAAACTTTCTATGATTGGCCCCGCACCTGGGAGTTGGTTCGCGAGCTGCAGCCGGACGCCTGTCTCTTCAGCGATGCCGGCCCGGATGTGCGCTGGGTGGGCAACGAGCGCGGCGTAGCTGGTGAAACTTGCTGGGCCACCCTCAATCGCGAGAGACTTTCGTTCCGGGCCGGGCCGATCAAGCTCGCCTGAATCGCGGTGATCGGCCCGGTAGTAGTTGGGTGCCGGCTGAGTGCGACGTCTCAATCCGTCCGGGCTGGTTTTATCATGCGCAGGAAGACGCTAAAGTGAGAACTGCGAAGAATTTGGTTGATCTCTATTACTCGTCAGTCGGCCGCGGCGCGCTCGCTGCTGGTAAATCTGCCTCCCGATCGTCGTGGGCGGATTCATGAGAATGACGTGCAGGCCCTTCGTGAGTTTCGTCGCCTTCTGGATGCTACGTTTGAGACAGACTTTGCGCAGCGAGCACAGGTCAGTGCGAACAACGTCCGCGGTGGTGACCTCGACAGACGGTTTATGCCGCGGAACGTGATCGATAACAGGCGCGACACGTTCTGGGCCAGCGACGATAAGGTGACGACTCCCGAACTGGTGCTCGACCTGAAACGTGAGACAACTTTCAACGTGATCCGGTTGCGCGAATATCTACCGCTCGGGACAGCGGGTCGAAGGATTTGCGCTTGACGTCTGGCGCGGAAGCAAATGGATCGAGGTTGCTACCGGGACCAGCATAGGCAATTGCCGGCTTGTCCGGATCCCAGCGGTGACGACTTCGAAGGTGCGTCTGCGGATTACCAGGCGCCGGTATGTCCGGCGATTTCTGAGTTGGCGATCTTCTCGGAGCCGAGGTACGCCAGGGTTCTGACCACCGTGTGCGCGGTGAGCCTCTACTTGCTGAAACTCGAAGCGTCTGACCGCATAAACCTAGAGGTCAGTGACGCAAGTCTCGCGTCAGCGGCATTGCGGATCAGGAGTGCGCCTCGGATTGTGGCGAGGCATTGACTTCCTGATCCCATCCGCTCACGCGGATGGTACTGACCCGGACAGCTAAACATCATGAACTTAACCAGATTCTTCTTGCGACTAGCGCCTTTAGCCATTTGTCTCGCCGTGTTTGGTCACGGCTGGACTGAGAAACCGATGGCCAAACTAATCCCAAACTGCCCACGCTATTTGTCGTCGGCGATTCGACGGCAAACAACAACGCCAATGGCGGGCGAGGGTGGGGCGATCCTTTCATCGCGCTACTTTGATGCGTCGAAAGATCAACGTTCTCAATCGCGCGCGCGCCGGGCGCAGCAGCCGGACGTTTGTCACCGAAGGCTTGTGGGACAAGGTGCTCGCCGACATGAAACGCGGTGATTATGTGCCTGATCCAATTTGGCCACAACGATGGCGGAGCTATCAATGACGCCTCGCGCGCTCGGGGATCGCTGCCGGGTCTTGGCGAAGAGACGCAGGAGATTGACAATCAAGTCACCAAACAGCACGAAATCGTTCACACCTACGGCTGGTACATGCGCAAGATGATTGCGGATGCGAAGGCGAAAGGCGCGACGCCCATCGTGCTCTCATTAACCGTGCGAAACATCTGGAAAGACGGCAAAGTAGAGCGCGGCTCCGGGCATTACGGCGAGTGGGCGGCTGAGATCGCCAAACAGCAGCAGGTGCTGTTCATCGACGTCACCAAGATCATTGCTGACCGATATGAGCAGCTTGGGTGAAGAGAAAGTGAAGGAGCTATTCGGTCCCGATCACACGCACACCAGTCCGGCGGGAGCCGAGCTTAACGCGGCGTTGGTGGTTGATGGGCTCAAGGCGCTCAAAAGTCTCCTTTGAAATCGTACCTGCTCAGCAAGCCCAGGTCTTCAACTTCGGGAGCGAATACTTTTCCGGTAAAGATTCACGTCGATGCTTCCAGAGTCAAAGGCCCGCTCAGCCCCGTCTGGCGCATGTTCGGGGCCGATGAACCCAACTTTGCCTACATGAAAGATGGGAAGAAGCTGCTCGCAGAGTTGAGCCGGCTGGCGCCGGGACGGTCCGTCTATTTTCGCACGCACAATCTGCTGACTTCGGGTGATGGGACACCGGCGCTGAAGTGGGGCAGCACCAACGCTTACCGTGAAGACGAGAAAGGAAATCCGGTTTACGACTGGACCATTCTGGATCGCATCTTCGACACCTACCTTCAGCAGGGCCTCAAGCCCTACGTGCAAATTGGTTTTATGCCGAAGGACCTCTCGACGAAGCCGCTGCCTTATCAACATAGCTGGACCCCGACCGCAAAGTACGACGAGATTTTCACTGGTTGGGCTTATCCGCCGAAGGACTACGCGAAGTGGGGCGAATTGGTCTACCAATGGGCGAAGCACTGTGTCGAACGATATGGACGGGCTGAAGTCGAGCAGTGGTATTGGGAGGTTTGGAACGAAGCCAACATCGGTTATTGGCGGGGCACGCCGGAGGAATTCCGCAAACTTCACGACTTTGCGATTGCCGGGGTGCGGCGGGCGCTGCCGACAGCGCGGGTCGGTGGTCCGGATACCGCCGGCAGTGGCGGACAGTTCATGCGTGATTTTCTCGAGCACTGTCTGAGGGGAGAGAATTATGCGACCGGCGCGAAGGGCACGCCGCTGGATTTTATTGCCTTTCATGCCAAGGGCGCTCCCAGGTTTGTCGATGGCCATGTGCAGATGGGCATCGCAAATCAACTCCGGACGATCGACGCCGGGTTTCAGATCGTAGCCTCGTATCCCGAGCTGAAAGGAAAACCCATCGTCATTGGTGAGTCGGATCCCGACGGCTGTGCAGCCTGCCAGGGACCGCAGCTTGGATATCGCAACACGACGATGTATTCGAGCTACACGGCGGCGAGCGTGGCGCGTGAGTACGAGCTGGCTGACAAGCACGGCGTGAATTTCGACGCCGCGTTAACGTGGGCCTTTGAGTTCGAAGGCGCAGCCTTACTTCGCAGGCTTTCGGGTGCTGGCTACCAACGGCATCGACCAGCCGGTGCTCAACGTCTTTCGCATGCTCAGCCGCATGAGCGGTCAGCGAGTGGCGGCTGAAAGCGATGGGGCAGTTCCACTCGACGCGATGCTAAAGATGGTGTGCGCCTGAAACCGGATGTGGCTGCGCTGGCGAGTCTTGATCGAAACAAACTGTGCGTGCTCGTCTGGCATTATCACGACGATGACGTGTCTGGTCCGGCTGCCGAGGTCGAGCTGGAACTGAGCCGGCTTCCGGTGCGAGGCGGCCGCGCAACTCTGCGCCACTTTCGAATTGACGATAATCACAGCAACGCATTTACTGAGTGGCGGCGGATGGGCTCGCCCGCGCAAACAACTTCGGTACAGTACGCCCGGCTGGAAAAGGCGGGGCAACTCGCTGAGTTGGATCCGCCGCGAGCGTTGAAAATAAAGGATGCCGGCGTTGGGGTTACGGTTTGTGCTCCCGCGCCAGGGCACGTCGCTGTTAGTTGTGGAGCTGCAATGAAATATCGAGAACTGGGCCGTACCGGCTGGAAGGTTTCTGAGATCAGTTTTGGCGCCTGGGCCATCGGCGGCGCGTGGGGCGAGGTCGACGATCGCGAATCGCTGGCGGCGTTGCATCGCGCGGTCGATCTGGGTGTGAATTTCTTCGACACTGGCTGATGTCTATGGCGATGGCCGCAGCGAACGTCTGCTGGCGCAGCTCAGGCGCGAACGGAGCGAAGAAATAATCATCGCGACCAAGGCCGGGCGCCGGCTGGATCCGCACGTGGCGGCGGGCTACAACCGCGAAAATCTGAGCGCTTTCATCGATCGCAGTTTGCAGAACCTGGAAGACCGACGCGCTCGACCTGCTGCAACTGCATTGTCCGCCGACTGACGTCTACTATCGTCCGGAGGTTTTCGCAGCGCTGGATGATTTTGTGAAGCAGGGCAAGATTCGCTTCTACGGCGTGAGTGTGGAACAGGTCGAGGAAGCATTGAAGGCCATCGAGTATCCCGGTGTGCAGACCGTGCAGATCATCTTCAACATGTTTCGGCAGCGGCCGGCGGAACTGTTCTTTGGCGAAGCGAAGAAGAGAAGAGTCGGAATTCTCGCGCGCGTGCCGTTGGCCTCAGGGCTGCTCACCGGCAAGTTGACTGCGCAGAGTCAATTCGAGGCTGACGATCATCGCGCCTTCAATCGTCACGGCGAAGAGTTCGATCGCGGCGAAACATTTTCCGGCGTTGATTACGAGACGGGCTTGCAGGCGGTCGAAGAGTTGCTCGTCGCTTGAGGCCGGTCTGATGACCGAGATGGCACAATTCGCTTTGCGTTGGATCCTGATGTTCGACGCGGTGACTTGTGCGATCCCCGGGGCCAGGGTTTCGGCGCAGGTCGGGCAGAATGCCTCGGCGTCTCGGACTTTCCCTCGCTTCAGCGATGAGACGATGGCGGCGGTGCGGGAGATATACGAACGCCGGATTCAAGCCGTTGGTTCATCAATATTGGTAGCGAAAGATGGATTTCGCAACCACGCGCGACGGGGCGATGAGGTCAGTACCGGGAGCGGTAGCGACCAGGTAAGCGGCATCGGCCGCCTATCAGCCCGACCCGGTCGCTACCGCTCCGGTACTGACCTCAGGCCCGACGTAGAAAAGTGAACCACACATAACAAACATGAAAACTCTGACACTCGTAATCTGGCCTCGCACTGTTGGCGATGCAACCATCGTCGGCTGCAGGCGCAGCGACTTTCACGCGAGCGGCTCTCGCTGAACGCGGACTGGCGTTTCCAGAAGAATGATCCACCGGGCGCCGAGGGCCAGTTGGCCTACGAGAAGGTCAAACCCTGGGTGGTCGCGACCGGGAATGAGTTTCGTGAATGGCGCGCAAAAACCTGCGCGGCCCGCGGGAAATCTCGGCGACACCATCGCCTATGCTCAGCCGGGTTTTGATGATCACGGCTGGCGTCAATTGGATCTGCCACACGATTGGGGTATCGAAGGACCGTTCAAACAGGAGTACCCAGGCGAAACAGGAAAGCTCCCATGGTGGGGCGTCGGTTGGTATCGCGAAACACTTTCAGGCAACGTCGCAAGAGAAGGGAAGGCAGTTCTATCTCGAGCTCGACGGGGCGATGGCGTATGCGATGGTCTGGCTGAACGGAAAGTTTGTCGGCGGCTGGCCATACGGATACGCATCTTTCGAGCTCGACCTGACTCCTTATATCGAGTTCGGTGCGGACAATCTGATCGCGATCCGTCTGGACAATCCGCCTGATTCTTCGCGCTGGTATCCCGGTGGCGGCATCTATCGCAACGTTTGGCTGGTAAAGACCGCGCCGGTGCATGTCAGTCACTGGGGGAACTTATGTTACGACGACAGACGTGAAGCCCATCGGCAGCCACTCTTGATGTGATGGTGTCAATCAACAACAACAGGAGTGAACCGGCGAGTGCGACTGTCGGAAACGCAAGTCTACGAGCTGGCGTTAACGGTCGTAAGTCGGGCAAACCGGTTTCGTCGTCTACTGAGACGGCGCCGGAGTGGCCGGCAATTCGAGCGAGCAGCTATCGACCACAGCGATGCGCCTCGACCAGCCCTAAAGCTATGGATCGCTGCGAACGCCTAATCTGTACATAGCTGGTTACCACAGTTTCCGAGCGCCGCGATCCACGGACGCCATTCTGGTCGATCGCTACGAAACGACTTTCGGTATTCGCACAATCAAATTCGACGTCGAGAAAGGCTTTCTCCTCAACGGCGAACGCGTACAACTTCAGGGCGTCTGCGACCATCACGATCTCGGGGCGCTCGGCTCGGCCTTGAACCTGCGCGCGCTGGAGCGCCAGCTGGAAATTCTCAAAGAGATGGGCGTTAACGCCATTCGCACGAGTCACAATCCGCCGGCTCCGGAATTGTTAGACCTGGCCGATCGGATGGGCTTTGTGGTGATGGATGAAGCGTTCGACGCCTGGCGGCGAGGCAAGAAGAAAAATGACTATCACCTGTTGTTCGATGATTGGCATGAGAAGGATTTGCGGGCGCAGGTGCGTCGCGATCGAAATCATCCTGCGGTGATCCTCTGGAGCATCGGCAACGAGATCGGCGAACAGGGCAATCCGGAAGGTCACGCTTTGGCTGCCGAATTAACAAAGATCGTTCACGAAGAAGATCTGACCCGGCCGGTAACGGCAGGCGCGAATAATATCAACGCTGCCTACAACGGGTTTCAGAAAACTGTCGATGTCTTTGGCTACAACTACAAGCCAACCGAATACGGAAAGTTTCGGCAGAGCAATCCGACAATTCCGCTGTTTGCGAGCGAGACCGCCTCGACCGTCAGTACGCGCGGTGAATATTTCTTCCCGGTGGTGGCCGACAAGGCGCAAGGGCGCGCCGACTTTCAGATGAGTTCTTACGACTTGTACGCGCCGCGCTGGGCCTGGCCACCCGGACGTCGAGTTCAAAGGTCTGGACGAGTTTCCGTTCACTGCCGGCGAATTTGTCTGGACAGGTTTTGACTATCTCGGCGAGCCCACGCCTTACGATCGTGATTCCACGACGCCGCTCAACTTCACTGACCCGGCGCGGCAGGAGCTGGCTGCGAAAGAACTGAAGGACACTGGCCGGATTACAGTGCCCTTCGCGCAGTTCTTATTTCGGGATTGTCGATCTGGCGGGCTTTAAGAAGGACCGGTTCTACATCTACCAGGCGCGCTTGGCGGCCCGACCTGCCGATGGCCCACATTCTGCCCCACTGGAATTGGCCTGAGCGGATTGGCCAAGTCACGCCCGTGCACGTCTACACTTCTGGTGACGAAGCTGAGTTGTTTTTGAACGGGCGTTCGCTGGGGCGGAAGAAAAGAGCGCAGCCTACGAATACCGTCTGCGTTGGGACGAGGTTAAGTACGAGCCGGGCGAACTGCGCGTCGTGGCTTACCGAAACGGCCGGGTCTGGGCGGAAGACACGATGAAAACCAGCGGCGCCGCAGCGCGCCTGGCGATGAAAGCGGATCGCGCGCGCATCAGGGCGGACGGCGACGATCTGGCTTTTGTGACCGTCATGATTACCGACAACAAGGGGTTGCCGGTGCCTCGCTCAGAGTAACCGGATTCATTTTGATATTTCAGGCCCGGGCGAGATCGTGGCAACTGATAATGGTGACCCAACAAATCTGGAATCGTTTCAATCGAAGGAGCGCAACGCCTTCAACGGTCTTTGTCTGGTGGTGATTCGCGCGCGACGCGGAGCGCCGGGACTAATCAGGCTGCGGGCCCAATCAGCAGGTTTAGGGGCGAATGAGGTCCTGATCACGAGTGTTCGCTGAGCCCGCTGATGTGTCGGCCAATCTGATGCGCGGCAAGTCTCCGACTTGAACCCGGAATGAGTTCAAAACGAGCTACTTGAGTTATGGCTCTGCCACTCCGATGCGCGGCAAGTCTCCGACTTGAACCCGGAATGAGTTCAAAGCGAGCTACTTGAGTTATGGCTCTGCCACTCCGATGCGCGGCAAGTCTCCGACTTGCCGTCAAGCGCCCCTTCGTTTTCGGGTCTCCGACCCGCGGTCATAGACCGCTAGATTTTAAGAGGGCCTTCCGGCAAGTCGGAGACTTGCCGCGCATCGGAGTGGCAGAGCCATAGCAAGAGAATTAACTTATGCAAGTGAGATTTGTTGCGCGGCGCAATGAGACTTGCCGCGCATCGGCGTGGTCGAGCCATCACCTGAGAGTTTCACACTTCGCGGTAAGAGAAAATCAGTTCGCGGAAAAAATTATGGGCATCTTGATCTGGCAATTACTTTATCGTTTGTTTCAATCTCCTGGGCAAGTCAGCCGGAAAAGACCCCCTGTCCTCGCTGACGAGCCGATCGTCCTTTGGCCGGATGGCGCTCCGGGCGCAGTCGGAAAGGAGCCCGGAGACATTCCGACATTGACGCCTTACTTTCCGCCGGCAGAGAAGGCAAACGGCGCGGCCATCATCGTTTGTCCGGGCGGCGGCTACAGCCATCTGGCCGATCATGAAGGCCGGCCGGTGGCCGAATGGCTCAACACGCTGGGCATTACTGCGCTTTGTGCTGAAATACCGGCTGGGCCCTCGTTATCATCATCCCGCGCCTTTGCTGGACGCGGCGCGCGCGATTCGCACCGTGCGGGCGCGTGCAACGGAATGGCATCTCGATCCAGAGCGCATTGGCATTCTCGGATTCTCAGCCGGCGGCCACCTGCGACCGCAACTATTGGCACGCACTTTGACGCCGGTAAGGCCGATGCGCCTGATCCGATTGATCGTTTAAGTTCGCGGCCGGACTTGATGGTCCTGATCTATCCGGTGATCACGATGAAGGAATTTACTCATGCCGGTTCAAAGAAAATGTTGCTCGGCGAGAACCCGACCCCAGAACTAATCACTCTGCTTTCAAACGACGAGCAGGTCACAAAGGAAACGCCGCCTGCCTTTCTGGTCCACACCGCAGATGACCCCGGCGTTCCGGTCGAGAATAGTCTGCGTTTTGCCGCCGCGTTGCGAAAGGCCAGAGTGCCCGTTGAGATTCATATTTACGAACATGGGCCGCATGGGTTCGGGCTGGGTACGAAAGATCCAATTCTGGCGACGTGGCCGCAGCGTTGCGCAGAGTGGTTGAGGCTGCATGGATTCATCAAAGCTTGATAGATGAGGGCAAGGGAGACTTTCGGTGAACCCGAGGCCGTTGTATTGTCTCCGATTGCAGCCATGCGGCTCGTTGAATGGGCACGGCTAATGCAACTCGTTGAATAGGGCTCGTCTAATGCCGTTGTGTTAAATGTTCGCGTCAGATTTCGAGCCTTTGCAATTGGAGCCGCAACTAACGTGCGACTTGAATTGTGATCGACGAATCGCGCAGGCCGGGCGAACTCGCTACCAGGTTTATACGCCCGGCGTTGGCCTTCGCCTTGATCATCGCGATGCACGCGCCCTGAAAAGCGTGACGCTCACTTCGCTGGAAAAGTTCGTGACTGGTGTTGTCGCTGTTGTCCACGGCGGCGACCAGGCCCGGGCCCGTGACCTTAAACTGATCAGGTTGTCGGCGCTGGGAACGATGACTCCGTTAGCGATCTACTACGGTGACTGTTACGTGAGAGAGATCATCAGGATAATTTGTAATCCGGCTCGCGATCAGCGGAAAGCATTATTCTGGCCGGCGCGCCGGCAGTCCGCAGTTCCTGCGTAGCGACGATCTGCCCGCCGTTCGCAGCGACGGCTTTGAGTCGTTCCTGCGGCGAAAGGCACATCCCAATTTCGCGGTGAAGCGTCTGCCGGTAACGTCTTTGACCCGAGAGATTTGCCGTTGAGAAACAATTCGACTGTCTGGCAGTTGCTGTAGATTTCGACATTCTCGTTGTGGGGCTCGAGGATTTTGGCGTCCAGTCCGGAAACAGAACCTGTTGCTGGCGCCGTTGCGGATCAGGCTGATATCCGGGATCGGTCGGCGATAGCGCGGTCGGAGCGACGCGCCGCGTGATGAAGACCATCGGCTTGTCGCTCCACCAGCTTTGCCGTTGGAAACCGAGCGGCCGAATCGTTCCGGTGCGATCGATCAACCCCGAACCGTGCGCCACGATCGGCCAGGCCGGCGCTTCACCCAGATAGTCAATGCCGGTCCAGAGAAACTGTCCGGCGTAAGGCCGGTTGTCGCGCAGCGCCAGCCAAACTGGCCGGTCGTGACGATTCTCGGTGCCGAGAATTTTGCGCGCAGGCTTTTGCTGATGGGCGGCGAGGATTTCATTCTCGCGATAGTTCTGTCCCACCACATCGAGCAGGTCAGCCAGGCCATTATCGTAATCATGGCTTACGTTGGGTCGAAACAAGGCCTGGGTGACCGGGCGCGACGAATCCTCTGCGTGAAACGCAGCCACCAGTGATGCGAGAATCGGTTTCGCGATCTCCGGCTTGGGCGTGTCGTGAATTTCGTTGCCGGCGCTGTAGACGACGATGCTGGGGTGATTGCGATCGCGGCGCACCGTGTCGCGGGTGTCGATGATCGACCAGTCCTTAAAGTAAAGATGGTAATCGTGAGGGTTCTTGGCGACGGTCCAGCAATCAAACATTTCGTCCATCACGATGAAACCCATTCGATCGCACAGATCGAGAAACTCCGGCGCCGGCGGATTGTGCGCCGTGCGGATCGCATTCACGCCGAGCTGTCGCAAAATCTCGAGGCGTCGTTCCCAGACACGCAGCGGCACGGCGGCCCCAAACGCGCCGCCATCGTGATGGATGCAGACGCCTTTGAGTTTGAAGTTGTGGCCGTTCAGCCAGAAGCCGGTGTCCGCATCAAACTTGAACTCGCGAATGCCGAAAGGCGTAGTTTCTTCATCCACTGAGAGTCCGTGTCCGTGCAGTCTCGCGCACGGTGGTCACCAGCTGGTACATGTAAGGATGAGCGAGGTCCCAGCGCCGGGGATTCCTGACAGTCAGATCACGTTCGACGTCTACAGAGACTCTCCCGGCTCGATCTATCCGGTTTGGCGTTTCGCTGCGAGCAACGACCTCGCCGGTGGGAGCGATGATCCTGGTTTGAATGGAAATTACGGCTGCGCGCTTGCTGTCCTGATTGACTATGGTGCTGCTGACGTGCACGGACGCTTCATGATCATTAATCTTCGGAGTCGTCACGAACGTTCCCCACTGCGCGAACATGCACCGGACCGGTGACGACCAGCCTGACGTGACGATAGATTCCGGCGCCGCTGTACCAGCGCGAGGCAGGTTGGCCTGAATTATCAGCCCGCACCGCCAGAACGTTTGGCTTGACTGCCAAAATTGACGTGCCCGGTCAGTTCGTAACTGAAACTTACGTAGCCATAAGGACGCTTTCCCAGATGAAAGCCATTAATCCAGACGTCACTGTTGGCCATCACGCCGTCGAATTCGATAAACACGCGCCGGTTCGCATCGTTCGTTGGCAGCGTGAAATGTTTCCGATACCAGCCAACGCCGGCCGGCAGAAACCCTCCCGAGCCGCGGGTCGGGTTGTCTTTGATCGAAAGGACCTTCGATGCTCCAATCGTGCGGCACGTCGAGCCTGCGCCAGGCGCTGTCGTCAAAGCTCAATTTTGTCGGCGCCAGCCAGATCGCCCCGTTGAAAGCGCCAGTCGGAGTCGAAGGATTTGATCACGCGCGGACTGTTTGCCGGCGCGGCCGCCGATTGGCCATTCGCTGGAACGAACGGAGCAGGCAGGGCGCATGACATACACTCAGCAGGATGCAGTGACGCGATGTTTCTTTGTAGGATTGATTTCATTATTGTCTGTTGTCGTAGAGCTGAAAGTCCAGAGGCTGAAGATTCGTCTCTCATTAACACCGGGCTTCAGCCCGGTGATCCATGAGCGTGATTGATCAAGAGACCGTTCAGCGGTTTCTCGGTGCGAAGCTCTGTGGCGTCGTGCTCGACCTCAAGTGGTCAGTAATGAAGCGGAAACCGTTAAAACGGTTCGCATGCTATGCTCTTAGTTATGTCTGACTCACCGGGCTGCAGCCCGGTGTTTAACGTGACGTTTGCTCCGCGGACCGAACTGAATCAGCTGACCGGAAGCGCGCAGTTTACAATTCACCAGAGAAAATCGAAAGGACTAAACCTTGACATGCTCAAGAAGAAGCTCGACCGCCGTCGCTTTTTGAAAGCGAGCGGGGCCGGATTGACAGGATTGACGTTGCTGCCAAATCTGTCGTTCATCGCCGGATCGTGCTCAAACGCGTCGGTACATCGGAGCGGCGTATTTATTCTCTGAATCACGGATGGCTGTTTAGCGAGAAGGTAGCGCCGAGGCGCGACCAAATCAGTATTCAACGACGTCGCGTTCCAGCGGGTTACGATTCCGCACACGAACAAGCTACTGCCGTGGCATGGGTTCGATGATAAGGACTACGAGTTCGTCTCGATCTATCGAAAACATTTTCGCCTGCCGCCTGGACCAAATGGCGCGGCGAGTCTTTGTGGATTTTGGCGCCGTGATGACCGCCGCGACCGTCTGGATCAATGGCGCAAAGCTCGGCGAGTATCGCGGTGGCTACACGCCGTTCTCGTTTGAATTGACGCCGCACCTGAATTGGACGCGGCGACAACGTACTGGCGGTCGAGGTTGATTCAACTGAGCGCGCGGACATTCCGCCGTTTGGCGGCGAGATTGATTACCTGACCTTTGGCGGCATCTATCGCGATGTGGCTTTGCGTGTTGTGCCAGGTAGCGTTCATCGAGAATGTGTTTGCGAAGCCGGTCGATGTGCTTACGGCCAATCGCAGCGTTTCATGTGCGAGTGTTTCTCGACGAATCCGAGAAAAGCGACGCTCTCTTCAAGCTCACCGCCGAACTACGCGACGGTCGTCGCGTCATCGCCAGTCAAAGCAAGGAACTGATTAGCGAGGGAAGCATTACGATCTGACGTTGGCAAATCCGGGTGCGATTGATCTGTGGAGCATTGAGCGTCCCAGGCTCTACGACGTGAGCGTGAAGCTTTTCAAAAGTAATCAACTCGTCGATCAATACGACACCCGCATCGGTTTTCGCGAGGCTCGCTTCACGCCCGACGGCTTCTTTCTCAACGGCAATCATCTGAAGCTGCGCGGTCTTAACCGGCACCAGACATTTCCTTTGTGGGCCAGGCCATGCCGGCGCGGGTGCAGCGGCGCGATGCCTGGATTCTGCGCAAGGACTTCAAGTGCAACATCGTGCGCACCTCGCATTATCCGCAATCGCCGCATTTCCTCGACGCCTGCGATGAATATGGACTGCTGGTGCTGGAAGAGATTCCGGGCTGGCAACACGTCGGCGACGAGCAGTGGCAGGATCTCTCGGTCGAGCTATGTCGAAAGGATGATTCGCCGCGACTGGAACCATCCCTCGATCATTCTTGTGGGGCGTGCGCGTCAACGAGTCGGCGGACAATCACGACTTCTACACGCGGACGAACAAGTTGGCCCACTCGCTGGACGATTCGCGGCAGACGGGCGGGATTCGCTACAAGTACGATTCGGAACTGCTGGAAGACGTAATGACGATGAACGATTTTCAAATTCCGCTGCGAGCCGCCGAATCATCCGCTCTATCTCAACACCGAATTCATCGGCCACATGTACCCGACCAAGCGCAACGACAACATCGAGCGCATCACCGAACACACGATGCGGCACGCGCGCGTGCACAATCAGCTGGCGTCGGACAAACGTTACGCCGGGCGGCATCGGCTGGTGCGCATTTGACTACAACACGCACTCGAACTTTTGTTCAGGCGATCGGATTTGTTATCACGGCGTGGCTGATATCTTCCGCATTCCCAAACCCGCGGCGGGCGTTTATCGCATCGCAATGCGATCCGAAGGAAGAAATAGTGTTAGAGCCGGCCTTTGACTGGTCGCGCGGCGATCGCAACGAAAGCTTTAACGTGGCGATGATTTGCTCGAACTGCGAGCACCTCAAGATCTACATTGGCAACCGTCTGGTGGCCGAAGCTGATCCTGATCGCGAGAACTTCGGAAATCTGACGCATCCGCCGTTCGTGGCCAACATTCGCAGCGGTATGGGGCGCGGCTGGGGCGATCTGAAAATCGAAGGCTACATCGGCGGCAAACTTGTGGTCGACGAAAATGATGTCAGGGAAGGGAGTTGATCAGCAGTTGTTGGTCGCACCTGACGATCGAGAATTAGTCTGGCGACGGCATCGACGCGACTCGCCTGGTGATGAAGGTGACGGATGAATTTGACGCCGTGCGTCCTTCGCCAACGCGGCCATCGCGCTCAGCATAACCGGCCCCGGCGAGATCGTCGGCGAAAATCCATTTGCGTTATTCGGTGGCGTGGGCGCAGTTTGGATCAAAACGAAACAGGCCGCCGGTGTTATCAGGGTAACCGCAAAGCATCCTGCGCTTGGCTCGAAGACGGTCGAAATACTGGTGAAGGCCGTTTCTCCCGACAGCGACGCTCTAACACTTAGGCTTCAGCGTAGTTCGTTAGGCAGGTCGACACTGTAAAGCCAGGTGCCGCGAAGATTGCTAGATGATCAACCGCCCCATCTCGGCCGGCAACGGGGCCAACTCCCGGGATAGAAACGGGTGGCGCAAACGTTTTAGTGCTGGCGATGATTGGAAGGGGCGCTTCACTGGTCGAGTCCGAAGACAACAACCCCACTGCGCTTCAGCGCTGAGTGCCCTTGAGAAGTAGAAGCCCTGCCCATATTCGCAAATTCATAGCTCTGAGTTCTTTGGCCTGCTCGAGAGTTTCCACCCCTCGGCAATGACTTCCATCTTGAGATTACGTGCGAGTCCAAGAATCGTCCGCACTATCTCGAGGCTTTCCTGGTTGTTACTCATCGAACTCACAAACGATTGATCTATCTTCAAAGTCGAAATCGGGAAAACGATGCAGATAGCTCAACGAAGAATATCCGGTCCCGAAATCATCGAGACTGATGGCCACCCCTAAGGCCTGCAATTGCCCGAGCATTTGCATGTTTGATTCAACATTTTGCATAACCATGCCTTCAGTGATTTCAACCTTTAGACTCGCTGGACTTAAGCCACCGCTATCAAGGGCGAGGCTGATTTGGTCGATCAGATCGCGCTGCATGAACTGTTTGGGAGAGATGTTTACGCTTATCTGCAGGGGCGGTGTCTGTGGATGTGGCTTCTTGCCACTCGCGAGTTTGGCGGCACGCCTTGTTCAGCACCCATTGGCCGATCGGAATGATTAAGCCGGTCTCCTCAGCCACGGAAATGAACTCCAGCGGCGAAACCATCCTCGCGACGGATGCAGCCATCGCAGGAGGGCTTCAAAACCGGAAATTCTCCCGGTGCGCAGTGAAACAATGGGCTGATAATCCAGGGTGAGCTCGTCGCGCTCGAGCGCGCGCCAAAGATCCCGTTTCAATTTGGGACGAATCTGTGGCCGTTGGCATTCATTCCCTTATCAAAGATCTCGTAACGGGCCCTGCCCAGACTCTTGGCCCGGTACATTGCGGTGTCCGCATCTCGCAGAACTTCTTCGGCGTGTTCGTAGCCAACTGTGCTGAGCGCAAGCACCGATGCTGGCCGTGATAAATACTTCGCGGCCCGGAAGCTTGAAATTGTTCTGATAGGCTGCTCAGTAAGCGCCGGGCCATATCGATTGCATCATCCGGATTCTCTGAGGAGTCGAGCAGGATCGTGAATTCATCGCCCCCGAGCCTTGCCACGGTATCCCCCGGACGAACGCTCGACCTAAGTCGCTTGGCAATGGCAATCAGAAGCTGATCGCCAACCATATGTCCCAGGCTGTCATTGATAATCTTGAATCGATCGAAATCCAGGAATAGGGACCGCAAATGGAAGGTCCCCTGTGCGCTTGGCCCGCTGCGACCGATTGCTTGAGCTGGTCCATGAAAAACATTCTGATTGGGCAGGCCAGTCAGGGCATCATGAAATGCGTCATGGACCAGTTTCTTCTCTGCTTGTTTGCGGTCGCTGATGTCCTGCATCTGGAAAATCAAATTAGCAGAGCTGCTTTTGGGTATCGTTTACGGTTGTGACGCTGAGCAACACCCATCTGAGGTGGCCCTTTTATGAAAGTAACGTTGCTCCAGCTGAAGACTGGGAATCGTGCCGTCACGCAGCTTGGGAAGCTGCTCGAGGATTAAGTTAAGGTCATCAGGATGAGTGATCCGCTGAAATGTGCCCATTGTAGCAGGTCTGCCTCAGAGTATCCAAGCATTTCGCACAGGGATTTGTTGACCTGAATCCACCGACCGTCGGGCGCCACCAAACCCATGCCGGCGGCGTGGTGAAAGCGCTGCGAAAGCGTTCCTCGCTTTCTCGGAGAGCGTCGACATGGCGTTCAGCCCGCTCGGCTTGTAACTTCGAAGCTTTGATGTTTTTCAGATAGAGGGTGTAGGTGAAATAAACAATTAAGATAATCGGTGTGATGACGGTGACAGCGGTTAGAAGAAGAAACCGCCCATCAATTTTTGATACGTCGAGACGCGAGATTGAAACGATGCAGATTACAAGCCAAGCGCAATGATTAACCAATTCGTAGGCACGAAGTTTGATGTGTTTGCTTCATTTTGGAGTAAGCGCGAGATGGCACCTCAGGTAACAGAGGAAACGAGCGGCGCGCAAGTCGACCCAATCGATTTGTGGCCGAAGGTCCTCGGCTGGCATTACCGGACGGAGAAGTTGCCTTTGGACAAATAGGCTGGAGTTATCTGTCCTATTTTTCCGCTGAAATTGCTTTTTAAGTGTCTTCTTACGGCCGGTTTGTGAGTTTGGGCTCTTAATTTTCCGGGTTCGTGCCATACATTGTGGTTCAAGCCATGGCACGATGGCTGAAAACAGTTTAGAACAGCCGAGCCCGATGTTCAAGAGATTCCTATTTATTTTTGGGGGATTACTGGTTAGCCACCCCCAAAATAGACTTGGCGGAGGATGAAAAAGACAGAAACGACTAGCGTCACCAGAATATTGGTAAATACCGCGCTCCTGGGTTAAATTTGCCACCTGAAAAGTGAAAAGGCGTTCCCCAGCCGCCCCACACTTCTGTGACAGCCTGGTTTCGGTGGACCAATTTGAGGGATGCCGTCATGAGACCTCTGTTGATCGTTATGCTGTTCCTGTTTCCTCTCGTAGTTCAGACTCAGGAGCCTGCCGCATCCGAAGACAATTCACCTTTAACAGTGCTGAATGCCAGGTGGTCCCGCGATCGTCAACCGGTGGCGAATGCAGCCTCGGATCGTCGCTCCTTCCGCCTGCCCCGGCGATGACGAGAGACAACAAGAACTTTGAAAAGCAGAAGCGCATCAATGCACCGGCAGGTGACCGCGACCCCCTGGCCGACTCGACCGATACGCGCGGCAACGAGTTGGAAAGAATCAACCAACAAGCACGCGAAGCCGAAACACCGATGATGGACGGCTTTGCTTATCTGGTGAAGGTGCAAAACGGCGGGACGAAACTGATCCAGAATGTCTTTTGGGAATATCAATTTCGCGAGACCAGCAATCCCGCGAACCTGGTGCGCCGTCAGTTTATTTGTAGCGCGAAGATAAAACCTTCGCAGGAAAAGTCTCTACAGGCATTCAGCCGTTTAGGTCCGAGCGAAGTCGTTGACGTAAAGTCCCTCGGTAAGAAACTGAGAACCAGTTTGAAGGTGAAGTGCGCATCAACCGCATCGAGTTTTCGGACGGCACCTTTGGCAGCAGAAAAGACTGGGACGTTAACCAGCACAAATTAAGTGACAAGGCGCGGGCCGAGACCCAGCAACCTGCCCATGTGCCGCGGGCTGTAAGACTTATCCACAGATTACGCAGATTAGGCCGATTGAGCTGCAGCCAGGTTTCAGTCTTGAGGGGTTTTATCTGCATAATCTGCGTAATTCTTGGATGTTTGCATAGGTTAGAGAAAACTCTTCCCGTACCCGCCTGCTTTCATGTAAGCTACTCGCCACGGACCCACCACAACCCGCGCCCCAAACCATATAATCTGAGGAGCACCACCATGAAACGCTGCCCAGAGTGTGATTTTCTTTATGAGGACGAGCAGGACCGTTGTGATATGGACGGCGCCACGCTGAACTCTACTGCGACCCTGCCACCGCTACCGTTGCCGCAACCGGTCGTGCCGCATTTGAAATCTATTTGGAGCGGACTCACGATTCCTTTGTTGGTCCTGGTTCTGCTCGGCACGGTGCTGGTCATTTTGTATCGCGCCGCACCGTCCAGCTCCCATTCATCAGCCGGCGTGAAACAGAAGGAGGTGGTAAACCAGGACTCGAAGCGCCCGCCGTCTGAGGCGTCGCCTGAACTGGTAACTGAGCCCGCCATCTTGCCAGAGGCTGTTGAACCTTCGACGGGCACGCAAACGAACGCGCATCGAAGTCGAACCGCCCTTTACCGTCCACGAAACCGAAGGAACCGACAGTCGCGCCGGCAAGTCACATTCAGATTGAGCCGGCGGCCATCCCAACCGTAAGCGCGCCGAAGCCTGCGGCAGAGTCAACCCCTGGAAAACGCGGCACCTCGGGTAAGCGGAAAGCCGCAATCCTCATTCCATTTCAACTCACCCCAAACCTCCTCCCAGCACTCCAGCGCCTCAACCGGCCACGCAAAACCAGGAGAAGGATTCAAAAGTTAAGTCGCTTTTCAAGAAGGCTGGCCGCATTTTGAAGAAGCCTTTCTGATTGAAGACTTATCCGCAGATTACGCAGATTAGAGTTAGAGTTGAACTGAGCGGTCAGGTTTGAGTCTTAAGTTCTTTCAATCCGGTGTGATCTATTGTGGATATTGTTAACTCATCATTGCTTTCAGGCGTCTGAATAGGTGATGACTTGAATCTCTTGCCAGAGGTGTGTCTCGGTGAACTCTATGACTAGAAAAAGCTTCTTATTCGTTTTCGCTGTTGTTGCGTTTCTTTCAACTGCAACCTGGGCTCAGGTTCCCAACAAAGAGAAAGTTGTCGCCGGCGCTGAACGAGCGTTCGAGAAATTTACCAAGGCGTATGTCGCACCAGCGCCTGGTTGTGCAGCGGCGGTGTCACTCAATGGAGAGACAGTGTTCGAAAAGGCGTTCGGACTTGCCGATCTGGAGTTCAACGTTCCGAACACACCTCAAACAATTTTCGAGTCAGGCTCAGTCGCGAAACAGTTCACCGCTGCAGCGATCGTACTGCTTCAACAGGATGGAAAGCTCAGTATCGACGATCCGGTCAGGAAATACATTCCCGAACTGCCCGACTACGGTTCGCCGCTGACGATCAGACATCTCTTAAATCACACCTCCGGTATTCGCGACTGGGGCACGGTTATGAGTCTGACGGGCTGCTGGACGAGGCGAGCGAGTCATCAGTCAGGACCTCGCGCTTGACGTTATTACTCATCAGCGCGCACTCGACTTCACGCCCGGTTCGGAATACTCGTATTCAAACAGCGGATACAACCTTGCAGCGATAATCGTCGAGCGTGTTTCGAAACAGAAGTTCTGCAGCGTTCCTCGAGGAGCGGCTATTCAAACCACTCGGGATGAAGAACAGTTCGTTGCGAGACGACTACCAGCGCATAGTTCCAGGTCGCGCCCAGGCGTACGCGCGCCAGGGCACCGGACCGTGGCGACTCAATATGCCTTTCATGAATGTTTATGGAAACGGCGGTATGCTCACGACGGTCGGCGATTGGATGAAATGGAACGCGATGCTTGATTCGAAGTCGCTGGGTGCGCCTCTGGTCGATGCGCTGGAGACTCGCGGAGTGCTGAATGATGGCCGGAAGATCGCGTACGCGCTCGGGCTCACAGGTCGCTACGTACAAGGGATCTGAAGGATGTCTCGCATGGCGGCGCGACTGCCGGCTATCAAACTTTTCTGGCGCGCTATCCAGACAACAAGGTTTCAGTCGCTGTCATGTGTAACGGCACTTCACCAAGTGCAGGAGGGATCGCCGCAAGCATAACTGATGAGATCTTCGGACCATATCCCGAAACTCCCAAGATCTGAACCAGCCAAGGTTTCAGAGGACGAGCTGAAGAAACTTGTCGGTATCTGGCGGAGTGAAAAGACGCATGCTCCGGCCCGAGTTCGTTATTGAAAACGGCGTGCCGCGCTGGAGTGGCGGGCGACTTGTACCAATGGGAGGCGGACAGTTCATTGGCGGCAACAGCAAATTGAAGTTTACCTTCGATAAGGACGGCAAGCCGATGTCTGCTGAGACTGTCGATGCCGACGGTGAAGTCACGCGCTTCGCTCCGGAGACGGTGTGGACGCCAACGCCTGACGGAGCTTGCATCATTCAAGGGAGATTGGTTTAGCGAAGAGGCTGGCGCGACGCTACACTGTCGCCGTCGACAGCTGACAAGGCGTTCATTAAACAGCGACCGGCAACGAGCTTTGCCGATGCAGCCTCTCTATAAGGACCACTTCGAAGTGGCAGGATACGTTGTCTGGTTCACACGGGATAAGAATGGAAAGGTCAACGGCATGCATGTCGGAGCCTCACGAATGCGCGACATGCCGTTCGTGCGAGTGAAGTAGAACTTATCCACAGATTACGCAGACTACGCAGATACTGATTGAGCGGCGAAGTTTAAGTCTTAAGCTTTTTCAATCTGCGTAATCTGCGTAATCTGCGGATGTCCCAATCTCTTTTCGCATTGGCACCAGTTCGAGCTTTACGCCGGCAGTAAGTTCGAGGTCGTAATTGCCAATCTTGCGAAAACCACACGACTCGTAAAACGCGATCCCGGGAAGCGTCGCCATCAACTCGAGGGCGCGAAAACCATGGGCCCTGGCTTCGGTTTCGCAGCGCGAAAGGATAGCGCGCGCGATTCCTTGCGCGCGTGCGCCGGGTGAATAAAGAAGGCGCGAATCTTTGCCGGCTCTGACTGCGGGTCGAGATATCCGGCGTCTCTCGCAGAGTATTGGTCTCCTCCAAAAAGGGTCTTTCTGCGACTCCAACCGCCGCACCCAATCAACCCCTCGGAGCTTTCAGCAACAAAATAGGTGCCGTCTTCAATCAGGTCGCTGTCGACGCCAAACACCGTCGCAATCGCCGCTTCGATTTGCGCGTCGCTGTAATGTTCGCGGCTAAGTCGCCGCGCCGACGCGGCAATCAATTCGCTGATCGCTTCCCGGTCGTTCATCGTTGCGAGACGTATGATCACAGCTCGATTGCAATTAGATTGTAATCTGTGATGCCTGTGGATGTTCTCGTGGTTGCTCTACTCCGGCTGTGCAGGTTCAAACCGGTGCCCGATCTTGCCGTCCTGGTTCAGCCCCATGACGAGAAAAACGTTACGGTCTTTGTACTTAAGCCGGTAACGATACAGGCGACCGGCTGCCTGTTCACCCTCCTCTCGAGTAACTCGATGCCATTTAGCGGCCCGAGTGTGCTTTCAAGTTCTGGGGACACCCCGGGGCTATCCGATCTTTTAATCCTCGCTCAACGTTTCAGCTGTGGCGAACCGGGACACCGAGATCAACCGTCCCTTCGGTGGCTTGTCGACGATCGCCCTGCGCCAACCGCGAGTCACCTGCGGCTCTGTCTTCAATTGCTTTCGCCGGCACCGGCGCGAATTCAGGATTGAAGATGTGCGCGCCACGCCGTGCTGCAATCGCTTCCAGGGTCTTGCCTGGATACAGATTCAGGAACACAATCACTGTGAACTTATCGTCAACGTAACGCGCGATGTACGATTCGAATCCACCTGCCGCGCACCGCCGTGCTCGATGATGGGATGACCGCGCACCTCACACCCCGAAACCACGCCAAACCCATAAAGAGTAGGTCTTCCCGATCGTTCAGCTTCACCGGAGTCCACATTTGTTCCAGACTCGATCGCTTCGAGCAATTTTTCTGTGTACAGCGCCGCGTCCCACTTTCGCCATATCGTAAACGTTTAGATAAAAGCGAGCCATCCGCAGTCGTGTTCATGGTCGGCGAAACCCACTCCTGATTTTTGAGCTCACCCTTCACCAGCCGATATCCAGCAGCGCGCGGTTGGGGCACAATGTCGGCCCTCGCTGATGATGCGCGCCGTGGTCATTCCCAGAGGGGCTTGAAGACACGCCCCTGCAAAAAGTCGCCATAGAATTGTCCGCTCGCACGTGAATCAGAAAACGCCGAGCAGAACGTAACCTCACGTTGCTGCAACTCCACTTTTCGCCGGGCTGGAATTCCGGCTGGAAGTTCCGGTCGCCCGCTTCACCAGCTCGGCCGGTCGAATCTCGCGCTTGTGAAATCTTCGCCAGTGAATGATCGCCATGTCCGGAAGTCGTGTGTCAGTAGGTGCCGGACGGTGATGTTCTTCCGCAGGCGTCCGGCGCATCGGTAAAGTACCTGTTAATCGGATCCCGAAGAGATTGACGCTGCCCGGCTTCGCACCACCAACGTCACCGCGTGATCGCGTATAACTGGCTTGCCACGATCGAGCCTCGACTGAAAAATCGTCTCGGGTTTGGTCGGCACCTTGATGCTCGACATTTGCTGCAAAACCGTAACGCCGCAGCTGACAGGTCTGCCCGTCTTTGATGACTAAGAGCGAGCCGCCGGGTATGCGTTGACGCGCTCGCATCTCGGCTTTCGCATGTATGCGCATCTGTCGCCTTCGCGCGGTCGTCGCGTCCTGCGCGCGAATTTGTGAGTTTAGCCCAGCGGTAGATGCGACGATGGCGACTGTCAGTTTCCACGGAATCGCGTAAAGCGCGACGTATGGTCGATCGGCGCATGGGTCGTCTCCGATTCAGGGAGCTTAGCGAGCTTGTAGATAACAGAAGGTTTCGGAAAGACAGAGTCAAGTTGTTGCGGCGGCGGCATGCCAGTACCGCACATTTTCTGCACCGGCGAATCCGCCCGCCAATGTTGACGACTTCCCGCGTTGCGCGTTACATAACGATGGTTCGCAAGGTCCTGAGCGAGCGTGCAAGGGCATCGATTGAAAGGAGCCACTAATGATGGGAAAATTCTTCTTGGGGTTTTGCTGTTCGGTACGCCTCGCATAGGACAAACAAGCTCTTCGCGGCCTTACCCGATTGACGTTAATCATTCGACGATTGGCTTCGCGGTGCCAATCGCGATGCGTAACTGAACGAAGCACAAC